>ERZ795030.2817-NODE-2817-length-19762-cov-11.836403_pt1 | contig 19762 bp, 10 predicted proteins | sample MGYA00375122_ERZ795030 | MGnify/ENA primary metagenome ERZ795030 (study PRJEB30165, sample SAMN05720146) | activated sludge metagenome | isolation source: anaerobic digester from wastewater treatment plant | place: Japan | collected 2015-04-20 ... | reverse complement strand
TGCCGTTGTACATTCGCGATACACGGCCTCCGGTTTCGTCCAGTACTTCGATTTCTACTCCGTTGCCGAAAGAATTTTCGGCATCACAAATCATAAAGGTGAGCTGTTCGATGCAGCAATTATCTTCGATGACGTAGTTGGCGATGTATTCTCCGATGTTTTCGATAAGTACATTATTGCCTACCTCGCAGTTGTGCAGGTGAGCCCGGCGAATACCGGATTTCTTTTTTACGTTTCCGGGCAGGTCATGGCAAGCTTCAAACTTTCCCAGCTTAATATCGCCCGAGAAATGTACACTGCGTATGGCTTCGGCCGAAAAATCCTCGTGTACTAAAACTTTATCCCAATCATCTGCCGTACAGGCCTGAGAACCGAGTTGTTCAATTTCGGATGGAGTTAGTTTGCGATAAGGTGGTATCATAACGGAAAAATGTTAAAGTGAACTGTCTTTTTCGGAGACATCGTAAAGAGGATATAAAAAATCGTTATAGGGAAAACGGGTAACATGAATTTCTTTTACTTTATCGTAGAGCAGTTGTTTCAGATTATCAATATTCGTACGCTCCACGGCGGAAACAAAGAGGCAATTATCCTGCATTTTGGACATCCAGGAGGCTTGCAATGCCTCTAGAGTCCTGTTTTCTGGCAGTTCCGGACTTAAATCGCTCTCTTCTTTAGGAACAAAAGAGTAGGCATCGATTTTGTTGAATACCAAAATGACCGGTTTGTTGTGCACACCCAATTCCGTCAATGTGTTTTCTACTACCAGAATCTGTTCTTCGAAGCCGGGATGCGAAATGTCTACCACATGAATCAGCAAATCCGCTTCGCGGACTTCGTCCAGGGTTGATTTAAAAGATTCCACCAAATCGTGAGGCAGTTTTCGGATAAAACCTACGGTATCGCTCAACAAAAAGGGAAGATTATCGATAATAACCTTGCGCACGGTGGTGTCGAGGGTGGCAAACAATTTATTTTCGACTAATAACTCGGTTTTACTCAACAGGTTCATCAAAGTTGACTTGCCCACATTGGTATAACCGACCAGGGCTACACGGACCATTTTACCCCGGTTGCTGCGTTGTACTACTTTTTGTTTATCGATTTGTTTAAGCTCTTTTTTTAACTGCGCAATTTTATTTAGGATAATTCTCCGGTCCGTCTCGATTTGGGTTTCACCGGGACCGCGCAGCTTTACTCCACCTCCTCCGCGCTGGCGTTCCAGGTGGGTCCATAAGCGGGTGAGACGAGGTAAAAAATACTGATATTGAGCCAATTCTACCTGCGTCTTGGCATAAGCAGTCTGGGCACGTTCAGCAAAAATAGTTAGAATCAGGCTGGTCCTGTCCAAAATTTTCACTTTGAGTACCTGATCCAGATTTTTAAGTTGTTTGGCACTAAGGTCATCGTCAAAAATAACCATGGTAATTTCGTTGTTTTCGACATACTCCTTGATCTCCAATAGTTTCCCCGATCCTACCAGGGTTTTGGGATTAGGCTGATCCAATCGCTGCAGAAATCTCTTAACAGGTGTTGCTCCAGCCGTTTGGGCCAGAAAAGCCAATTCATCCAAATATTCGGTAGCTTTCTGCTCGTTTTGTTCAGGGGTAATTAAACCCACCAAAACGCTTCTTTCGGAAAAGGTATCAAAAGTGAAATTCGGCTGCATGCATCAATTTTGAAGCACAAAGATAGGAGTAAGTGAGAGCAAAAACAAAAAAAAGTGTTTCCTTTGCAGTATTATTATGCAGCATTATTACAAAACTAAAAACTAAAAACCTTTATGACTTATTCTAACAACAAGCATATGAAAAAATCTAATTTACGTTCATTCCTGCGTTTTTTCACCGCAGGTTTTTTTCTGACTTTTGCCGTTACCGCTGTTGCTCAAAACGGCCCGGTCGGCTCTGTATCGCATTTTAAGCTGGGCAACGGTATGCGGGTGTATATCTGGCCCGACAGCAACCAGACCGACGTACACGGCAGGGTAAGCGTGCACGTGGGCAGCAAAAACGACCCCGAACAATTTACCGGCCTGGCTCACTATCTGGAACACCTGATGTTTAAGGGAACCGACCGAATTGGTACGACCGACTGGGAACAAGAAAAAATACTCTATGAACAAATCATCGCCAAATACGACGAAAAAGCTGCCAGCAGCGACCCGAAAACAAAAGAAGCATTGAATAAGGAAATCAATGAATTGAGTATTAAAACTTCCGAATTTAGCCAGTCGAATGAGTTTTCATCCCTGGTCGCCACCATGGGTGGAACCGGTATGAACGCAGGAACATCTTACGACTTAACAACTTATTACAACGATTTTCCACCCAACCAATTGGAACGTTTTTTGATGCTCTATGCGGAACGCTTCCGGGCTCCTGTTTTCAGAACTTTTCAGTCGGAACTGGAAACCGTTTACGAAGAATACAATCTTTACGAAGATCAACTTGAGCAAAGAGAATTTCATTATCTTCTGAATAATCTTTTTAAGGGACATCCCTACGAAAGGCCGATCATCGGTCTGTCGGAACACCTCAAAAATCCGCAAATAAGCAAACTGATTGAATTTTACAACAATTGGTATGTGCCCGAAAATATGGCGCTGATTCTGGTAGGAAACATCGACCCTCAAGCCGCCCGGCCCCTGATCGAAAAAAGCTTTGGAAGCCTGCCCTCTAAAACCCTCCCCTCACTGCCGGAATTTTCCGATTGGGAAGTAGAAGGAAGGAAAGATTTTAAAGCCAACCTGGCTTATATTCCCCGCATTCACGTTGGTTTTAAAGGCGCCGGAATAACAAATCCCGATGCACTGGTAATCGATCTGTTTACGAATTTACTTTCGAACCGGAGTAGAACCGGCTACCTCGACAAACTGGTGCTCGACGGGGACTTGATGGGAGCTTCCGCCAGCCATATCAACTTCGAAGACCAGGGACGTATCGTAATCTCCGCCATTCCTTCGTACGATCCCGCCCAACAAGTTTTTGCCAGCACCAAAGCGGTGGAAAAACTTCTTTTCCAGGAAATTGAACGCATCAAGCAAGGCAACATTGATGCCAAGCTCTTGGAAAACATCAAAAAGGCTATGATCCGCAGCTACCAACTCAACCTGGAAAGCAACAGCGACAAAGCCGAAATCCTGACCAGGGCCTTTATTTCCGGCAAGGCACTGGACGAGGCATTGGATTATACAGGAAGACTTAATAAGATTCAAATAACTGATATTCAAAGAGTAGCTTCCGACTATTGTAACAACAATTATATGCTCTTCGATATCGGTACCGGAAAATTTCCGGCAGCAGAAAAATTGGAAAAACCCGACATCAAGCCTATAACTCAGAGTTCCGAAAAGAAATCGGCTTATGCCCTGGCTTTTGAAGATCTGAGCTACGAAAAACAAAGCCTGCCTGTAAAAGATTTCGAAGAAATTATCATCAAACCAATCAATACCAGGTCCAAACTGTTTTATACCCAAAACACCGAAAATGAGGTTTTCTCTTTGATTCTGAAATACGGAATCGGTACCGAGAAAATGCCTTACCTCGAATACTCTACCACCCTGATGAATTATGCGGGTATAATGGGCGGGTATGATCCCCAGGAATTCAAAAAAGCCATTACCGAACTAAATGTCACCTGTCGTTACAGCGTCGACGAAGATTATCTCTATGTGGTAATGGAAGGCTTCGAAGAGCACCTGGTCGAAGCACTTGGTTTACTGACCCGTCAGATTCTGATGCCTCAACTGGACGAAAAACAATATCGCAACGTCCAGGGAAGTATCTACCAAAGCCGTATACGTGAAGGCAAAGATCCTCAGATCATTGCCGAAGCCCTGGCTGAATATATGGTTTATGGCGACAAATCCGCCTATCTTGACAGACCCACATTGTACAATATATTCACCGAAATGGGACTAAGTAAACTTACCGGTGAATTCCAACGGGCAACCGACTACGAGGCAGAAGTGCATTTTTGCGGTTCAATGCCTTTTGACGAAGCTTACGATATCTTGAGTCAATACTTGCCTCTAAAAGCCAACGAGAAAGAAAGCAGCTCTCCCGAATGGAAAGAGTACAAGGAATATTCGGAAAACACCATTTACTTTCTACCTCGTAGCGACACCAAACAAGCTAAAATATATTTCTTCGCTCCCGGCAATGTTTACAAACCCGAAAACGACCTTAAATATAAAGCCTTCAATCGCTATTTCGGAGCGGGAGGGCTGACCAGTTTGATCATTGAAGAAATTCGGGAAAAAAATTCCATGGCCTACACTGCCTACGGATTTTTAGCAACTCCCCCTCTAGCCGAAAAGCAAGTTTGTTTCCAAGGTTATGTTGGAACACAATCGGACAAGGTAAACGATGCCGTTGCCCTGTATATGAAATTGGTCGACGACATGCCCTTGTATGGGGAAAGAGAAAAGAATTTGAAAGCTTACCTGGAATTGGAACCTTTTACCACCCAACCCGACTTCAGAAGTAAAAGTCAGCAATACGAAGAATGGAAACGCCTGGGTTATACGGCCAATCCCGCTTTACAGCAGGAAGCGGAAATTCAACAATTCAACCTGCAACAAATGTTGGAATTCTATCAACAGGAACTGAAAGGTAAACCCATGGCCATAGCCATCGTGGGAGATCCCAAGCTCATCGACCTGAAAGCTCTGGGCGCATACGGGAAAGTGGTGAAGATATCTTCGACCAAACTTTTCTCGAAAGATTAATATTTCCGAAAAATAAGTTTATTCCCGGGGGTGGTCTTTCTCCAAAGAAGACTGCTCCCGGGATTCGTTTTTTCCCGCCACGACCAACACAAATTCCCCCCGGGCTTCTGTCAGGCTGAAGTGACGGATAAGTTCATCCAGGCTGCCCCGCAAGGTTTCTTCATAGATTTTGCTGATTTCACGGCTGACGGAAGCCCTGCGCTCCGGGCCGCATATTTCGGCCAGTTGCGTCAATGTTTTGAGCACTCTGTAGGGAGATTCATACAACACAAAAGTATGCGTCAGTTCCGCCAAATAGCGTAAACGGGTAAGGCGGCCTTTTTTCTGCGGCAAAAAGCCCTCGAAATGAAAACGTTCCTCGGGCAAACCCGATACCACCAGAGCAGGTACAAAAGCAGTGGCTCCCGGCAGGCATTCTACCTGCAGGCCGGCTTGCAAGCATTGCCTCACCAACAAAAAACCCGGATCGGAAATTCCGGGTGTGCCGGCGTCGGAGACCAAAGCAATGTGTTCTCCGGCCTGTATGCGCGCCACCACCTGCTCAACGGTTTTATGCTCGTTAAATTTATGATGCGACTGCATGGGCGTGCCGATGTCGTAATGTTTCAGTAGTTTGGAAGTGGTACGGGTGTCTTCGGCCAGAATCAAATCGGCTTCCTTAAGTATTCTTAGCGCTCTAAGCGTAATATCTTCCAGGTTTCCCAGGGGCGTGGGCACTATGCTGAGTTTTGACATGGCTGCTGTGCTTCTTAGCTGGAGAAATGATTGTTCAGTAGCTTGCAAAAATCGCCAAAACTCTCCGTTTCACTGTGTTGAGAATAATTTTTGTGTAGATAAGAGAGCGCCTCATCCATACTTTGCATGGTATTAATGTCTTGCAATACCTGTTCCATAGTCTCGGGAGAATCCCCAAAGAGGTCGCGCCTGAAACGGAAACGATCGTTTAGGCTCAGGGCTTTGGATAAATCGGCGAAATGTCTGCTTTCCAATTTCTTTTGCAAGGATTCTTTGGAACTGGTTTTTTCATAACGATCCACCAGGCTTTCGGGTTTTTCGGTTTGCAGTTTGGGCATCTTCCCGACCGGGGGCGAAACAGGCTCTTCGGTCTGCCCGCTTTCCTTTACGGGGAGCGAACTTTCCTGCGTTGGGAGAGATCTTTCCCGTGTTGATAGCGGACTTACAGATGTCGTGAGCGGGCTTGACTGCGCGGGGGATGAGCTTGCGGGAGTCGGGGTCGAACTCTGGGGAGCGGGTATCGGCTTGGTTTCCTCTGCTACTGAGGGCTTTGATTTCAAATCGGCTGCAAGGGGGGCGGGAGTAGCTTCCCGGGTATGCGTTTCCTTCTCAAAAGCGGGTTTTACCTGTGGCTGATAACTCGTCTCCTCAAGGTCCTTTACCAGACGGTTGATGTTTTCGAGTTTGTTCAGCGAAAGCTCCAGCAATTCCTTGGGAAAGTTGGGAATCCGGCTCAAACCCGACCACAATAAATTTAATTCTTTCAGTTCCTTAAAAAGTTCTTCCTTATTCATTTTAATCCCTTATTGTAAATGGTTCTTAATAGTTGCTCCATATCTCTGCGTATGCGGGCGGCAGATTGTTTGTGCTGATTGCATAAAAGAACCACCACATAGGTTTTATCTCCCAGCCGCCAATAACCGGCGTAATTCGTTACCGATTTCATCGATCCGCTTTTCATGCGTAGTGTTCCCGGCAAGGTTTTCCCAAAGTCGGCCACCGTGCCTTCCAAGGCGGCCTGAGGCAGACTGCCGGAAAACAGACCGGCCCGGGGGCTTTCGAGGGCCATATAGCGTAACACTTGGGCGAGACTTGCCGCATCCAGCCTGTTCAGGGGAGACAAACCCGAAGCATCGTACAATTGCCAGGCACTGATATCCACGCCTTTACCCGACCAAAATCGCTGTAAGGCTTCCAGTCCCTCCCGGGCAGAGACCGGAGCCTTTGCTCCGGCAGCCAGCGCCAAATGTCGCAGCAGGTATTCCGTGTACACATTATGGCTGCGGTAATTGATTATTTTCACCAGTTCACCCAGGGGTTTGGAATAGCCGGTATAAAAAACGACGGCCTCATGGTCAGCCTGTGGATTATTTGCGGAATTAACGTATTCCTTCGGGAAAAAGCCGGGTTCCTTGCAGATAGAGCCGGGTTCTTGCTTGCTAAGGGCTCTACCTTGCACGTCGATTCCCGCCTTGATCAATTCTTGTTGCAACCTAAAGGCCAGGTAAGCGGGAGGATCGGGAATATCGCCCTTGATGACGAATTCTTCTCTTCCGGCCGGCAGGCTGCCGTACAATACCCGCTCCCAACGATAGGGAACCCCGTAAAAATAAGCACTGTCTTTGGCATTGTCCTTGGCAATTAGATTATTGATTATCCGCATCTCGGGCAATGCCGGTTTAAGATAGAGAATCTCGGGTTTAGTACCGGGCAAGCCCGATTTCAGTCCGAGACGGAACATATTATCAAAGACCGCCAGGCCGTACACTCCGGCCGCGTAATAATTGCCCATATCTTCCCATAGCCAGTAAGGCGAGACGGCTTCTTGGTCAAAAATGGAGGGGTCGGCAACGATATCGCCCTCAATACGGCTTATTCCCAACTCTTTCACCGCCTGAGCCCAGTCTTGAAGAAAAAGTCCGGCTTGTTCTTCGGTGTATTCCGATCCCAGCGACGGGTCGCCTCCACCCAGTATATAAAGGTTCCCTTTGAGGCTGCCCTTTTCCAATAATCCTCTGTAGGCCAGCTCCGTTTTGAAACGCTTTTCGGGCCCCAATATTTCCAGCGCAGCGCCCGTAGTCAACAGTTTGCTCAGCGAAGCGGGAACCAAAGCCTGTGCGGAATTCATTTCGGCCAACAGCTTGCCCGACTGAACTTCCTGAACCACGTAAGCCAGGCTTGTTCCCGGATATTCATCCGCTCTAAGCTGTATTGATTTCTCTGCGCCGAATCCGAAGCTACAAATACAAAGCAAACAAAATACGCGGAAGATCCTCATCTAAGTTTTAAAACCTGTAAAACATAACAAAGCCTGTTTTGCCGGTCTGATCGAACAACCACAGGGTTTGTTTGCTTTCGTCCATTTTTACAACCTCTACCGAATAAGAAGTTTCTATTCCGCTAAGACCTTTAGCATCAATAGTCATCAGGCATTTTTTTCCTAAATCCGGCTCCTGATCGAGAGTCATTTGCAGTATCGTATTTTGACTGTCGTTTTGGATTCGGAAATAAAGAGCTTCCGCATTGTCGGCCAATTGATGTTTATCGGCATCGTAAATAAAAACGGCTTGCCGGTCTTTGTACATACCATAGATTTCCTGGCTTACAAGATGTTCCTTGGCAGCCTTCAACAAAGGGTCTTCCCTTACGCAAGCCAGGTAAAGCAAGCCGGTCAACAGGATAAGTGCCAGTATACTAAAATGCCTTCTCATATTATTCAACTTTTAATTGCCGGCGTATTATTTCTATGCCTTTAGAGGTAGTTATTTCTACCCTTAGTTCATGTATGCCTTCGGACAACTCGAGAATAGAGCCCGAAACGACTTCGTCGTTGAGTTTCCACACATTTACAGAGGCGTCTTCCGGCAAGTTCAACACATCGAGCAATAGTTTTTGTCCGGGAGAGAAAGTTTCCGTTGTATAGATGGCCATGAAATCCGATTTTTTGTTGGCCGTAGTAACGCTAAAGGCGTGTTCATCCACCAATTGCTGTTCGGAGTAAGCCTGCACCAAAACCTCCGTTGTGCTTTTGGGGTCGAGGCCTTCCAATAGAAAAGAACTTTGAGTAAGTGTGGTATCTTGATATACGGAATCGCCAAGATTCCTCCAGGAAAAAGTCCAGGCATCTCCGGTCGCCTCGTCCCAATCCACAAAAAACACATGTTGCGCTACGTTAACGTTTAGACTGGAGGCAATGGTGGGAACAACTTTTACCTGGCAAGTGGCAGAACGATTTCCTCCGTCTGTTGTTGCCGTTACGACCGATTGACCGGCCGCAAGAGCAAAGACTTTACCCGTTTGATCCACCCAAACCACGGAAGAATCCGAACTCGACCAGCTTATTTTTCCGTTTGTGGCATTCGCAGGTTTTATTTGACCGTATAAATACCGGGTTTCTCCGATTTTCATGGTCAAATCTGTGGGATCCAGGTTGAAAGATTCCATTGCGACAAAATCCGAACCACGATATATATCGAAAGAAATCAACCAATTGCCTTCAATTTCTGCTTCCTGATATAGTGTTGTCCACGTAGCTCCTTGATCCAGTGAAATTAAATTTCCCTTACCCTCTACTCTACTTCCACCGCAAATTCCGGCCGGATAAGCGTTTTTGGGGTAATTACTAACCTGGTAAGCAAGAATTAATTCTGTTTCGGGGTTTATGACCAAACTGTCGGCCATTAAATTCAGGCTGTAAAAACTATTGGCAGTCAAGTCTTCTGCAGCAATGTTTTTCTTAAATATCGGATTCCTGTCGGCATAGATGCTAACCTCAACATCGGGATTACCACCGGCAATGAAAAAGGTCATTCTCCCTATATACATTCCCCGGTACTGACTCAGCTCTTCGGCCGTCCAGGAGGCACCCGCCACGAAAGATTCCCCTTCGTTTCCGATAGCTCCTCCGTAACTGAAATCCCGGCACCAACTTAAAGTTCCTTCTATCAATTGTTCGGCCTCGGTAAGCAAAGTAATCAAGACGCTGTTACTGCCTGGTTTTAATTCAACAATCTGAGAATTACTGATATATGCCTCCGACTGACATAAAAGTTCATACACGCCCGGATCTAAGTCTTCGTCAAAAATAAAACGCCCGTCGATGCCGCTCGTAGTGGTATAATAAACACCTGAAATATGCATGGCGGAACGTAAACCGGTCGTATTGCCCGACACCGGCTGCTCAACGAGCTCTTTAAGATAGAGAAGTGCTCCCTGAACAGGTTGGCCTTCTCTGTTGATTACCTGCCCTCCGAAATAGACCTGGTCTTCGAGTTCCACTCTGAAGTGAATTTCTTGACCTTCCAATCTTATATCGTAAAGTTCTTTGCCCAATGGTAATCCCGACCAGGCTAAAGCTGCCGGAGTGGTGGTACGGGTAAAAGCAGTATACAAGCCCGAAGGACCGGGGTAGAAGGCATACATGTCACCCTTGGATTCGGAACCCACGGCTTCTTCCATATCCATACATTGATGTTGGGGATATACATTGACGGTGTTGGTATACCATCTCTCCAAAGCTGTTTTACCAAGCACCATGTTTTTCGATTTATCCACATGGTAAATCAACAGACCCTCGCCTTTGATGTAAAGATCCCAATTATTATGCTGCCGGTTTTCAAGAAGAAAATACTCGTTTTCGTTTAAAGTAGGTATTATATAAGCCTGATTCTGATCTATGGAAGCCAACGAATAGTCTCCGGCTTCGGTTATGGTTGTAGGGGTCATCCAGCCCAAAGACCAGCGTTCTTCCGAAGTCAGATGCGGAGGAGTACGACTCTTATTGTTGTAATTTCCCGAACTCATCAAACTCAATGCACCCAAGCCGCCCGACATTCCTCCACTTTCTGCTCCATCGGTATCGTACACATCCATCAAACCCAGGGTATGTCCGTATTCATGACAAACGGTTCCAATGGCGGACATCGTCGAACCCGATGCGCCTGCTAATTCTGAAGAACAAGCGTAATAGCCCAATTTTACTCCGTCCAATAGTGTACTGTCCATATAGGCAACCGACCAGGAATGCGGCCATATACTGGCGGCAGGACCGCCTTCGGCTTCGTTGTATCCGGCATAATACACATAGATGAAATCAACATAGCCGTCGTTGTTCTGGTCAAACTCAGAGAAATCCACACCTTCCTCGTTGGCCATCCAGGCTGCTTCTATCACCATGCGCCTGGGATCGTTGTCGTTACCTTCCTCGTTATTGCCCCCGTAATAACTCATGGGTTTTGACAGGGTATAGGGCCCCATAACAACAAATTCCGGGTCAAAAACTCCGTTTGAATTGTCCCGATAATAATCTCTTACCGATCCGGTTGCACCGTTATCGCTGTAACCCAATTCGTTACTTAGTCTGTAGAAATCATCGTGCGCCGTCGGAGAAACAAAAGCCTTGTCCTGAAAAGCCACCAGTAAAACGAGCGTTTTTAGCCTGCCCTCGTAAGCTTGCTTAGCGTTGGCCCTGATTAAATCCCGGCTTGCTTGGTAACGCTCGCTTCGGGTCTGAGCCGCCCGCCTGAAATTGACTTCAGGCACCACGGCCGAACGCCTTGCCGCCCGGCTGCCGGCACGGTAGTTGCTGATATTGAGTTTGGCTTGTTCGTCGTAGTTGGCGTAGTAGTAATAACCGTCCGGTTTTTGAGCTATAATATAACCGTTTTGGTCGGTAGTGTAATTAAAAAACTCATCTCCATGACGTTGTATTTCCAACTTACTGCCATCGGGCAAATCGACTTCTACAGGGTAGGGATAAGCCATCACTGCCCAAAGTGCCCGCGAACATAGCAAGCAGAATATAAAAATGAGTATCTGTTTCCTGTACATTGCCTTTTTTTTGTAACGCACAAAAATACATATTTATTTTTAATCCAATGAGTTCCTTTGGGAGATATACCCGGCTGGCTTAACCGGGGTTTTGATGTATTCGATGGAATTTACTGCTTTCCCGCTGAAGGATGCCCGCTGAAGGATGCTTGCCGAAGGATGCCTGCCCCGAAAGATGCCTGCCCCGAAAGATGCCTGCCCCGAAAGATGCTCTAAAAAAAAGCCCCTCCTGATTCAGGAAGGGCTTTCATTCTATGGTTTCAGAAACTTAGGATTATTGTGCCAAAAGTTCATTAAGATTGGGGCCACCGGGGAAAGAAATAAATACCGGATAATCAGCGCCAAAACCACCAAGTCCGTCTATGTAGAAATAAGGATGCAGTTTGAACAGCTTATCCTGAAGCTTAACACTCTTGTCGTCAAGAGCAGCTAGTGATTCATCAAGGACTGAGGGGAAATAAGCTTTTATAGGATATCCGCTGACACCCTGATAATTCAATCCAAGATACCAGAACTCCCAGGTTACTTTCCCTTCGCTCGTTATCTGGATTTCTATATTCTCGCTTATAGGACCTCCAATCCAGTTTCCCCATTCGGCTTCCTCGAGAAGAGCCAGAGTATAGGGATTGCTAATACGGTAAACGTCCTTTTTCTCAGAGTAAGTGATAGATACATCGGCAACCGAGGCCAGGGTAAAGCTGTCGTAGAATTGACCCTTACCGTTACCCACAGGCAGGAAGTCGTTGTGCTCAACATACAGGTTAAAGTCTGTAGTACCATCGGGGTTAACAACATAAGGATTGATGTATTGATCTTCTATCTTGAACGATATCTGGTAGGGCTTAAACTGTTCAAGAGTATCGAAGGTGATGGTAAGCTTGGCCGTGGAATCGCCCGCGGCAAAACTAACAGTTTCGGGTACGGTAAAAACGCCGGTCAAATCGGAGGTCACTATAATTTTAACCGTAGCAGCCTTCGCAGACTTTTCGCGTTTCAGATCAATATCGACTTTGAAAACGGTCGGAGGCAATTCATATTTGTACTTTTGGCTGTTGGGGAAGTATACTTGCATACTTTCGGGGTCAGCCGCCGGAGATTCTTCCCTTACGGGAATATCCTCGGTACAGGACGACCATAAGAAGGCCCCCAGCCCTATGATAAAGAATATTCTTTTAAAATTTTTCATAGCGTGCATGATTAAATGATTCTTGTTTAATTAGTCTGTTACACCATCTCTAAGGCCTGCACCGTCACCGCTTACGGGCAAAGCTCCATCGTTGTTGTTGTCTTCATCGCCGATACCAGGGTTCGAGTTGATTTCTCTTTGGGGAATACGCATCAACAACCAGCCGTCGTCGGCAGCCAGGTTGAAACGGAAAGCTTCCGGATGATTGGTTTCAACCCTCGAATTAAAACGCACAATGTTTTTCTTGAGACGCATAATATCCATCATGGAGAAACCTTCGCCCCACAGTTCTATACGGCGTTGTTTCCAGCATTCGTCCTGGAATTTAATACCGGAGGCGGGGAAGGTATAAGCGGGATCTCTGTAGGTTTTCACAAAATTTGTCAACAAATTCTTTCCGGCGGCCTCGTCAGTCATACCTGTAGCTTCAGCTTCAATCAAGAGCATTTCCTCTACACGCATCATACACCAGTCGCCCGCATTTACTGTGTTTCCAATTCCACCAAATTGGCCAAACTTAACATTGGTATAAGGCAAATAAGGCATTTTTACATCGGGAATGTTCAACGGACCCAGGGGTTCGCCTTTGTATTCGGGCCATGACAGACTGTCGATGAGAGGTGATTTCAATTCGGCATCTACCCACCAGCCTTTGCGTACATCGGTGGCAGGAATAATCGAATACAACAGGGTATTAATCATCTTGTAACAACCCACCCCGCAGGTATAACTGTCGCCCGAGAAGGAAGCAAGTACGGCGGGCCACGCAGGATAAGCATCAGGCACCACGTCGGGAGTAATGATTAAAGCCCACATCCAATTGTGGTCGGTTGCGTCTATAAATCCGGGAGTCATAAGTTCCTCTCTGGTATAAGGAGTTCCTCCGAATAAATCAATGGCCTTACGGGCATCCAATGCAGCCTGAGCGTAGTTTTTCATTACGAGATTGACTCTGGCACGAAGACCATAGGCTACGGCTTCGCTGATGTAAGACTTGGATGTCGGCACGTAATCCTTGAGTAAAACAATGGCCGTGTCGATGTCGTTCATAATCAATTCGTACACTTGTCGTACGGTTGCTCTGGGATTGGTTACATCGGTCATTCCGGGCTCTACAATAGGAACAGCCGGTTTATCCAAAGTTTCCGGACCATAGGTAAATTGGTAGTATTGAACCAACGAGAAATAATCAAAGGCACGAACAGCATGAGCAAGACCTCTGTAGGTCAACAAAGTCGGATTATCGGTATCTTCTGGAATAGACGCCATTACGTCGTTTGCCATTTTGATCTGCTTATAGAACATGGCCCACCTCATATAGGGATTGGCATAAGTATAGGTCCTGTCGGCATAATCGGAAGCAACGGAGAACCAGTTGTAATTATCGTCTGTACCTACCATATCGGGGCCATTCAGATCCCAGGACATGGCTGCCGCAGGATAGCCGTGGTCATCATCACGTCCACTAGCTGCTCCAAATACACAATATTGTTTCGAAAGGACCGCAAACATACCATTGATGTCTGCTGCCAGGCGGCCGGGAATAGCTTCGACCACCTCCCTTTTCTGTTCTTCGGTAAGAGTACCTCCCTCAGGAATAGTATTCAGATCCGTACAAGATCCCAGCAACACCAATCCGAGCGCTAAAAAGAAAATATTACGTTTTTTCATCTTTATACAGTTTTATAATGTGACGTATTAAAATGTAAGGGATATGCCTCCGGAAATGGTCCGGAGTGCAGTGTAAGTATGAGAACCTGTTCCTGCCGTACCAAGCGAACCTACGCCGGCACCGATCATGGTTCTGGGATCAAAACCCTTACGAGCCGAGAACAAGGCCAGATTATCGCCTACGGCATATATACGCAATTTTTCAATTTTGATCTTTTCCGTCCAACGTTTAGGTAAGGTATAACCAAGAGTAATATTGTTCAGGCTCAAGTAATTTGAGCTGATCATGAAACGGGTGGAATAGGTTTGATAAGTATCGTCGGAAGAACAAATCCGGGGAACATCGGTAACGGTATTCTCGGGCGTCCAGGCATTTAAAATATCTGTATGCCAGTTTAAACCGGCGTTGTCGCCACTATGCATCAGCTCTTCGTACGAAAAGTCGTAAAGTTTCCCTCCCAGTTGGTAAGAGAAATTGGCCGACAGGTCGATGCCTCTCAATTGTAAAGCTGTCCCGAATCCACCATAAACTTTTGCCAAAGAACTTCCGTTGTCGGCTTGTTTGGCGGACGACCAGACGTCGGTAGTTGAATAATCGTCGTTATCGGGATCCATATAATACAATGCTTTACCGGTAACCGGATCAACTCCGGCATATTCCCTCAGGTAGGTGTTATAAAGAGATCCGCCCACCCTGTATATGTAGGTGCTTTGCTTGATACCTCCGGCCTCTTTGACGGATTCTGCCAAATCAAGAATAGTGTTCTTGTAATGGGTGGCATTCACATTGATGTCCCAGGTTAGATTGTTGGTTTTGACCAAAGTGTAACGCAAATCAATCTCTACCCCATTGTTCAGAATAGCCCCCACGTTGGTGGGTATGGAGGCATAACCAAACGAAAGAGGCACCGGCTGATTGTAGAGCAAATCTACGGTCTTGCGCGAGAAATACTCAATCGTACCGTTCAACCTTTCGTCGAACATGGAAAAATCTATACCTGTATTGAAACTATAGGAAGTTTCCCAGGTTATGTCGGGATTACCTTTATACGCGAAGCCTACCGAAAAATCTCCATCAGCATTGCTGACGGTGTACTGATCGAGGTAAGCATAATAGTTTCCAATGTTATCGTTACCCTGGATACCGTAACTGGCTTTGAGTTTGAGTAAATTTATAGACTCCGCATTGGCCATAAATCCTTCATTGTTTATTGCCCATGCAGCACCGACGCTTCCAAAGTCACCCCAACGCTGTTCGGGAGCAAAACGAGAGGAGGCATCGCGACGATAGGAAGCCGAAAGGATGTATTTCTGATCGTAATCGTATTCTGCGCGGCCTATAAAACCTAAAGTTGAGTAATGATTGGTATAAGATGTCATATCCCTTGAATCAACGTCTATCGCATTACCCAATTCTCCAATATAAGGGTTAAAGAGCTTGGTGTTATAGCCGTAAAGGTATTGCTCGGTCAATTCATAGGATTCGTAACCGGCCAATATATCAAGACCGTTTACACCAAACGACCTTTTGTAATTAAGCATGTATTGTTGGTTAATTCCTACACCCCTTGCATGGGAAACGCTTACGGCACCCTGACTAGCGACAGCGGCACCATAGAATTGGTTATACAGGCGATTCGCACGTTGATTAATGGTATTGGCGCTTACACTGGCGGTAAACTTCATACCTTTAAACAAATCCAGGGTTCCATAGAAACGGCTGGCCAAGACATCGGTATAAGCATGGTGTTCATCCAGCTTGAGCGTAATGGCCGGATTGGACATACCCATAAAAGCGCGTTTCTGGTTGGTAGTAGTACCAAAATCGTATACGGTAATGCCTCTGTGGTCAACACGAATCTGCTCGTCTGTGCTGTTGCGAACATACAGAGGATAAATCGGGGCTATCAAACTGGTTACGTAAAAGAGGTTTCCGCTGGACCCCCAGTTGGTTTGAGAGCCGGGAGACTGGATGTCGTAATTGGTGTAACCAATGTTGGCTCCCACTTTTAACCATTCTTTAGCCTGATATTCAACGTTAGTACGGGCAGTATAGCGCGAAAAGCCCGAACCCGATACAATACCCGAATCGTCCAGATAGCCTAAAGACATAAAATAATTGATTTTGTCTGACGCTCCGGAAACGGACACATTGTACTCCTGACGTAAGTTGTTGGGATCAAAAATTTCGTTATACCAATTATCGGGTGTATAATAAAAATCGGCATCCTTGTAACCCAACGTAGCATTGGGATTCAGTTTGAAGTTGGTACCGATCAGGCTTTGACCCGCAGGAAGGGTGTATACTTGATAGCCCAAACCTCCGGCATCCTTATCGAAGAGGACGCTCCTGGCATAAACATGGGCATCATTAGCACTGTTTCCATTATAGATCTTACTGTTATACAAAGCTTTGTAGAAAGTTTCGTAGTACATGGCAGGATCTTCCATAACAGCGTAATTGGGAACAGCACGGCTATTGTTGCCCCATTTTGCGTCCACATTCACTTTGGCTTCCTGGGTCGTACCTCTTTTGGTGGTAATCAACACAACACCGTTGGCACCACGGGCACCGTAAATAGCGTTGGCTGCGGCGTCTTTCAACACACTGATGCTTTCGATGTCCTGGGGATTGATCGAAGACATACTGCCATCAAAAGGAGCTCCGTCCACAATGTACAAGGGAGCATTACTGGCGCTCATAGAGCCGATACCGCGAATACGGATTGTGGCTGCGTTACCGGGCTGACCGCCGCTGGTGTTAACTGTCTGCACACCCGCAACCTGACCGGCCAGGGCATTGGTAACGTTCGAAACCTGCCGTGTGGTAATGTCTTCTGCTTTAATTACTGCTGCCGATCCTGTAAAAGACTTTTTGGTTGCAGTACCGAAAGCAACGACCATTACTTCGTCCAATTCAGACACTTCCTGCTCCATGCGCACCACCATTCCGTTCCTGGCTTCGGCTTGTACCGTTTTCATTCCCAGAAAGGAAAATTCCAAAATGGTTGCTTCCTGAGGCACACTGATGGAAAAATTACCGTCAGCGTCGGTTACGGTACCCCTGGAGCTGCCTTGAACAACTACGTACGCACCAATGACAGGCTGCTCGTCTTCGGCATAAATAACCCTACCGGTTACCGTGCGAGACTGAGCATTCACTAAGCCTACGCTTGCCAGAAACAGGCAAGCGAGTAAAAAAGTCAGTTTTCTCATAGTTTCACTTTTTGTTTAACAATCATTTTCTGTTTAGGGTTTAACTTCCGTAAAGTTAATCACTTTGGAGCGCAAATGTAATTTAAGCTTTTTTATTACGCAAATGTTTAAGTGATTCTTTAAGCAATATTTTAAAGGGATAATACGCTAAAACTGAGAGAGAATTCTTTAGGATTAACAATTATTTTTATTCTTGTGGAAAACACAAATTGCTGATTAATAAGCGATTATATTTTATAACAACTAATTGTTATAAATATACAACCGAGGTAACAAAGGAAGACAAAAAAAATATCCTCAAAAAAGATTTAACGTTTTTAAAGCCTAAATAGGTGCTAAATAAGCGATTTACTTGTTTAATTGGAGCGTAAAACAGGCTAAAAAACAGTTTGGAGTAGTTTCACAGGAATTTTAACTCACTGAATTTTAGTACTGTTCGCTTTGTATTATCTTGCATAAATATACACGCTTTATTAGGGTTCGTATGGTGCAAGTTCTGATGAGTATTGCCCTCGCCTTGGTGGGCGATGAATAAAAACGACCGGACAATATCAGGGCTTTATGTCGCTGTATGCCGGCTCAATGCCTGCTGCCAACCTGATTTTTTCGTCAACCATCGGACCGTTGTTAATCCAGGTATTGCCCGGGCCGTTGGCGTTCTGCAGAAATTTCTCGGCCGGACACCAGTTATCTTTTACCGTAATAAAAGAGGAGCCCTCGTCGGTGTAAAGATAAAACCAGTGATTGGGATCGTGAACGTAGGCCGGCGAATAGATACTGTCGACCACATTTTCGCTTATCAGAGATTTTGATTGCACCGACAGAGTGTAGATACCGGCCACATCGTACATACGTTTTGCGTAATGATGAATGTAATTGGCTCTCACCACATTGTTGCGCATACAATTCACGGTTTTACTCCAACCCCAACCCAAACTGATACCCGAATAAGACAATTCCGATAGTTCGTTGTGCTCAATGAGAATATCCCTCACGTAACCGGCGCAAATACCCACACAACCCCAGTCTTCGTTGCTGCAATTGTGAATGTAATTGTTTCCGATGTACAATTTGGTACATATCTCGCGCCGATCGACAGGATCGTAAGGCAAGTGTGTTTCTATGCCCGGATCGGAAAACTTTCCGGCTTGTATGCCGTTACCGCCAATATCCTGAAAGACACAAGCTAATATACTATCGTTCAGAGTTCCGCTGATATAATCTATCCCACATGAGGCCAGGTGCTCAAAACGGCAACGCACAAAGCTCGTATTTTGTACCCCACGCAATTGTACGGCAGCCGGAGGTCTACCCACCCAACCCTGATTTTCCAAGCCCCGGTTTTCGTTGCCCGGTACGCCGGGAGGACGCAATTTATACGCATCGAGCAGGTACATACCTGCCTGCAGGGGAACATGCCCCTGTTCCGAGGGCCTCAGCCAGCTTGTGTACGAAAAGCCGATACCTTCGAAGCTTATATGCTTTACAGGACGATCCAAACTGCCCTGAACATCGATTAAGGTTTCCAAATAAGGAACCACCGATTCGGCCTTGGTCATATCTTCTCCTGAACGGGGCCAATAATAAAGCTTATGATCTTCCACGTCGAGGTACCATTCCCCGGGCTGATCGAGAAATTCAATGGCATTGCACAGAAAAAAGGGAGATTCCCGGCCTTCCGCAATCATCGGGGTTGGCCATGGATGCTCGGCCTGGATGCGACTTTCGGGTTGATGAAAAACCACCAAAGCTTTTTCGTTTTGATATTCTATGGCTTTTATACGCAAATTGGCTATTGCCCACATCTGATGCAGCTGCAATTCGAGGCGATCCAAAGTTTTAAAGGATTTTACTCCAGGAGCGGGAATGGTTAACACCCCTGTGTTTTTGTCCCAGGCCAATATACGTTTAAAATTGTCGTCGTTGGTATCTCTGGCCCGAACAGCTTTACGACCGTCTACCCATAATTGTCGAAAATCGATGTAGCGGCCTGAAACTTTAGGCTGATCTGTCACCCAGACCTTGCCTTTGGCGGCCGAGGGTAAACCCCGAACGTTGCTCCCGGCTTTGCTCCATTTGCCCAGTTTTGCTCCGCCGCTCAGTATCACTTCGCCGCTTTTTTCGGCCACTATACGGGTTGGACTCTCAGGAGTTCCGCAATCTTCGGGTCTTATCAGGAGAGGTTCGTCCAAAAAATAAGTTCCTGCTTGCATTCGAATAATGATTCCGTCCGCTGTCAAGGGATCGGACAATCTTCTACTTTCCCTCGCCTGCCTCAGGGCCGAATGCAAACTAGCCTTGGGTTCCGCCTTGGTACCCGGAGCCTGGTCCGAGCCTCCGGGAGCTACCCAAATTTCCGTCCGTGCAAAAATTGACAAAGAGCTACATAACAG
>ERZ795030.2813-NODE-2813-length-19782-cov-7.330410_pt1 | contig 19782 bp, 9 predicted proteins | sample MGYA00375122_ERZ795030 | MGnify/ENA primary metagenome ERZ795030 (study PRJEB30165, sample SAMN05720146) | activated sludge metagenome | isolation source: anaerobic digester from wastewater treatment plant | place: Japan | collected 2015-04-20 ... | reverse complement strand
GACAGCATGTTGTCGAACTGAGTCACACAAACGAAAGGACAACGCAATGGCCACACTTTTTAAAATTCAGCCGTTGGATTTTTGGATTTTACGCGGAACAGGTAAAAAAGGAGATGTGATGAGATATGCAATCCCCAATTTAATCCACGTCTTGTGTGTGATCGGGTTTTTCGCAGGAGGCTTGATCCGGGCGGAAGACGGGACGGTGCAGCAGACCGGAAATTTTTCCACTCCCGCAACCTGGGTTGACGGCGTGATCCCCGGAGGCGCGGGCGCCACGCTGTACGTCAAAGGCAATTACACGCTTAACAACTTCTTCACCAATGCCGTGCTCGGGCATATCGTCACGCCCGCCGACACGCCCGTCGCCGGATTGACCTCCGTGTTCACCGTTTCCCTTCCGTGGGAAAACCGGACATCCGGTAACCCGGACCCGGTTTACGGCACCTACCGGTTCGGTGTCTTCACTAACTATCTTACCCTCGACAGCGGGGTGGAAGGCGAGCCCGCCACAATCCGCTGCCTGCCCCTCCTGACCAGTAATTTCCGGTATGCCATCAACATTCCTCTCTTGCTCAAATCCGATCTGGAGGTGCAGCACAACGGCCGCGCATCCGGGAACTGGAATAACCCGCTCACCGCAGTCTGGCTCGGCAGGGATATCCGCGAGGAGGGCGGACGCCGCGGCATCCGGGTCCGCTTCGACAAAGAGGACATGCAACTGATGCTCAAGGGCAACAACACCTTTTCCGGCGACCTGATCGTGGAAAAGGGGATTGTCCGGGCCGGGGATCCCTTCCGCTACAACGTGCCGGGGAATCAGTTCGGCGTCGACAACACCCTGATCGCCACCAGCGGGGTAGCCACCGTTGATGTCAACGGCTTCCATTTCGGGCCCGAGAAACCGATCCTGATCGGCGGGCGGGGCGCGAACGGTATGGGCGCGTTGACCAGCGGTTGCCAGTCGCCGGGCGTGACCTCGGTCTGGTCCGGCCCCGTGACGCTCGTTTCCGATGCCGCCGTGGCGGGCACGGTCAGCCGGTATCCCCGGTCTGAAGGCGGGAACCTGCGCATCGACGGAGCCGTCACGGACGGCGGACGCGGCTGCCGACTGGAAAACGTCTCTTTGCGCAATCTGGTGCTCGCGGGCAATAACACCTACAGCGGCGGCACGCTGCTGACCAGCGGGTTCCTGACCGCGCTCACCCCCTCAAGCCTGGGCAGCGGCCCCCTGATCTTCAACGGCGGCGCGTTCCGCATCGACTCCTCCACCGGCGTCGACCCCTCCGCCTTCACGCTGGTATCCACCAACAGCAAACCGGTACAGCTCCTCACGGACGGCGCCGATTTCACCCTGGGCCATGCGCTGACCGGTTTTACCTCCGGTTTGACCAAAAGCGGCCTCGGCGCGCTGATCCTCAAGCAGGACAACGCATATACTGGAACGACCGCCGTGGTGCTTGGCGATTTGATTCTGGACTACAGCGAAGCGGGCGGCCAGAAAACGCCCGCGGACGGGACCATCACGCTCGGGAACAACGCGCGCCTGATCCTCCGGAACGGCCAGACTGCCACGCCGGATCAGGCGGTCCGGACGCTCTCCACCTACAAAGGGGCCAGCGCGCGGGTTATCCATGATTCCGCCATGCCGCTGGCCTTCAACTTCTTGACACCCAATACCGACTCTGTCCTGAATCTGGAGGGGGAGGGGCCCTACAAGCTCATCCAGACCTCCAACGGGTCCGAAAACTCGGCCTATCCCAACATCCTGCCTGCCAACATCCTTTTTAAGGGCAGGGATTGGGCCGTGCGGACCGCGAGCGGCAACGCCATCAGCAATTTCACGGACTACGCGTCCGACTGGAGCGGCTCGAACAAGCATGTGGACGTGACCGCCGGTCTGGCGCAAAGCGTTCCCGCGAATCTGGAAGTCGCCACCCTGCGCTTCAACACCCCCAACAACGGGAATCCGATTATCCTCAATCTGTCCGGCACCAATCAGATCAAGAGCGGCGCGATCCTGGTGACCGAAGCGATGGGGAACACCCCGGTCCATATCACGGGCGGCGCGATCGCCCGCATGGGTTCCGGTAACCTCATCATTTACAACTTCAACACCCAGGCTGTGGTCCGGATCGACAGCCAACTCCTAGGTTTTCCGGTCTTCAACACCAACGATCTGGGACAGGTCACCGGCATCACCCTTTCGGATGTCGGCGTGATGAAGGCCGGCCCCGGCAAAGTCATCCTCGGCAACGCCGACAACCGGCATGATGATTACACCTCGGTTCTTGAAGGCGAACTGGAGATCAGCGGCCCCGAGTGTCTGGGTGTCGGCTCTTGGCACGGCTCCTGGAAGAGTGTGCAGAACTTCGTCATGATTTATAATGGCGGCACGCTGACCACGACCGGCAGTTTCGATTTCGCCCGTGAGGTGTACCCCGGCTATACGAATATCACCACGCTTGACATCAACAGCGCGGGCGGCGTGCTCAACGTCAGCGGCGCGGGGGACCGGGTCGCCAATCTTGACGCGAACCCCACTCCTGTTTTGCGGAACGGAGGACGCCTGGTCAAGCGCGGCGCGGGAACATGGTTTGTCGGCCGGGGCTTCGGCTCTGGCGCGGACCGGGCGGAAGATACCGTCACCGCGCGGGAGTACACGATGTTTTTTGATGTGGAGGAGGGCTCGATCGAGCACCGTGCGGGAACGACCTCCGCCAACTCGTTCTTGGGTGAGGGGTCGATGTCCATGACCGTCCGCAACAACGCGGTGCTCAAAGGCGGCGGGTTCCTGTACGGCAACAATGGCGGGGGTAACGGAGGCGGCAACCCCGAGGATGTCGCCATCCGCAAAGTCCTCCATATCGATGCGGGCGGTGCGATCGTTGATCTCAACGGCATCACCGTCAACATGGGCTGGAGCCTCTTTGACGGGTTAACCCGCACCTCGGATTGGCTGGAGGGGCCGGGCACGCTGACGATCACCAACTCTTCGGCCACCGGCGCTTCCTTCCGTTTCTACAACCTGCTCAACCATGCGTTCACCGGGCGCTTCGACGCGTCGGGCCTGATGGCGGCCGACGCCACGTACGGCGGCGGCCTGCCGAACGGCGAACTGGTTGTGCCGGAGCATCGCGTGTACAGTTTCACCTCTTGCTACCCTTCGCATTATCCGCTCCATTTCGGACGGGTGACCGGGAGCGGCGCCTTTGGCGGCCGCGGCATTTCCAACAGCGATTCCGACAATGTGGCCCTGATCGGTTGCGATGACAACGGGGTCTTCGAATTCGAAGGGTATCTCTGGGGAACCTGGGGCTCTTCCAACCGCGGGGCCTTCCGCTTTGTCAAAGCCGGGAACAACACCTGGCGTATCTCCGGTACCACAAACGCCATGACCACCAGCGTCACCCTCCGCAAAGGCACAATCCTGGTCGGCGCGGACTCGCCCGGCAATGGCACGGTGGGCGCGCTGGGCACGGAACGGGTGATCCTGAGCGACGCCGGAACCGCACCGGGCGACGCGCTGTCCCTGCTCACGGACGGCCCGTACACCGTGGGGAACGGCATCATCCTGATGGACTACGCGCCGGGCGCGCTCATGACGCTGGGTGGCAATCAGACAACCGGCGCGTCAGCCTTCACCGGCGACCTCGCCCTGACGCGCGACGTGTGCCTGCACGCGGCCAACACGGATGACAGCGGCGTGACCTTCTCGGGTGCGATCACCGGACCCGGCGGAATCATCAAGACCGGCCCCGGGAAGGTGATCCTCACCGGATCCGTGCAGAACACGGCTCCCCATACGGTGTTGGACGGTACACTGATGATCATGGGCGACACCACGCTGACCAACGCATTGGTGGTGGCGGCAGGCGCTTCCGGCAGCGGCACGTTGGCCGTGACCGGTAATCTGACGATCGGCGAGGGGGTGACCCTCACCCTCCAGCCGGATTCGCTGGTCCGCGGCCAGACCTACACGCTGGCGACATGGACCGGAACGCTCTCCGGTTCATTCGCATCCGTCACAGGGCTTCCGGACGGGTGGCATGTGGGAAGGTTCCCCGACCATCTGGAGCTTTACTACGCGCCGCCCGGCACGCAGATTCGGATCAGGTGATCCGCTCCGGCATCCGCACAGCACAACGCGATCCCTGCCGTACTCAGGGGTTCAAGCCCGCTTTCGCGTCCGTCTCCGCCAGCGTGAAACGCGTGCAGACCACGGAGTGTTGGCGCGTATCCTCCCAGTACTTGAGATAGGTGGTCGCCAGAAGCGTGCCGTCAGCCAGCCGTTCCACGCCGGGATAACCGAGGTCAACCCGTTTATACCCGTGCAAGAGCTTGATCCTGTACTGGCCGTCCCGCCTCTGGCGGATGTCCCCGTAGTTTCCGACCCAAGCCACAAAATGGCCTTTTGTCGGTGATTCGGGTGCCTGGTCGCGGAAGGCGATCACCAGTCGCCCGTCCGGAGCGTACACGCCCATGTGCCGGTCACCGGTCAATCCCCACGGCGTATCTTCCGGCACGCTCCAAGTCGCGCCCTCATCGCGGCTGAACATCTGCAAACTGTGCCCCTTATGCGTGTTTTCCCGCATCAGACAGCACAGTTCGCTCCCGTCCGGCGAGCGAAACACGAAGGGCTCGCACGCCATCTTCCCTGCAACATTGGCCACAACGCGCGGCACGCTCCAAGTGAATCCGCCGTCTCGGGTCACGCTTTGCACGACCTCAAGGAACTTGCGCCCTTCGCCCTTGCCCTCACCCCTGTGGTATAGCCCCAGATAACTGCCGTCCTTCAATCTAACCATACTGCTGAAGGTCATCACACAGCGGAAAGCTTCGCCCAGCGGCGGCATCTCCCGCCACATCTCCCCGTCATCCTCGCTCATGATGCTGGGCATCGGCGTGCCCTGCCGCGTGTCTTTGGCCGCTGACCACACCCAGAGCCGCGCCTTGCCCTGCGGGTCGATCAGCCGGTAGATGCTGGGACAGTTCTGATGCGTCCGGAAACCCGGTGGCAGCGTGGTGTCCAGCCGCACCCATGTTTTTCCGCCATCGGCACTGCGCGCCATGGGGCCTGCCGCGCCGCCGTGATTGATGCACCACACGCAGAACACCGTCTTGCCGTCCGGTAAGAGGACCGTGGTCGGATGTCCCTGATACTCCTCCGGCGTTCCTGCCGCGATCACCACATGCCGCGCCGTCTCTCCGGACAGATCCACCACAGGCAAAACCGGTTTGGTCTGCCCGGTCACGTGCTGCGCATCCGCGACACCCGCACCCCACACCGTACACAACGCACACAGGACCGCACGCCATCCCGTTCCGGAGGTCTTGTTCATGACTGTTCCTTTCTTTGGGCTATGGTGCCCATGATTATGACATGTCGCGCCAGTCAAAACAATGGGGACGGGAGATGGGAGACGGGAAATGCATTGCCTTCGTCATCCGGCGAGTCTCCTTGGAAAAAGGTCCGCGATCTGATATAGTCATTGACAGCCGAAGAGGTCGCCGCCCATTACCGGGCAGCGTGTGGCAGCATGCCGGGCGCGGTGGCCAGTCGGTGAGCGGTAAAGGGGGGATTGTGTTTTTGGGTTTGTGTAACGCGCCGCATCTCGTAATATACAGGGTGTGTAAAGGGGCAACATGAATAGCGTAATCATCGGTGCCGGGCATGCGGGGCGGTTGTTGGCGTCTCATCTCTGTCGGGAGCGTCATAGTGTGGTGATGGTCGACGAGTCGGCTGAGGCGCTGGAGCAGGCCGAAGCCTCGCTGGATGTGCTCACCGTCTGCGGGTCCGGGGCGGATCCCGCGATTCTCGAAAAGGCCGGGGCGGGGAGGGCCGACCTGTTTGTGGCGGTGACGGATCGGGATGAGATCAATATCATCGCGTGTTTGTTAGCCCATTCGGAAGGGGTGCCGCGCAAGATCGCGCGGGTGGGGAGCGCGCAGTATGATCCCGGTGCAGTCAAGTACAACCTGACGAAACTGGGGATCGATCTGCTGATCAACCAGAAATTCGCCTGCGCAAAGGAAATCTGTAATGCCCTGTTGCTGCCTGGGGCGGTGGAGTCCTTTGACCTGTTCGGCGGCCGTGTCCTGGTGGCCGGTTTCGGCATCGTCGGCGGAAGCCCGATTCTCGGGCACACGCCCGCTACGTTGCCGGATCAGGACTTGGTGCGCAAGCTGCGTATCATCGCTATCCGGCGTCAGGGCCGTCTGGTCATTCCCCGGGGGGATACCGCATTTCTGCCGGAGGATGTGCTCTATCTGGTCGGCGCACCGGATGACATTCGGGTATTCTCAACCTGGATGGATCCGGTTCGGGAGGCGTTTGAGAAAGTGATTGTGGCGGGTGGGGGGGATATCGGCCTGGCCATCGCCAAGAATTTGGAGCGCATTGGTCTTCATGTCGTGCTGCTGGAGCAGGATGAGGAGCGGGCGCTCTTCTGTTCCGGCGAGTTGGACCATACGCTCGTGTTGCGGGCCGATGCGTTGTCCGGCTCGGCACTGGATGAGACGGGCATCGTTCCCGGGACCGCTTTCGTGGCCGTGACCGGTGATGATGAGGACAACGCGATGAACTGTCTGATGGCCCGCAAAAAGGGAGCGGATTTCGTGGTCACTCAGATCGCCCGCACCGACTACATTCCGATCATGGAAAACCTCGGGCTGGTGGACCGGATCATCAGCCCCTACGAGTCGATCACGAATGCCATTCTGCATTACCTGAGAAGCCGGGATGTGCGCGCGGCGGCACTGCTGCATGATCTCCCCGGGGAACTGCTGGAAATCGAGTTGTCCCCCACCAGTCGGTATGCGGGCAAGAGGGTCAGTGACATCCGGTTCCCGTCGGGGTCGATCGTGGCGGTGGTCCAGCGCGGCGACGGCGTGCTCCCCGCGACCGGTGGGCTGTGTTTCGAGGCTGGAGACCGCCTGTTGATTTTCGCCGACCCGGCGGCGGTGAAGAAGATTCAGGCGATGTTCCGCAAATGATCGCGCGCGTATGAACAAACGAGCGGTATTCCATCTGGTTTCCTACATGACCCTGTTCATCGGGTTGGCGGTCACCGCCTGTGCCGCGGTCTCCCACGTATGTGGTGACGCGCTGGAGGTGCGGTGCGCGTTTCTTCTGGCTGGAGGGATCACCCTAGCCGTTTCGCTGGTGGCAGGGATGTTGACGCGCGGCGACCTCAATCTGGGACGCCGGGACGGGTTCGGTGTGGTGACCCTCGGCTGGTTGTCGGCGGCCTTGTTCGGCGCGTTGCCGTATCTGCTTACGGGCGTGATCACGCATCCGGTCTCGGCGCTGTTCGAGACGGTCTCGGGCTTTACCACCACCGGCGCGTCAGTGCTGGACAATCTTGAGAACCTGCCGCGCGGGATCCTGTTCTGGCGCGCGCTGACGCAATGGCTTGGCGGTATGGGGGTGCTGGTGCTCTGTGTGGCGATCCTGCCCTTTCTCGGCGTGGGCGGCATGCAACTGTACCGAGCCGAGATGCCCGGGCCCTTCAAAGACCGGCTGACACCGCACATCGCCACCACGGCCAAACTGCTGTGGGCCGTGTATCTCCTGCTGACGGTCGTGCAGACGCTGTTGCTGAAGGGGGTCGGGGGCATGGGATGGTTCGATTCCGTCTGCCACACGTTCGCGACTGTCGCGAGCGGCGGGTTTTCGACGCGTACCGCCAGTGTGGCGGCCTATGACAGCGCGACGGTGGAAGGGATTATCACGCTCTTCATGTTTCTGGCGGGCATCAATTTTTCGCTGCATCTTTCCGCGCTCACCGGGCGGCCGGGCCACTATGTCCGCGATCCGGAGTGCCGTGCCTATTTTCTGTTTCTGACGGGGTGCTGCCTTTTTATGACCGCCAACATCTGGGCCACGGGACACGGCTCCTTCGCACGGTGTTTGCGCGACGCCTTTTTTACCGGCACTTCGGTTCTGACCTCGACCGGGTTTTGCACGGTTGACTTCGACCGCTGGCCGGGCGCATCGCGTCTGTTGCTGGTGTTCATGATGCTCATGGGTGCCTGCGCAGGCTCCACGGGCGGGGGGATCAAGGTGGTCCGGATCATGATCGTCTTCAAGAAAATCCTGCGCGAGATCCGGCTTTTCATGCGCCCGACAGCAGCGATCCAAGTGAAACTCGGCCCGAAACCGGTGGAGCCGGATCTGGTGCTGCATGTGTCAGCCTTCGTGATTATCTATTTTGCGGTGTTTGCGCTGGGCTCGTTTTTGATGACCTTCTTCACCCCGGACCTCGAGACAGCCACAACATCCGTGATCACCGCGCTCAGCAATGTCGGTCCGGGTCTCAGCGCGGTCGGTCCGGTGCGCAACTACGCATCGATTCCGCTGGCAGGACAGGGGGTACTGGCCACCTGCATGCTGCTCGGGCGCCTCGAGCTGTACACGGTGCTGGTTCTGCTGTTCCCCAGTTGCTGGCGGCGGTAGCGCAGGTTACGCTGTTTTGTGGCCGAGGTTCGATTGCTGGCAGGGGCGGTTCCCCGAACCGTCCGCGGACGCCTCGGGGAGGCGTCCTTACCCGGAACGGCTACACCTTTTGCGAAAACGCCCTAGGGATTCTTCACGCCGGATCGCCGCCCGTGCCGGAAGCTTACGCCTCTGTTTCGCCGACGCCCCAATTCTCGATCACGTAATCGAGGTCCTTGTCGCCGCGTCCGCTGAGATTGACCAGAATCGCCCCGCTTTCCATCTCGCGCGCCTGGGTCAGCGCGAACGCCACGGCGTGCGCGCTTTCGAGCGCCGGAATGATCCCCTCGAGTCGGCACAACTTGAAAAAGGCATCGCGGCACGCCTCGTCGGAACAGGTCACGTATCGCACGCGTCCGGTATCCTTCAAATGACAATGCTCCGGCCCCACGCCCGGATAGTCCAGTCCGCTCGCGCAGGAATAGACCGGGGCGGCCGAACCGTCCTCGTTCTGCAGCAGGTAGCACTTGAACCCGTGGATGATCCCTTCGCGACCGTACGACATCGTCGCCGCGTGGTCACCCGTCTTCGGGCCGCGTCCCAACGGCTCGACCCCGTAGATTTCGCAGGGGTCATCCAGAAAGCCGTGGAAAATCCCCATCGCGTTAGAACCGCCGCCCACACAGGCGCAGACCGCGTCAGGCAGGTTGCCGGTCATCCCGATGAACTGCTCACGGGCCTCGATGCCGACCACTTTCTGGAAATCACGCACCATCAACGGGAAGGGGTGCGGGCCGACAACCGAACCGATGCAGTAGATGGAGTTTTCGTAATCGGCCAGATAGGCCTCAAAAGCCGAATCCACCGCCTCTTTGAGGGTTTTGAGGCCATGGGTGACCGGCACGACTTTCGCGCCCAGCAATTTCATGCGGCTGACATTGGGCGCCTGTTTGGCGATGTCCACCTCGCCCATGTGGATCTCGCATTGCAGACCGAAATAAGCCGCGGCCGTGGCCAGCGCCACGCCGTGCTGGCCCGCGCCGGTTTCCGCGATGAGTTTTTTCTTGCCCATGAAGCGCGCCAGCAACCCCTCGCCCATACAGTGGTTGATCTTATGCGCGCCGGTGTGGTTGAGATCCTCGCGCTTGAGGTAAAGATGCGCCCCGCCGTTCTGGAGTGAGAGCTTGCGCGCATGGTACACCGGTGTGGGACGGCCTTGGAAGTGTTTGCGGATCAAGCGCAGCTCGGAGATGAACGCCGCGTCGTTGGCGATGCGGTGGTAGGCCTCGGTGATCTCCGCAAAGGGTTTTTCGAGCTGCGGCGGAAGGAATTGGCCGCCATATTTGCCAAAAAAGCCTTTGGCGTCGGGATTGCCTGACAAAGGGCGCGGAACGTTCATGCGTGTCTCCCTGATAAGGCCCGGTGTCCGGGCCAATCGTTTCTGTTGAAAGAAACAATATACCTGAAGCCCACGCGTGCCGCAAGCGAAAACCGTTCGTGTTTTATGAACCCGCGTTGCACCCCCGTTTTCTGACCGATGAGAGTTCATTCGTGTATTCGTGCGGGAGTTGGGAACACGGGTGTCTCCACCCGCAACGGCGGATCCGTCGCCCTGCCGGACAACCCAAGCGCCGCAGGTCGAATGCCGCGGGTCGCAAGTCGGCGAGTACGAGGACAGGGAACCGGGTTTTCATGAAGGCTCATCTGTTTCATGGTCACGAACGCGATTGTTGGGTTTACATGCCCGCTTGCTTTCGCGCCAAGGGTGCGGTAAGGTTCGCGTATGCTCTTTGGGCGTTCAGGATTCATTTTCGCGAGCCTTTGTGTGGGTTTCCGTGTGTGGGCCGGCGAACCGGTGACGGTGACGTTCCTGCAGGGCTTTGATCCGGACCGTCCCGAGAATCCGGGGACCCGGCAGATTCTGCGTTTCGCGCAGCGCGAGCCGCGGCTCAACCCGCAAAAGTGGGGTGGTCTTGAACTGCCCGGCGCGGGCGGGCGCGCGCCGTTCATGCTCTCGCTGGCGGGCGGCACGGCGCCGGACATCTACTTTTGCTGGTTCCACATCATCCGGCATGATATCGAGCAGGGTTTCCTCCATCCACTGAACGAGTGGCTCGGGGAGGACTTGGACGGCGATGGGCAGCTTGGCGACCACGAGGCGCGCTGGCCGGGCTGGAAGCGCGTGCCGCCGCTGTGGCGTCAGGCCGCCACGCGCGACGGCAAGGTATACGGTCTGCCGATGGCCGGCATCTGGTACTACGGCATCGTGTACCGCAAGGATCTGGTGCAGCAGGCCGGTGTGGATCCGGAAAGCGTGCCCGCCACGTGGGACGAGTTTTTCCGCTGGTGCCAGCGTCTGACCTTCCCCGGCAAACGTATTGCGGGCGCCCGAGTGCAGCGCGGGCAACGTGCGTTCGGCGCGGAGAACCGTCCGTGGGGCTGGTTGCCTTGGGTGCAGGCCGCAGGCGGCTCGCCGATCGTCAACCTCCGCGTCTCGCCCGCGACGGGCCGTACCTACCGTTTCCCCATGGAAGAGACGCGGTTCATCGCGCCCGACACAGGCGAGGATCTCTCCGGTGTGCCGGGCGTGTGGCAGGCGGCGTTCGACTCGCCCGAGGCGATTGAGGCGGCCGAGTTCTTCCATCGGTTGGCCTGGGCTCCCTGGCTGCGTGATCCGCAAAGCGGCGAGCCGGTTGATCTGTCGCCCGAAGCGCTCGCAGCGGGTTGCGTGACGTTGCCGGACGGGCGGGAACATCGCTTTCAGCCTGGGGAGGTCATCCGGGGCGTGGTGCGCGCGCTGCCGCGGCTCACTCAGGATCTGCCGCAGCTCTTCGCCCAAGGCGAGGTCGTGGCGCTTTTCTCCGGTGCCGAGCTGGTCGAAAAATTGACGCGCGATCTGAATCTGCCGCCGGACATGGTGGGCATCATGCCCTTTCCGGCGGCGCGGCCGGGACTCAAGCCTGTTTTTCAGGCGCACAAGCATTTCTACAGCATGACCGAAGGCGTGGGCCGCCGTCCCAAAGCCGAACGCGATATGGTGTGGGCCTGCGTGGAGCAGTTGGCCAGCGAGGAGGTGAACGACGAGGCGGTCAGGCAGAAGGTGCTGGAAGGGCATGCGCGTTGGTGCACGCCTACGGAGTTGACGCGGCTGGGATTCGATGAGTACCTTGCGGAGGTGCCCGCGGGCATCCGTCGGAACTACGAACGGCTGGAGGCGGGTGAGATTCTGGCGCGTACCGAGCCCTTCGCGGGATTCTGGCAGGCGGTGTCCGACCTTCTGGACCGGCGTTTTCTGGGGTTGCTGCTGGCGGACACCGGCGAGCGGTTCGATGTTGCGGCGGCCCTGCGGGAGATCAACGCGGAGGCGAATCGCGGGCTGATGTTCCGGGCCTCCGAAACGATGTTGGCGCGTCGGCGTCCTCTCGCGCGCGTTCTGTTCGGGGTGGGAATCATCACGCTGCTGGGCTGCGCGGCGCTGATCGTGCGGCGGGACGCCCGGGACGCGGACGCCTCCGCCGTATCCGCGCGCCGTATCGGCGCGATGCGGGTGCGGCATGGGCTTTCGCCCTGGCTCATGCTGGCGCCGGCTGTGCTGTCTGTCGCGCTGTGGAGTTATTATCCGTTGCTGCGCGGCGCGGTGATGGCGTTTCAGGAGTACAAGATCGTGGGCGAGACCCGTTGGGCCGGGTTGGACAACTTCATTCTGGTGGCCACGGACGCGGGGTTTTGGGACGCGTGGGGCCGGACCTTGCGGTATGTCGGCCTCACCCTGCTGCTCGGGTTTCTGACGCCCGTGCTGCTGGCGCTGATGCTCGCGGAGATCCCGCGCGGCAAAGTGTTTTTCCGTACGGTCTATTTCCTGCCCCACCTCACCAGCGCCATGGTGATCGCGCTGCTGTGGAAACTCATGTACGATCCCACGGAGAACGGCATGCTCAACCGCATCCTGCTGGGGTTGGGGGCCTCGCGCCAGACGTGGCTGCAAGACCCCGGACTGGCGATGGTGTGCTGCATCCTGCCGGGTGTGTGGGCGGGCGCGGGCATGGCGAGCCTGATCTATGTGGCGGCCCTGCACTCCCTGCCGCCCGACTATTACGAGGCTGCGGCTCTTGACGGCGCGGGGATTCTCAGCCGCTTCCGCCACGTCACCCTGCCACAGATTCTGCCGTTGATGGTGATCAATTTCGTGGGCGCGTTCATTGCCGCGTTTCAGGGCATGGGCAGCATCTTCCTGCTTACCTTCGGCGGGCCGGGCGACGCCACCAACGTGCTCAGCCTCGCCATTTGGAAAGAGGCGTACAATAACCTGCGCTTCAGCACGGCCACCACCATGGCGTGGTTTCTGGGTGTCGCGCTGATCGGGTTCACCTATCTCCAGATCCGCATCCTGCGTAAAGTCGAATTCCGCCGCGCCGCCGCGAACTAATCCTGTGGCCGCAACGGCGGATCCGTCGCCCTGCCGGATAACCCAAACGCCGCAAGTCGGCGAGAACGAGGACGAATACGGGAAAGCGGTCCCGATTCCGATAAACCCGGAACCGGAAACGCATGATCTTCGCACCTTCTGTCACCAACCGATTGCGATTACCAGTTTTGCGGGAATCCTCTGGACGATCTGTCACAGGGTGCGGTATACTATCTTCGTTGACCTTAAGATAACGTGAAAATCGTAGGAGTCGAAACCATGAAAAAAGCATGCCCTCGTACAACTGTAGGTCGCAGGTTCGTTGTCGCGTTGGCGGCGGCTCTTGGAATTGTAGGCGCGGCCTTTGCCGTGCCCACGGCCCCCACGCTCAAGATGACGGGTTTTTTCAACGGCAAACTCACGTTTGGTGTGAAATACTCGCCTGTTACCGATCATACGCTGGAAGTGCAGATGAAGGATCAGGGCGCGGCCGACGACGACTACGTCACCATTTACACAAAGGCTGTCAATTCGCTCGCCAAGTTCCTGGCGAACAAGTATGACGCTGCCTATTTTACCTATGCAACGAATTTCGCGGGTACGGCCACGTTTCGTATGCGCACCACTTTGAACGGAGAGGCGAGTGACTGGGTGGCGGCCGGTGATTTCACGGCCTACGTGAATGTGACGGGCGCCACGAACAGCAATGCCACGACCTTCGGTAACGCCGTCGACGGCGACATGTATACGAATGTGGACGAACCGTCAAATCCGTGGGTTGGCTATGATTATAACGCGGCCATCCGCATCAGCCGTATCCGTGTCATCTCGCGTCCGGACCTGATCAGCCGCTTCTACGGCGCAAAAGTGCAGATTGCGAGTGACGCTACGTTTGCTGACGCCACGACGGTATTCACGTCGTCGTCCGCAAACACAACGCCGGGAGTGCCCATTGAAATCGTGTTCGATGAACCTGTCACGGCCAAGAGTGTACGTGTCCTTTCGGGGACAGCGAGTGGCTGCCGGTCAAGCGTGTGCGAGTTCGAGGTGGTGCCGGCGGATGTGCCGTTTAAGCCCGTGCTTACGGTGGTGGGGTATGACGACGTCACGAACTTCTATCCCGTCCTTACGTGGACCGTGCCGGCTGAGCTTCATGCCACGAAAGCCACCCTCGAGTATGCGACCGGTTCCGCCGGCCCGTTCACGGCACTCGCGACGGATGTGCCGATTGCCATCACGACGTTCACCAACACGGCGGCAAAGGTTGGCGTGCTGGGGTACTACCGCGTGACCGTGGACTGTAATCATCCGCTCTTTCCGGGGCAATCCGCGACATCGGACGCTGTCACGATGGGCCGTTGCCGCAGGCTGGACCGCTCTTGGGGAAATGAGACGACATTACTCGACGGCGTGACCGTCATGCCCGCCACAAATGGCGTGTATCTCAGTGACCATTACCCGAAGGCGTTTGACGGCAACCCGGACACGTTCCCCGATATCTTCAGTGGCGGAACCTATTCCCGCGGCCCCGTGGGGCTTGACTTCGGCGAGCCGGCGTGGGTGACGAGTTTCGGCTACATCTGCCGCAACGACAACTGGTGCTATGTGCGCATCAAGAACACGGCGCTCTTCTCGGCGGACGACGGCGATGTGGAACTCACGAACAAGGTGCAACGTTCGGAGAAGGTGACGCAGGCCTCGCAGGACAAGACGTTCTACACGCAGATGGGCACGTCGCTTCCCGACAACGGGGCGCGCAAGTGGTTCCTTTACGCGCCGGAATCGGGGCCGAGCGAATTCGGCGGCAACGTGGCGGAGCTGATGTTCTTTGGCTGGACGCAGAGCGATCTCGTGGCGGCGGGCGTGGTGACGGCGCCTACGACACTCGGTTTCGCGCGTTCGGCGGACGGCCTTTCTGTGGATGTGGGCTGGAACGCGGGCATCAACGTTGTCCAATACCGTCTGGAACGGCGCGTGTACGGCACGAACGTCTGGGGCACGGTGGCGACGGTGGCGGGCACCTCGCTCGCCTGTAATGACAACACGGTTTCGCAGAACATCTACGAATACCGCGTGGTTTCGATTGGGTCTAATGCGGTGGAGGCGGTCTCCGAGCCATTTACTTACACGTATTACGCGCCTGGTACGGGTACGGGCCTTCGCGGTGCCGTGTACGCCCCCTATGTCGCGAACGTGGCGGCGATGTGTCAGCCGGAAAAGTATTACGAACTGCCGACCGGCCCGGTCAATCTTTCGGTGGCGAAAGGCGTGGAAATCGTTGCGGGCAGCAGCATCACGAACAACATGCGCCTTTTGTGGCGCGGCAAGCTGGTCACGCCGTTCACGGGGGCCTACACGTTTACGCTTGTGACAACGGACGGCGGCGCACTTTACATCGACAAAAAGAGCGTGGCCAATGCTTGGACGGACGGCCCGAAGACAACGAGCGGCATGGTGGAACTCACCGCCGGTGAGCATGATATCGCTGTGGATGCGCGGCTCCAAGTCTCCCCCGTTTCCTGTGTGCTCAAATGGGGCGGCGTGGTGCCCGACGAGGTGATTCCCGCCACGCAGTTGATCCCCGCTGCCGAGGCAGCCACGCTGACGGTGGATGGTTGGACGCAGCGCACCTACAATGGCCAGCAGTATGGTAACGCCTACGTCACTGCGAACAACGCATACATGATCAGCAGTTCTAAGGAAGCTCCTTCCGACAGGAATAAGTTGAATGCGACCTTCCTCGCAAAGACGGCGCGTTATTCGTTCGACATTTCGGCGCGGTTCCGGGCAATATTGAACGGCGAAGCCGGCATCATGGCGCGTGTTCCCAATGGCAACTTCTATGCGGTGGAGTTCAAGTATGATGGCAGCGGATTTTCTTATTACGGCGTAAGAGGCGTCACGAACAACTCGGACACCATCAACATGCTGCTGCCCTGGAAACTTACCGATACAAATGATTTTTCGAACGTCGACTACGATCTGCGCCTGGTGTATGACTCCGCCGTGCGCACGTTCCACGCTTATGCGAAGGACAACAACAAGACGGAGTGGAACCTGATCCATACGTGGCACAATGACCGCCAGATCACAGGCGACTACGAATACGGGTTTGTGGTACACGGTGCATCCGGCAATCCAGTCTCATCGTTTACCGTGACGCCGCTCTCGATCAGGTTGCATCGGCCGGGGCTAACCGTCCTCTTCAAGTAGAAGCTCGTTTGAAAACAAGGGAATCAATGAAAAGAGAACTCATCGCAGGTATTGCGGTTGCGGCAGTCGCCGCTGGCGCTGTGGAACTTCATGTCAACCCTTCAGCCGCGCCGGACGGCGACGGGTCTGCCGCACGGCCTTTTGCCACACTGGTCGGCGCGCGGGACGGTCTGCGCGCTGCGCGGAAGGCTGGCACCGTCACGAAGGATGCGCGTGTGGATATCGTGCTCGCACCCGGTGATTATGTGCTCGCGGCGGGGCTTGCGCTGGATGCGCAGGACGGCGGCGCTTCGGCGGATGCGCCTGTTACCTGGAAGGCTGCGCGTCCCGGTACGGCCCGCATCGTCGGTGCCTGCCGCGTGCCGGTTGCCGCGTGTCGGCCTGTGACCGATCCCGCCGTATTGGCGCGTCTTCCCGAAGAGGCGCACGGCAAGGTGTACGAGGCCGATGTGGCGGCTCTGTTGCCCGCAGAGCTGCCGCCGATGGCGGAACGTTTTGGCGCGACGCCGACGGCACCGCTTCTTTTCATCAACCACAAAATCGCCACGCTCGCGCGCTGGCCCAATGACGATTTCACGTCGTTCTCTAAGAGTGTGGATAGGGGGGCTGTGCTCAAGCGGCATGCCGGCAATAGCGCCGAATATGGGCCGGGTGCGTTCATCTACGAAAACCCGCGCGCGAAGCGTTGGAACTTCGCTCAAGGCGTGTGGATGAACGGATATTGGACACACGATTGGGACAACTACTCCGTCCGTGCTGCGGCGTACGGCGTGGAAAATGGTACGAACGACGTGGTGCGTCTTGCCACAGGGGTGCCGTATGGCGTGATGGGCGGCACATGGGGGCGGAAAGGGCGTCGCTTCTATGTGTTCAACCTGCTGGATGAACTTGACGTTCCCAACGAGTGGTACCTCGACCGCGTCGCAAAAAAGCTCTACTTCTATCCGCCCAACGGTACGCTGGCCGCGACCGACGAGGTGTTTCTGGCCTCGCTCAACGAACCGCTTGTGAAGACGGCGGGGAGCATCAACCACCTGCGCTTGCAGGGGCTCGTTTTTGAATACACGTACAATACGGGGCTCAGTCTGGCGGGTCAGGGCATTCAGGTGCTCGACTGCCGTGTGATGTGCTGCGGCGCGTCGGGTATGTCGGTGCATGGCAACCGCAACGTGATCCGCGGCTGTGAAATCGCGCAGGTTGCCCGCGTCGGCTTAAGTGTGGGCGGCGGCGACCGTCGGACGCTTCAGCGTGCGGAGACCGTTGTGGAAGATAACCACATCCATGATTTCAGCATGATGCAGCGTACCTATGCGGCTGGTGTCAGCGTGAGCGGTTGCGGCATTACGCTCCGGGCAAACGTGATTCACGATGCGCCCCACATGGCCGTCATATACGGCGGTAACGAGCATGTTTTCGAATACAACAACGTCTACCGCGTGTTGCTGGAGACGGGGGATGCCGGCGCGTACTACACGGGCCGCGATTGGACCACGCAGGGCAATGTGTTGCGCTTCAACTACACGCACGACCTCGGCGCGGAAGGTGAACTGGCCAACACCATGGGCTTTTACTTTGACGACTGCGACTGCGGCGACGCCGTGTACGGCAACATCTTCCACAATGTCGCGCGCGGCATCCTGGTGGGGGGCGGGCGGGATCATCCCATTCGTAACAACATCTTCTCGCGTTGCCTCGTGGGCCTTTCCATTGACTGCCGCGGCATGACGTGGAAGCACTGGAACTCCATGGAGCACGGCGGCCCCTCGTGGATGTTGGAGGACAAGGCCAAGGCGCTCTCCTACACGAACGGCGTGTGGGCTGAGCGGTATCCGCGTCTGGCGGACATCATGAACGACTACCCCCGGGAACCTCTCTACAATCCGGTGGAAGAGAACATCTTCATCGACTGCACGAAGCAACTGCTTGCACTCGACGGCAAGGCTCCATTGGAGCGCATGGCGTCCATCGCGCGTAATGTGGTGGTGAACACGCGAGGCACGAACGGTGTCGCGTGGGCCGCGCCGGACAAGCGCATTGCCTCCGCCTTCATCATCCTCAACGGCACGACGAACGCTCCCTGCTCTTTCGGTTTTGCCGATGCGGCGAACGGTGACTTCCGCTTTCTTCCCGGGGCCGAAATCCTAAAAGTGTGTCCCGGTTTCCAAGTCCTCCCTCTGGATCGCATCCCTGCTGATGCAGGATCAAAAACGACTCGTGATCGATAGCATCCCATAGGCGGCATCGTCCAATGTCGCTGCCGTGCCGCAGAGCAGAACCGCGATTTACGTCTGGGACATCGCGCAAAAGAAGATGGTTTTGATATGGGCCAACGGCGACACCGACGGTGCGGACGGCCTGTTGGATCAACCGCGTTGTGCAGGATCAGGATAACGAAAAACCCCTCCCGATGATCCGGCGGAGCCGGTCGGGGAGGGGCTTTCACGCGTTCCAGTCCGGAACGGGTTATGCGCGGCCTTTGGACTTCAGGAAGTCGATGCAGCCGCGGATTTTTTCGAGCGTGTTGGGGTCCGCCTCGCTCTCCACGATGTACCATTCGGTGACATCCGCTTCAGCGGCCGCGAACACCTCATCCCATTTCACGCCCTGCTTGCCTTCCGGAACTTGGCCGAGGATGCCGGGCCCCGGATAGATCTCCTTGGCGTGCAATGTGCGGGAGCGGTTCGGGAAGCGTTTCAGCCACGCCACCGGATCCTCGCCGGCCGACACCACATGGCCGACGTCCATCTGCTGGCAGACCAACGGCGACGCATGCGTGTAGAAGATCTCCCACTTGCACTTGCCGTCGAATTTGTCTTTGAACTCGTGCTGGTGGTTATGGTAGCCCACATACATGCCCGCAGCTTTGGCGGTGACTGCGGCATCCGAGAAGAGCTTCGCGAAATCGATCCACCCTTGAGCGTCCTTGGCATTCATGCCGGGCACCATCAGATATCGGTTGCCGGTGACGAGGTTGAACTCGATTGTCTTGGCGAGGTTCTGCGGCCGGATGGTGTCCACGCCCGTGTGGGTGCCGCACATCACCAGCCCGTTGTCATCCAGCAACTGCTTGATTTCCGTGGCGTTCTTGCCATAGTATCCGGCGAACTCCACGCCCGCATACCCCATCTCCTTGATCGCTTTGAGGGTTCCGGGCAGATCCTTTTTGCACAGCTCCCGTACCGAGTAGAGTTGAACCCCGACTTGAATCTTGCGCTGTTTCGCCACCCTTGCTGCCGCCTGCGCCGACCGAGGCGCGACTGCCCAAGCCAAGCCGGTTGCACCAGCCTGCAGAAACTCCCGTCTTGAATAACGCATTGTAAACTCTCCTTTCTGTCAGACGCCTCGTCCCACTCCGGGAAGGCGTATGGAGAGAGTATGGCAGAAAAGCGGGTTTTCGCACAATCGTAAAACAGGGGAGGCCGGGTTTTCGGATAGCATCTCCCCGCAACCGACATGAGACATTTCGTGTTTCCAGCAACCTCAACACGCGCGCGGCTGACCGATACAAGGCTTTGTCGGTTTTCAACCGCGCCGCTATCCTTCCGTTGCTGCCTCGGTCGCCTCGCCACGGCAACACATTACCACACCGCGAAAACGCTTCGCAACCCTTGGTTGTTCGTGACAGGGGTATGGGGTATGCGAGTTTAGTGCGTGGTTTGCGTGTGCGCAGTCGGGAGCGCGGGCGTCTTCCGCGCTACGCGCGGATGTAGGATTTATTTAGGAGTTA
>ERZ795030.2810-NODE-2810-length-19793-cov-4.882308_pt1 | contig 19793 bp, 10 predicted proteins | sample MGYA00375122_ERZ795030 | MGnify/ENA primary metagenome ERZ795030 (study PRJEB30165, sample SAMN05720146) | activated sludge metagenome | isolation source: anaerobic digester from wastewater treatment plant | place: Japan | collected 2015-04-20 ... | reverse complement strand
GTTGATGGCAACGGACTTTATACAAATAGCGGGCAGACATTAGTGGAACGAAATCATATTAACTTGGTTCGCCAACGGAATAAAATACTGAATCTGGCGAATGAAGATATTGCCTTGAAAAAACAAGGTACAGGTTTATATGTATATAACTACGCAGGAAATTCAACGGCAACAGAAACAGGCATTGCTGGCATCCGTTTTATGCCAGATACCGCTAACACACAAGCTGTTGCTATACGTCGGAGTGAATCTGAAGTGGTTTTGCTTTCAACGCTTGGAGGCACTTTCACTATACCAACTTCTTTAGGATTTATTTCTGCAAGCAAGGGATACTTTAACGAAAATAATAGATGGGTAAAAGAAGTGAATTTGGATTTTGATGGAACAACGATTGTTATGCCTGAGACTTCAGCTGTGTTGTTAAAGCAGATACCAGGCGATGAAGAAGAAGTCACAGAAATTATCAAAAACTTCAGTTTTGAGGAAGGAACTTATTATAACGGAACTTATAATGTGCCACAGGATTGGACTTTAACAGGGGTAATTAAAGGTGCCGATGTTCAATTGAAAACTGGTGATGCTGTACATGGACAAAAACGCTATTTTATATGGGCAGATGCTGGCAGTACTATCGATTTTTTTCAAGACATAATTCTATCCAAAGGAGATTATACTGTAAAAGCTGCATTAAAAGCCAATGCCCCGTCAACAACTTTTATTTATGCAACAGTAGGAACTAAAACAGAAGAAACTGCTACTACCGCTAGCTGGAACTCATGGGAAACGACAGCAACTTTATTCAATATTTTAGAAGAAAATACAGCGGTGCGTATTGGCATTAAAGCTACTGCGGCAGTTATGATAGATAATTTCCGTCTATACAAAAAAGAGAATGAACCGGAAAGTTCAATTGAAGAGACAACAGGCTTATGGAAAGCTTTTGATATAATAAATTGTGAAAACGGCATATTAGTTTACAGTGAATTCCCCCAGTATATTAATATTTATTCCATGACAGGGCATCTATTAAATAGTGTAAACATTTCAACAGGGCAGTTGTATATTCCTTTAAAAAAGGGTATGTACATTGTAGGAAATAGGAAAGTGATAGTAGCATAATAATTTATAAAGCAAAAGAGATGGACTATTTAGTGCTAAAAAGCAGCAGTAATTTTGATTCAAGTAAATTTCATACAATAATTAATTTAACAATAAAATTATAATCTTATATGAAAAAAATAAACTTATTATTAGCATTTGCTTTTATTGGAGCAATTATGTTTGCCACCTCAACAAGCATGTATGCGGCAGAGAATGTCGACCTGATAGACGTAAGTTCTAAGGTAGTTAATTCCGAATTTGATAATGCAACCATGAGTAATGGAGCGCCTTATGGCTGGCAGCAAACAACCAATGCAGCTACAAGTAAAATAAGTGTTGCTGCTAAAGGCGATGGGACGGTTATATTCGAAGGGGAAAACCACTGGCAATTATGGAATAGCGGGGCTGTTACAGGTAAAGCCTTTCAAAAAATAGCAAATTTACCAAATGGGAAATACACATTGAAAGCCGGATTATATACGGATTTCAGTGGAAATATCTATTTGTACGCAAATGAAGGCAAAAAAGCAGTTACTAGTCGTGTTTCAGCTTACCTTGAAGTTGTCGGAACCGTTACTAATGGTACATTGGAAATAGGCTTGGATATAGCCACTACAGGTGGAACAAGTATTGAGTTCGACCACATTACATTGTACTATCAAACCGATAACTTAGAAGAATATAGCCGTTTTTTAGAAGAAAGACTAGCGATTGCAGTATCAGATACGGCCTCGACTCAACGCCCAGGATATATTAACATACAACAAATGAGAAATGCGATTAATACCGCGAAAAATGCAGAACAAACCAAAGAAGCCTTGATTGAAGCTATTAGAATATTAGACGAAGCCATTGCAGAGTATGAGTCTATTATTGAAGCTTATCGACCATTGCTCGAAGCTTTAGAAGAGCTTAAAATCAAATCAAATCCATATCCAGCTTTAGTAACAGTAAAAAATGAAATCATTGCAGCTCAAGCTGTTTATGACAGCACGAAAGATCAACGAAACAATATACAAACGACAATTGATAAGCTTAAATCGCAAGATGAATTACTGACTAAATACAAATTGTTAAAAAGTGAAATAACCAATGCAGAAAGATTACTGAATGATTCAGATTATCCAAACAAAGCTGTTTATAAAACGGCTATCGATGAAGCAAAAGAAGTTTTTAATAATCCTACAGGAAAAGACTTGGACGCAACTATTATAGCCCTCAAAAATGCGGTAACAGCTTATCTCAATAGTCGCCCCGCAAATGTATGGTGTACCATTAAAAACGGAGCATTATGGAGCGATGACAGAGGACGTTCGGTACAAGCGCATGGTGCTGGTTTTTTACAAATAGGTGAGACTTGGTATATGATTGGCGAAGATCGTGAAACTGCTAAATGGAATCCGGATGTGAATATGTATTCAACAAAAGATTTTATTAATTGGAAGTTTGAAGGAAAAATTATTAAAAATGGAGAACATAATTATACTTATCCCGATGGTACTGTTGGAAAGTTGGGAAGTAATCGTATGATTGAGCGTCCAAAACTGCTCCACTGTGGAAAAACAGGACAATACGTAATTTGGTGTCATTGGGAAGCCGGTAATTATGGAGCTTCTGAAGCTGCTGTGTTTTATAGCGATGACATAACCGGACCTTATAAACTTCATTGGGCAGGTCGTCCTTTAGGTATTAAATCCCGTGATTGTAATGTGTTTCAGGATGATGATGGGAAAGCTTACTTTATTTCTACAACTAATGAAAACAGCGACTTAGGTTTGTTTGAACTTTCGGATGATTATTTGAGTGCTGTTAAACACACAAAACTATTTTCAGGACAAGGGCGTGAAGCACCTGCAATTGTAAAAGTCGACGGTACTTATTTTATGATTTCATCGGCTTGTACTGGCTGGGATCCTAATCAAGCAAAAATATCCTATTCTAAATCGCTTACTAGCGGTTGGTCTTCTAATCAAAACATAGGAAATTCTATTTCTTTTGATACGCAAGCTGCATCAATTCTTACCATTAGTGGTACGCAGGGAACTTCATATGTTTATGTCGGCGACCGCTGGCAGGATCCAGACTTAGCTGAATCGAAAACTATCATGTTCCCTATCAGTTTTAGTGGAAATTCATGTACATTTACTTACAGAGCTTTATTCGATTTAAATTTTGTCACTGGTAAATGGAGAGATACTTCTAAAAATCGTTATGTTCCTAAGACAAATTGGAAAATACATGATTATAGTAGTCAAGAAACAAGCGGAGAGAACGGGGCGGCAACTAATGTAATTGATGGAAATATAAGTACAAAGTGGCATACCAAGTACAGTGGGGGAACAGCAGAAGCTCCGCACCATATTTCGATTGATATGGGAGCTGAATATGAAATCACCGGATTTTTATGTACTTCGCGAATAGATAATTCAAACAATGGTCTTATTCGTAATTATTTATGCTATATCAGCCTTGATGGGAAAAATTGGAAAATAGTTTCGGGAGGGAGCTGGCTGCCTTATAGTTCTGAAGTTTATTTCAAATCAACCAAAGCTAGGTATTTCCGACTTGTTGCTAAAACCGGCACTCATGCTTGCATCGCAGAAATTGATATTCTTCAGAATACAGATGATTTTAAAGATCAGGATGTAAAAGTTTTAGCTAAAATTGATTCTGGTTCTTGGTTTCAATCTACTGATATCACCATAGAGGAAGGAAAAAATCTTACACTCAGGGCGACGACATTAGGAATAAGTAAATGGAATTTCTTTGGACCAAACGACTATTATTCAGAAGGTAAAGCTGAATATGCAATATCCGAAATAACTACAGATGCTGCTGGTATATATACTTTTCTTTTTACTAACCAATATAATATGAGTTATAAAGCTGATGTTAAAGTAAGTGTGGGCGCCGAAACAGGACTAGCAGTTGAATACGCTCCACGAAAAGAAGTTGGAAGAAAATACTATAATCTATTAGGAGTGGAAACTAAATATCCACAAAGAAATCAGGTCTATATTGTGAATAAGTTTTATGAAGATAACACACAACAGACAGAAAAAATAATACATGAAGATGGTTATTGAAGAAGTAGTGTCAGAGATACAAATAACGGACAGAAAAATGAAAATTAAACGGATTGATTTTTTTTTGATAGCTGTATTTAGCGTATGTGTGCTATCGATAACCGGTTGCAGAAAGAAACTATCAGATAATCAGATTCTTGAAGTAAAATTGAGTGAAAAATATTAGCACTAAAGCAAAAATGAAGAAAATAATATTATTTGTAATTATAGGAATCTTTCTGGTATTAGAACAAGAACAATTATCCGCTTCTAACCGTAAGATGCTTTTTGACGATACTTGGAAATTTCATCGGGGAAGCGTAGCCAATGCGGAACAAGAAAACTACAACGATGCTAAGTGGCGGACACTCGATCTGCCCCATGACTGGAGCATGGATCCTACCCCGATAAAAAGAGCCGGCGTTACTGTCGGACCCTTTTCAAAATACAACGAAGGTGGCATGAATGGCGCCGATATTGGACAAACACTTGGCGGAGAGGGATGGTATCGGAAACAATTTACCATCGCTCCGGAGGATGCCGACAAACGCTTCATTCTTTATATCGAAGGGGCTGCTTGCGAATCGGAAGTGTTTATCAATGGAAAGAAAGTTTATTTTAATCCCTACGCTTACACTTCCTACAAGGTTGATATTACAGATTACTGCCATGCGGCAGATATCCTGAACACTATCGCTATCCGCATCTTGAACGTCGGCGAAAATAGTCGCTGGTATGTAGGCTCCGGTCTTTACCGGCATGTGTGGTTGATAAAAACTGATAACATACACTTGGACGAATGGGATACTTTTGTCCGCCTGTCGGAATTGAAAAAGCGGGATGCAGCAGTGAAGATAACAACCGCAATTCACAACGGAAACGGCAATGCAGCCGATGCCGATATGAACATTAAAATCTACTCTCCAAACGGCGAAGAAGTTGTTGCTCATTCGCAAAAAGTAAGTGTTGGAAAAACAGGTAAAACCGATATGGAATTTGTGCTGAATGTCCCGAAAGCGGAATTATGGTCAGTGGAAACGCCACGAATGTATACCGTGAAAATTTCCGTAACAAGCGGAACGGAAGCGGACGAAATCAACATTCCGTTCGGCATTCGTACCATCGAGTTTAACGCGAAAAAAGGTTTTCTATTGAACGGAAAAATGCTCAAACTCAAAGGCGGATGTATTCACCACGACAACGGATTGCTCGGAGCCGCCGCCATTAACCGCGCCGAGGAACGTAAGGTCGAACTCATGAAGGCCAATGGCTACAATGCTGTGCGTTGCGCCCACAATCAGGTTTCCGAACATTTTCTTGAAACTTGCGACCGTTTGGGCATGCTCGTTATACACGAAACATTCGACCAATGGCAGCAAGCCAAACGAAGCAATGATTACCATCGGTATTTCGACGAATGGAGCAGTAAAGACCTTGCCGCATCAGTGCGCCGTGACCGCAATCACCCTTCTATTATTATGTGGAGTATTGGTAACGAAGTAGCGCAACGCGCCGATGAACCCGAAGGCGACCTTATTTCCAAACGATTAGTAAATGTCGTTCGTCAATACGACGACACTCGCTTTACCACTATCGGCGCCAATGAATTTTGGGATAGACGGCAATTCTCTTGGGATAAGGATGCTTACAGGGCTTTTCAGAATGTGGATGTAGCAGGTTATAATTATGTATGGAAAAAATACGAAAGCGATCATGCCGCTTATTCTGACCGTATTATTTACGGCAGTGAATCTGTTCCTAAAGAAGCCGCACAGAATTGGAATTTAGTGGAAAAACATCCTTACATAGTTGGTGATTTTGTTTGGACAGCTATCGACTATTTGGGTGAAGCTGGATTGGCGCAGTCTAACGAAATATTGCCCGGCGAAGGCGGACATCAATTCATGGGTTGGCCTTGGTACAATGGTTGGTGCGGCGATATTGATTTTTGTGGAGACAAAAAACCACAGTCATATTACCGCGACATTCTTTGGCGCGAGCGCGAAATAGCTATGGCGGTTCAAGCGCCTGTTGCCGGCGGAAAACGCGAAGTGGTAAATTTTTGGGGCTGGCCTAACGAGCTTCCCACATGGAACTGGCAAGGACGCGAAGGACAAGCTATGACCGTACGCGTGTACAGCCGTTCACCAAAAGTCAAACTTTATCAAGATGGGCAATTGATTGGCGAAAAAGAAACCGGCAAAGAAGATTATACGGCAACTTTTGAAGTCGTTTATCGTCCGGGCGAGCTGAAAGCCGTAAATATGACCGGCAAAAAAGGATGCGCTTCCATTACCTATAAAACAGCAGGAAAAGCAACGGCTATCCGCCTGACAGCCGACCGACAAAAAATCAAAGCCGATAAAAATGATTTGTCGTATGTGAAAATTGAGTTGGTTGATGCAGATGGAAATCTCGTTTCCGATGCTGACATAAAAGTAAATATCAAATGCGAAGGCGCAGGAACAGTTATAGCGGCAGGTAACGCCGCACCCGATGATATGGAAAGTTTCCGTTCGACGAATCCGAAAACATTCAGAGGACGAGCAATTGCAATTATTCAACCAAATGAGAAAGAAGCAGGTGAGATTAAACTGAGTGTTTTTGCAGATGCTTTAGCTGCTTCACAAATTATTATTCACACAGATTAAAAACAATCGTATTCTACAACTTATATTAAACATTACATTATTCACTCGTTAATGAAAAATGTGAATTAATGATAGATATTTGATGTTCATTTTTTATTCAAAACAGAATGGTCTTATAATAGCTTGTGAATAAATAATAGAAAATATAAATATGAAAATGAAACAAAAACTTTATTGGAGTTTATTACTTCTTCTACCTTGTTTTGTGTGCGCACAAAATGTACCGCAGTATTTTACAAATCCAATTTTGCCCGGCTTCAACCCCGACCCATCTATTTGCCGCGTAAATGACGATTACTATATGGTTACTTCTTCATTTTCATGGTATCCGGGATTACCAATTTATCACAGTAAAGATTTAGTGAATTGGGAATTAATAAGCCATGCACTTAATCGTCCAGACATGATAAATATGGGCAATTTAAACGACAATGATGGCATTTGGGCTCCAACCATCCGTTATCACAATGGGTTGTTTTACATAGCTGCTACTGCGAATCAATGCGGAGGAAATTTCTACATAACAGCTACCGATCCCAAGAGCAGCTGGTCTGACCCGATATGGTTGAAAGATGCACCGGGCATTGACCCATCGTTGTTTTGGGATGATAATGGGAAATGCTATTACACGGGAAACAGATGGGATTTTAAAGGTTCGTGGCCATTGCAATGTGCGGTTTGGATGCAAGAATTAGATATTGACAAAGGAGAATTTGTAGGAGAGCGAAAAATACTGACTTATGGGCATGCTAATAATGCTGCTCATGCAGAAGGACCTCATATTTATAAAATAGACAATCGATATTTATTACTGATGTCGGAAGGAGGCACAAATATGTATCATGCGGTCAGTGCGCATCAAAGTAAATTTTTATGGGGGCCTTATGTCGCAGACAAGATAAATCCGGTACTTACGCACAGACACTTAGGAAATAAATACCCTATTCAAAGTATTGGTCATGCTGATTTAATACAGACACAAAACGAAGAATGGTATGCAATAGTTCTCGGAAAAAGGATGATAGACGGCTATGCTCCGCTTGGACGCGAAACCTTTTTATGCAAAGTTGAATTTGAAGACGGAATACCTATATTTAATCCTGGACATGGTATTGTTTTATCAGAACAGGAACGTCCGAATCTGCCTTGGAGTCCTGTCAGATCCGAGCCGGAAAGAGATGAATTTGATACAGATAAGCTTGCTTTAAAATGGTATTTTGTGCGAATACCACAAAAACCTTTTCATAGTTTAGAAAAAGGAAAATTGAGTTTCAATCTTCAGCCAGAAGTAATCGACAGTTTGGAAAATTCGGCTATGATAATCCAGAAAGTAAAACACCAAACATTCATGGCTATGATGAAGCTTGATTTCCGTACAAAAAAAGACAACGAGCAGGCCGGGTTAATTTTTTATCGCACCGCTAACGGTTATTATAGCTTAATGAAGCATAAGTCAACACTTGTTTTAACCAAAAAATATCTCGGTAAAAAAGAAGTTGTTGCGCAAATTCCTTACATCGAATCACAGGTCTGTTTAAAAGTAGAAGTCGATGGTTTGGAGGTAAAGTTCAGTGCAGGAGAAAATCCAGATAACTTAATCAGCGTTGGAGGGGTACAGCTTTTAGATGCTGTATCGGACAACCGTTTTAATAAGTTCAATGGCACGGGAGTCGGTATGTATGCAACAAGCAGTGGAAAAAAGTCAAGCAATAAAGCATATTTTGACTGGTTTGAATGTAAGCCGAAAGAATAGCTTAATTTTTATATTAAGTAAAATTAAAATACGTATTGTATCATTAATGCTTGGTTAAGAAACTATTGACAATAAGTTTCGAATTAGTTATAAACATGATTTTTTTGTATAACTGATAAGTTGATTATGGATGTAACTGGTTCTCCCAAATAAATAAATCTAATTTCAGAATCAAATAAAAGCTCAGACTTTCAATTTGATATAAATAATTTTAATAAATCATATGAAATCAAAATCTCTATTTTTATCATTAATTATGCTCTGCACCTTAAATACGCACGGTGCAAAAAACACGAATAATTTTATTCATAACGGTATACCTTGGTTTGACGATCAAGGAAGTATTGTCAATGCTCATGGAGCTTGTATTGTGGAAGATAACGGCAGATATTATTTGTTTGGCGAATATAAATCGAACGGTGTGAATGCTTTCTTTGGTTTTGGATGTTATTCATCGGATGATCTTGTTGCTTGGAAATTTGAAGGTATTGCTCTCAATGTTCAGCAGGATGGAATACTTGGACCTAAACGTATCGGCGAAAGAGTAAAAGTAATGAAATGTCCGTCAACAGGCGAGTATGTTATGTATATGCATTGTGATGACATGGGGTACTACGATCCACATATTGGTTATGCCACAAGTAAGACCATAAACGGCGAATATACCTTTCATGGCCCGCTTTTGTGTGATGGAGAACCTATTCGTCGTTGGGATATGGGAACTTTTCAGGACACGGACGGAATAGGTTATTTGCTGATTCATCACGGAATCATCTATCGTTTGAGCGAAGATTATCGTTCAGCAGAAGAAAAGCTAGTCGACCATTTGCCTAAATCAGGAGAATCGCCTGCTATGATGAAAAAGAACGGTATATACTACCTGCTTTACTCAGATCTTACGAGTTGGGAGCGTAATGACAATTATTATTTTACTGCATCGGCAATTGAAGGGCCTTGGAAACGCCAAGGTTTATTCTGTCCGGAAGGAACATTGACATATAACTCACAGTGTTCATTCATTTTACCCGTTACCCGTGAAAACGATACTCTATATATGTACATGGGAGATCGTTGGTCATTCCCCAATCAGGCCGATGCGGCTACGCAAGTTTGGCTGCCATTGTATGCCGATGGAGAAACACTGTCTATCCCCGAGTATAAGGAAGCATGGGATTTTAATAGTGGTAAGAAAGTTGACCCGCTGGCTGGAGGTAAAAAGGTTGCGCGTAAGAAAATAACGTTTTCCGATAAAATGGACTGGCAGATTGATAATAACCGGCTGGTTTCGAATGTGAAAGGCAGTTATGTGGAATTAACTTTAAATGTAAAACAGTTTGCAATAGTCGGCGAGTCTAATCCAACAGGAGGATACGCAAAAATAAGTATATTCAATAAAAATGGTGAGCAATTGCATTCTTCGTTTGTCGATTTTTATAGCAAAGTACCTGATAAGGCTGTACGTTTTATGAGTCCGGAATTGCCTAAAGGGGAATATACGTTAAAAATAGAAGTCACTGGTATTGTACCGGAATGGTTTCAAAAAAATGGGACACGTTTCGGAAGTTCTGATTGTTATGTAAACATTAATGATATTGTGGTTTTTTAACCCGTTTCTATTTTATATTCATACTTAATATCTGAAATTCTCTTATTATATCCATAAATAACGCTAACAAAATAAATTCTCAAAATTGTTTTGACTGCAAGACGAATACATATATGATATAATAAAAATTTCAGGCATAAAATACTTAATCTATGGTCTTTGATGAAAATACTGTTAAAAGTACAAATATGAATGATATCTTGAACGAAAAACTTTCAATCTCAAGGTCAAGCCCTATTATGGCTCGTCATTATGATTATGACCAGTTTACTTATCCATTGCATTTTCATAGCCAGTATGAAATTATCTTTATAAAAGAAGGGACAGGCAAGTGTATTACCGGAGATGCGATTGAAAATTTTTCCAGTGGCGATCTTTATCTAATGGGGTCGAATCTTCCTCATTGCATGAGAAGTGATGCTATTTATGAAGAAGGGAATAAAAATCTCAGAGTAAAAGGCACAATCATACAATTAGAAGAAAATTTTATGAGTCATGCAATTACTTACTATCCTCAATTCTCTCAAATAAAGAAACTGCTGGGAAAATCAGCTTTAGGAATTCATTTTCCTTATACTACTTCTCAAAACATAATAAAAAGGGTAACTCAGCTGCCTAATCAGAAAGGGATCAAACAGATTTTGCAGATTTTACAAATTTTACAAGATATGGCTGTTTGTAAGGGAAAAAGATATTTGGCTTCACCCGATTACCATGAGCAGATGAGTTATGACAATAACAGCCGTTTAGAAAGAGTGACTTCATATCTGAGTACAAACTATACACGGAATATAACACTAACCGAAATAGCTTCGATTGCATCAATGAACACTACTGCTTTCTGTCGTTTCTTTAAAGAAAACACAAGCAAAACATTTATGCAATACATTGCAGAAAAACGGATAGAATATGCGTGCAGGCTTCTCTCATTAGAAGAAAATCTAAGTATCTATAAAATAAGCATAGAGTGTGGTTTTGAGTCGATAACTCAATTTCACCGTATGTTTAAACGCTATATGTGCATCACCCCGACACAGTATCGCGAACAGGTCTTAACAGCAGTATAAACAAATATTTCGTGGCGAATAAGTAGAATCTGGAATATTTGCTTAGCTGTTCAAGGAAAACAATTTTTAGATTTTCAATTATTCACAGCTTCGCAATCTGATAGAACAAAAAGAAAAATGCGAAATGGGAGCTATACATATTTTCACGTCTAATTTTTAATAAAGTCATTACTTAAATATAATTACTATAGTGGAAAATCAAATATTTTTTTTTCGACGATTGGCAGGCAGATTTCAAATATGCTTGATAATTTTTCTTTTTTTGCAATTAGTTAATAATAGGCTAAAAGCAGAACAATTGCCGATTACCGTAACAAAAACAATGGGACAAGGCAGTTTCCCATTAGTGTCTTTGTCCAAAACCGCAAAACTGATTGTAGATGAAGATGATGCGGAAGTCGTTTTAATTGCTGCCGAAGCTTTGTGTAAAGATATTGAATTAGTTAGCGATATAAAGCCGGAGCTTGTAACACAGCTGTCCGGAGGCCCTGCAGTATTTGTTGGGACAATAGGGAAGTCCTCTTTTATTGACACGCTAATCGCCGAAGGAAAGATATCTGCAGATAATATACGTGGTGAATGGGAAACTTTTTGTTTGTCGGTTATCTCAAACCCTTTTACAGGTATTGATAATGCATTAGTTATTTATGGAAGTGATCCAAGAGCTACGGTTTTTGGCATTTTCGAGTTTTCGAAAATGATCGGCATATCACCTTGGGTTTGGTGGGCAGATGTAATACCGGAAAAAACTCAAGAACTTTATGTGTCCCCCGGTAAAAATATTTATGGTCCGCCCTCTGTAAAATACAGAGGGATTTTTATTAACGATGAAGATTGGGGATTACAGCCTTGGGCTGCTAACAATATGGATCCCGGCATTAGGAATGGTGGCACAAAAGGTGATATAGGGCCAAATACTTATGAAAAAGTTTTTGAATTAATGCTGCGTCTGAAAGCTAATTACTTGTGGCCGGCTATGCACGAATGCACTAAAGCTTTTTGGTATTACAAAGAAAATTCAGAATTAGCGCTTAAATATCAAATAGTGCTGGGTGCTTCTCATTGCGAACCTCTTCTGCGGAATAATGTAGATGAATGGACAAACAATTTTACTTCGGAATACGGTTATGCTTCCGGTTCGTGGAATTGGGCAGTTAACAAAACGAACATCATAAAATATTGGACAGATCGGGTTATCGGCTCGAAAAGCCACGCTGCTGTTTATACAGTTGGGATGCGCGGCATTCACGACAGTGGATTGCCCGGCTATTCTTCCACAAGCGAAAAAGTAACAGCGATGAAAGATATTATCGCCACTCAGCGAAATATTTTAAGCGCAAATTTGGAAAAACCGGCTTCGGAAATTCCGCAAATTTTCTGTCCTTACAAAGAGGCACTCACCTTATACCGCTCGGGAATTGATTTGGCCGATGACATTACATTGGCATGGGCCGATGACAATCACGGTTATATTCGCCAATTGTCGAATCCGCAGGAGCAACTCCGAAGCGGCGGAGCCGGTGTTTATTATCATTTTTCCTATTGGGGAGCTCCCGAAGATTTTCTGTGGCTTTCCACTGTTTCGCCATCGCTCATCAGTTTCGAAATGTCGAAAGCTTACCACATGAATGCAAAACGCCTGTGGGTATTCAATGTAGGCGATATTAAGCCGGCTGAAGCAGAAATGCAGTTCGCTATGGATTTGGCTTGGGATGTGGAGGCTTGGTCGCCCGAAAAGGCTCATTTGTATGTAACGCATTGGGCGAAGGAAACTTTCGGAGAAGAATTTGCCGAAAGTATCGGTCAAATAAAATCGGAATATTACCGCTTGGCTGCCGCAGGGAAACCGGAACATTTGACGTATGTTTCGTACAGCGATGCTGAAATCGACCGCCGTTTGGACGAATATGCCGTTTTGGTGGAAATGTCAAAAGCGGTGGAGACACAAATACCTGAACGTTTGAAAGACGCGTACTTTCAACTGATAGCTTATCCGGTGGAAGGCGCGGCAAGCATGAACGAAAAAACACTTTGTGCATATAAAAGTCGAGTATTGGCCTCACAAGGCAATTTAGAGGCGTTGACTTTCGCCGACAAATCGAATGCGGCTTACCAAAACATTATAGGACTGACAAATAAATACAACAAAGAAATTGCAAATGGAAAATGGGACGGCATGATGAATTACGCACCCCGAGGCCGTTCTTATTTTTACGAGGCAAATGCGGCAGACGCAAATTCTATCAGCCGTAATCCCGTTCCGGCAGATGACTTGGGTACAGAGAAAGTAATATCGGCCGACAAATTTACAAAGAAAAATGAAGCCGGATTTTCCATTCAAAAAATGAATGGTTTGGGAACTTCGGCATCGGCTATGACGGTTTGGCCATTGAACTTGAAAACCTACGAACAAGCCGACATAACTTCAGCGCCGTATTTGGAATACAATATTCCTGTTGCGAAAGGTAATAATAAGATAAAAATAAAATGCTTGCCTACATTTCCTTTATACGAAGCATTGAAACTGCGTTATGCCGTTTCGATAGATGGCGGAACGCCGACTTTTGTCAACCTGAAAGTGGAGGCCGAAGATGCAGCGTGGTCAAAAAATGTATTGCAGGGATACAGCGGAACAGAAATTAATTACACATCAAGTGAAAATAAAGACATACCTGTCCGAATTTATTTTACCGATGCCGGCGTGGTGTTAGATGCCATTGTTATTACCACTCCTTCGGAAAATTCGCTTACAAGCTACATTAAAAATCCAAGTTTCGAATATAAAGCCGAAGGTGAATTGAACGATGGTTCGGTTATCAGAGGGAAACCGTATGCTTGGGAACAAACCGGTGATGTGGTAGGAAATTCATACGGAATAAACAAAGATGGCTCAAATTACGATGGAAACAATTCCTGTTGGTACAATGCCAACCAGCCGCCTTATGCCTTGCCGGAATTTTTCGAACTTTACCAAATCATCAACGATATTCCGGCCGGAGATTATATTCTCAGATGCCGCTTGTCAACTAACACAGCTTATCAAACCAATGTCCGCTTGTTTGCCAACAATAATGTGCAGTATTATGGAAAAGAAGCCGACTATGAAAAGAACTTGACCGCTGGAGAAATCAACACTTTTGCCGGTCACACGGGTGGCAGCGTACTAAACGAAATGGCTGTGAAATTTTCCATTATCGAAGGCGAAACTTTGAAATTAGGCATCCGCTCAAGTAATTTGAAAAGCGATGGCACACGAGGTATCGGCACAAATGCATCGAATGTTTATGGGTTTTTTCGTGTCGATTATTTCCGCTTAGAATCCGTTGGCTCAAATTTACCCATTGAAAAAGCAAAAGAATTATTGGATTCGCTTATTCACGTTTCACAGCAACTTTTGGCAACGACGGCCAACAACAACACCGGAGAATATACAAAAAAAAGTGATTTTGAAACAGCCATTGCTGCTGCACTCGCCGTTTCTGAAAATCCGGAATCCAAAACAGACGACTACATGGCGGCTAAAATTGAACTTGAAATAATGAAGGCCGTGTACGAACGTTCGTTTGTGGCTTATAATTTCGAAATCATCAATCCTGATTTTGAATATAAAGCAGAAGGAGTGTTGAACGATGGTTCGGTTGTTAGAGGAATGCCTTATGGCTGGCAGCAACTGGGTGAGGTGCAGGGAAATTCGTTTGGCATCAGTAAAGATGCCGCCAACTACGTTGGAAGCAATATTTGTTGGTACAGCGTAAACGCATCGCCTTATGCCATGCCCGAAAACTTTGAGCTTTATCAGTTAATTGGTGGCTTGAAAGCGGGCATATACAAATTGAATTGCCGTTTGGCAGTGCAAAGCGGACAAATGACCAATGTTCGTTTGTTCGCCAACAATAATGTACAATATTATGGTAAACAGTCCGATTATGACAAAAACTTAACCGATGGGGAAATCAACACTTTTGCCGGTTGGACGGGAGTAAATTCAATGGCTTCGGCTTACTTGCACGATATGTCGGTAGAGTTTGAATTGCCTGAAAATGAAGTATTAAGACTGGGCATCCGTTCAAGCAACTTGGAAAGCAATGGCACACGAGCAACAGGTTCAAATAATTCAAATGTTCCAGGAGGATTTAAGGTGGACCATTTTCAATTAGAAAGGGTTGGTGACTACTTTCCTTCTAGTGTTTCTTACTTAGCTGAATCGAACGTTGAGATATACAATGTGGGAAAAGAACTTCGAATTATGATAAATGGGAACTTTGCTAAGGGAAATATACTTGTTTATTCCATGTTGGGAGAGCAACTGCTAAGTACGGCAGTCAGCCCTCATGAATCACATATTAGCATTTCACTTTTGGCAGGTGTTTACGTTGTGAAAACAATAATTAATATGAATGAAACAATTCAGAAAGTACTGATAAAATAAATAGTAAGTTTATGAAAAAAGCAGTCATTTTCGTTCTATTTTCATTTATCCTGATAAATTTATTTTCGCAGGGAAATAGTAATTTTTCATTATCAGAATCTATTGAACACAATTTTGCACGTCAGCTTCAGCAATATCCGCAGGAAAATTGCCTCCACCTTCTAATTGTTTTAAATTATTTCGTTTGCCGTCTTTATCATACGGGAAAAATTTGACAATCCAACCATCTATAATTTTAGGAGCACCATATTGTTTCTGAGAATGATATTTAAACATATTTCTCCAGAATTTCTTATCTATTTCTCCTTTTGACGTTTTAATAAACTCGTGCAAAATGGGTTCAATTTCGTCTGTCCACCATTTTAAATCATATTTTTCAAGTTTTTTGGTTTTGTCATAAATTTTCTGCCAATCTTCGGTTGTGCCTTTTAACGTTATCTCTGGAATTCCACACACTATACGCATCACAATGAATTCAAAATATGGTTCCATTGCTTCCATAATTGTTATTTCAGAAGCGACTTTCTCCACAGGCGTTGTTGTAGAAAAATCAGATGTCAGAACATTAATTAAATCAGTTCCTGTATGTTTTGAAATCTGTTTCGTGAATTCAGGAAAAATATTTTCCCATGAGCTTGCTGGACTATTTAAAGTTAAATTGTCATTTCTGACAATTAATGATAATTTACCATCGAAATCAACGAAATTTTTTCTCAATATTTCTGAATTTGCACTTATGTGTCTGGCAAATCCTTGACTTATCAACAACCAAATCATATCGGGCGAAATAACAAATGGTCTGTGGTCTGCATAAGCCTGATACATTCCATTAAAAAATGAATGGTATCCAAAAAATACTAAACTGTCTGGTGCTTCACTTTTTGCAATAATATTAAATGGAAAATCAATACTGTCTTTCTCAATCTCGTAGGGATACATATTTACATCCGAAAGTATCAGCCATTTATACAAATCATTATAATCTCGATTAATCAATAATTTCTCTGGTTTAGATAATTCCTCTACTTTAAATTTCACTTCTAGTTGTCCAAATACATTTATCGTAATTCCAAGCAGTGTAATCAAAATTGAAAATAGTCTCATATTATAGTCATTTAGTTGGTTGATGGTCTTTTTTATTGCACGCCAACGCACAAATATACGAAGGTTTCAAATATCAACAAAATTTTAAATCTATTTTTTACCTTTTCTTATTCTTCAGCCAACTAACTGTTTATCTGTTGTTTTATTACTTATTTTATTTCGAATATAGTTTCGTATTTTATCTCGTATTTTGTATTGTTATATCAATATTTTTCTTAAATTTTCATTTATAACAATACAAAGCACGAAGGATATGAAAGAGATGCAAATTGAGGAAATATTAAAAGTCTTCACTTTTTCTCCCGATTGTCATCGAGAAAAAGAAATCATTTGGATAACGTTTACTTACCCATCTCCACAACAAAAGGAATATATCCAATTTCTAAAACAAAACCTAAAAGCTAATCATAGCCGATATAAGTAAAATAAAGATCTAATCTTGAATTATCTTTTAGTATCTTAAAATAGGGATAAAGTTTACCCCTGGAATAATATATACTATCATTTCATACCCGTCATTCCGACATCGCCGAAGGCGAGGGAAGAATCTCCTAAATAGTGAATAGCGATTGGTGATTGGTGGTGCAGACTGACCTCGTCTGGTGAGCCAAAAAACAAGAGAGAAAAGCGTTAAAAAACACCCACTGTTTGAGCTGCGAAGCAGCGAGTTTGGGGGTTTTAGCTTTTTGAACGTAAGTTTTTTGAGCGAGACAGGCGCAGTCTTGACTTTTTGGTACTTTTTTGTCAAGAAAAAAGTACAGAGAAAAAAATGATGTGGCTTCGAGAGCCTCAGCCATCGCGCTTTTGAATGCCTCAGCCACCGGCACCGAGCCTCAGCCACCGTGGGCGGTGTCATTAACATCATCACGCAACAGCCCCAAAAAACTTTTGAAATAGCTGCTCATGCTCGTATGGGCAGCAACAGTGAACAGCTTTATCGCTACAGCATAGGCGCTCGTCGCCCATGGGGTTTTGCCAATTTAACGACTTCATTCAAAGCTATGGACCCTTATCTACTGGAAGATACAGAGCCGCAAACTTTATTGTTTGAGCATGGTGGTGTGGTAGAAAATCCATTAAGCGAAACCTTTATTGCAGGATATAAGGATTACAACATTACGCCGCGCGTGGGCTTTGATTTATCTGACAAATGGAATATCGAGGCAAAAGGGGGTTTTTATTTCAAAGAAAGAAATCCGGGCGGATTGGAAGGTACCAAGCTTAGGGATTTTTATTATAATTACTCGGGTGGCATCAAAGCCGACTATCAAATTTCTGATGCACAACACTTGAATTTTTCTGGTAATTTCGATCGCTATGACAAATACAAATGCTACAAACTCTTGAATGAAAAGGAGAAAAACTATGAAAATTCTCAACAGCGATTCAATGGATTGTATAGTGCTTCATTTTCACAAGGACATGCTGTGGTAGCCGGAGCTGAATTTTTTGCTGATAATTTGATGACTTTTATGTTTGTCAGTGATGGAAGCAACGCGAGCCGGCACGCACAAACTTATGCTGTTTATTCCCAGCAGGAATGGCGGTTGGCTGAAACTTTCACGCTTGTAACCGGATTGCGTTATGATTATCATTCTCAGTTCAAAGGACACCTGACACCGCGCTTATCTGCCATGTACAAACCTTTCCGGAGAATAAGCATACGGGGAGGATATGCCGGTGGATTCCGTTCGCCGACCCTGAAAGAACTCTATACCGACTGGTTTCATCCCAATGGGGGTGGTTTTCAAATCATCGGTAACAAAGACATGAAAGCTGAGAAGAGTGATAATTTTAATCTTTCTACTGAAATCTCATTAGGGAAAACAGTAATCACGGGTGTAGCGCAATATTCTTTGATAGATGATATGGTCAGCACAGTTTGGCTCAACAGCGACACTGTACTTTATGCCAACATCGGTGATGCCAAAGTATTGAGTACGGAGCTATCCGTAAGCAGTCAAATCAACAATGACCTGTCCCTGAGGGGTTCTTATGCTTTTGTTAAGGACAATCTTGGTAAAAAATCTTTGGTGCGTCCTCATTCGGCAACGGCAAGGATAGATTATACCGTGCCTATTTTTAAAGCATATCGTCCGATCATCAGTTTCAGTGGGAAGTATTTGAGTGCCATGGATATATACGGAACGGGAGAAAACACGGATATAGATATTGAGACAGGTGTTGAACAAGAAGTTCCGGAAGACTACAAAGTACATTATGAGGGATATGCAATCTTTCGACTTACCCTGTCGCAAGCATTACCATTCAAGCTTACGCTGAATGCCGGTATCAATAATCTTTTCGATTACCAAGCCAAATTCACAAGTTTCTATTCGAGCATATCGCCCGGCAGAACCTATTATATCGGATTAAAATGGAAGTTATAAAAAAACGCTTCTAATACTTTAGAATTTTAGAAATGGTGGGATATTGCAAAGTGAAAATAATCAAGAGAAAAGAATATTTAGATATTAAAACAATCCATATAAGGTTTAAAAAGATACAACTTATTTCGCTGCGCTCCTGTTATTTCCTGTATAATTTCCATCCTCTCTAAATCAGCAATAAGGTTATAAACCGTTTGGGGAGATTTTTCCATAAATTGAATCATTTCAGAGGGAGAAATGATTGGTTTTTTGTACAGATAATCTACAATTATTCTCGCATCTTGTCCTCTTCTACCTAAGGTATCTACCTGTTTTTCAATGTGTTTTCTTAACTGCATAATAGCATCTAATGTTTCAACACCTTTTTGAGCAGTTTCAATCACCCCGGTCAAAAAGAATTTCATCCATTGACTGATGTCATTATGGGTACGTACGCGCATCAGATTATCGTAATAAAGTGTACGGTATCTTTCAAAGAAATCAGACAAGTACAGAATGGGGCGTTTCAAGATATTTTTGGAGACGAGATACAATGTTATCATCAAACGACCTGTTCGCCCATTTCCATCCAAGAAAGGATGGATGGTTTCAAACTGTACGTGCGCCAATGCTGCCTTAATGAGAATG
>ERZ795030.2809-NODE-2809-length-19797-cov-5.659913_pt1 | contig 19797 bp, 19 predicted proteins | sample MGYA00375122_ERZ795030 | MGnify/ENA primary metagenome ERZ795030 (study PRJEB30165, sample SAMN05720146) | activated sludge metagenome | isolation source: anaerobic digester from wastewater treatment plant | place: Japan | collected 2015-04-20 ... | reverse complement strand
AGGATGCATTTCAAGGTAATCAAATTAAAATATTAGATTTATCAAATTGTATAAATTTGAAAACTATTAAAATGTGGAGTTTTTTTAAGAATCAAATAAAACAATTGAAATTACCAAAAAATATAGAAATAATAGAGAGCGATTCATTTGACGATAATCAAATAGAAAGATTAGATTTATCTAATTATATAAATTTGAGAATTATTAAATCTGGTGTTTTTTCTTATAATCAAATAAAACAATTGAGATTATTAGATAATATAGAAAAAATAGAAGAAAGTACATTTGAAAACAATAAAATTAGTGTACTAGATCTTTTAGAATATAATAAATTAAAAAATATTTATAAGTATGCATTTTCTAATAATCCATTAGAAGAAATAAAAATATTAGGTAATATTGAAATACAATATAAAGATGAAGATGATGATGATGATTATTATAAGAATTATGATTCAGATGATCCAGATGATGATAATGATGATGATGATGAAGATGATGATTATTATAAGGATTATGATTCAGATGATCCAGATGATGACGATGATGATGATGATGATTTGTGGAACAAATTTGCCAAATATTATAAGAAAAATAGGAAAAAAACTGGCGATTATAAATACGAAAATGATAAATGGAAATGGTATCCATTGTAAAAAAAAAATAAATAAGTTATGCGAAAAAGTAAACATTTGATATTGAGTTCATTTTATTTTGATTTTAACGATGATTTATCAAAAATTACAAATGTTAAAAAATTATTTTAAATTTAGTTTTTCTCTTATTTTCAATTCAATTTCATCTGATAGGTCTGGATTATCCAATAAAATCTTTTTTACCTGTTCTCTTCCCTGTCCTAATTTATTATTATCATATGAATACCAAGCACCACTTTTTTGTATAATATTTAATTCTGATCCCATATCAATTATCTCACCAATTTTGTTAATACCTTCTCCAAAAATAATATCAAATTCTGCCTGTCTAAATGGAGGAGCCATTTTATTTTTAACAATTTTTGCGCGAACTCTATTTCCTATTGTATTTTCATCAATTTTAATTTGACTAATTTTTCTAATATCTACGCGAACAGATGAATAAAATTTAAGAGCATTACCGCCGGTAGTTGTTTCGGGATTGCCATATGCAGTACCAATTTTATCACGCAGTTGATTAATAAAAACGCACAAACAATTTGTTTTACTTATTGTTGCTGTAAGTTTTCTTAAAGCCTGTGACATCAATCTTGCTTGTAAACCCATTTTAGAATCTCCCATTTCTCCTTCTATCTCACTACGTGGAGTAAGAGCAGCAACAGAGTCAATAACAATAATATCTATTGATCCGCTGCGAATTAAAGAATCTGTTATTTCAAGAGCTTGTTCTCCATTATCCGGCTGAGAAATAATTAGATTCTCAACATCTATTCCAAGTTTTTTTGCATAATTTAAATCAAATGCATGTTCTGCGTCTATAAAAGCGGCTATTCCGCCAGATTTCTGTGTTTCAGATATTGCATGCATTGATAATGTTGTTTTTCCAGCACTTTCTGGACCATAAATTTCAATAACCCTACCTCTTGGATATCCTCCAATTCCAAGAGCATAATCTAATCCAATGCTTCCAGACGATATAGTATCTACAGGTTCTATAGAGGACTCTCCTAATCTCATAATAGACCCTTTACCATATTCTTTTTCAATTTTTTCAATAGCTTGATTAAGGTCTTTTAATTTCTCATTGTGTTTTTCATTTATTTTCATATTTTTATATTTTTTATGCATTTTCTAGATAAAATATTTCAAAATTTTCATCACTTGAGTATGGCAAATTTATATTAAGATTTTCTAAAACAAATAAATGAATTTTATCTAAATATTCCATAAATTCAATTTTATTTAATTTAGCAGTAGACTGATATATTTTCATTTCATTATCAAATATGTTTGTAGTTTTTATTTCTAAAAATTTCATTTTAAAAAATTCATGCAAATCATTTTTATCATTACCAGTCTCTTTTTCTAAATAATTCAGCCATAGCCAATACAATCTATTTTGAGATAATGTTCTATTCTTATAATATTTTTTGATCATTAAAATATATTTATCATTTTCATTTAATGTATCTAATATTTTTTTCAATAAATTTCCATTTTTAAGTTCTTCTTTTGTAAAAATTATATTTATCATTTTTTTATATTATATTAAAAAATATCTATATTTAAATTATTTTTTAAAAATAATATGTTCTTTTTCATCTATATTATTTTTCGAATTCATTTCATCAAAATATATAGCAAATCCTTCTATATTTTCTCCTAAAAAACGTTCTTCTTCTTGGTCTATCACTGGCATAAAACTATCACATTCTAGACTTAATGTTATTGTATATGTTTCGGGAGGAGTCCCTTCTTTTATTTCCATTCTAGAATTATAATCATATGATTCGGGAAATCCAATTTGTACAGGAACTTTCATTCCTTTATAAATAACATTAAAAACTTGTGTTTTATATAATGTAGATATTATTGATTCAATAATTTTAAATCCTTCGTTAATAGTATCAAATATTATTGCAGAATCTAATGATATTTGAATTGGTATAGAATTTATATATGATGAATATTGTTTGATTTCTCCATGTTCTTCTTTTGTATAAATTCCTCTCACATATCTATTTGTTAGTTCTGATGATTTTATTGATATCCCAGATGCATAAATTCTTCCACGTGGTATTTGCATCAATCCACCTTCAATATTTTCTGGTGAGCAATCTCCCCAATGCAAATAATAATCTTGAATAAAACGTTCATCATTAGACATCGAATAAAAAAATGGAACTTTATATTCTATTATTTCATCATTTTCATCATTTTTTTTCACATAAATTTTTATTTTATTATTTAATAAATTTATGCATCCTACAATTATAGATCTTATAATGCTATCATCATAATATTTATTTGATTTTATCATTGAATTATTTTATTTTATCTGGGGATAATGTGGTAAAATTATAATTGTTAAATATTATTATTTCCACAGATTCGTCATCGAATATAAGAGCGTGAGCGTTACTCCAATTGCTAGCACCAATGTTATAATCCAGTTTTAACTTTGTTGATGTTCCTACAGATACAGTATCATTTAATCTGCGTGGAGAATGATAATGCCCTAATATTATTTTCAAATTTAATTTATTAAATAATGTGAATGCACCCCATTTACCATTTGGGCCAACATCTCCATGTGTTCCTACTTCCCATCCTGATATTTTAAAACTTTCATCTCTTTTTAATGTTTTTACATTACTAAATTTTTGATTCAAAATATATGGAATAATTCCATTATCTGCGTCATTATCTAATAATAATTTTGCATAGTTTACATATTCCAATGCATTTGTTATATTCATTTTCCATTCTCCATTTATTATCCATTTATCCAAGAACTCATCGTGGTTACTTTTTACAATAACCAGATTATATTTTTGCATTTTTTCAACCCAATCACACATGTAGTTTATTTCTTCACTCAGAGACAGTTTTCCATTTAGAAATTTTCGATATTGTTTTATAATATTATTGTTATCGTGATGAGATATAGAAACTCCATTAAATATATCATGTATTACAACATGCTCTGGATGTAAATCATCCAACAAAGTTTTTGTTACATCCATTATTTTTTCATCTGTATCATACAAATGAATATCGCCTAGTACTATTCCGGGAATTTTGTCATTTAATGTTATTTTCGAATTTTCTACATGAAAATATATATCATTAAAAGATCCATCGGATGATGATGCGGTAACTTGCCTTATATAGCAAATATCATCATTTTCAATTTCAGCAATTACAAATCCATATTTATGCTTTATTTCGCTTCTTCTTCCAGTTTTTGATTTTTTATAATTAGGAATTGTTACAGCACCTGTTGTCATCAAATATTTTTTATAATCACTTGTTAGTGATGGTATAGTATCTAAAAATATTTTTGGAGATCCAAATACACATGTTTCTTTATCTGTTAAGTCAAACAACCCTGTTAGTGGATTTACAGATGTAGGAATTATTGATATATTACTAAATACTATAACATTTTTATGTATATGTAATTCTTTATATCTTATATAATTTATCAGTTCATCATCCCATAAGTAATCATTTTCATTAATTCCATTATATATGCCAGGTATCACAATTATTTCTGAATCTATAAAATTAGAATATGCAAGAATATTGTCCCAGAATTCTTTAAATATTGGGGTTTTGTTCTGTGCCCATGTTATTATAAATCTTTTTTTGGTAAATGGTACATCATTAAAAGTAAAATTAGATTTCGTTGAAGTTTTTGATATTAAAGGTCTTCTATATCCTAATCTTACAAGCCAATATTTTACAGTTCTTTCGGATTTACCAATATAATTTTGTATTTTCAATAATCTATTTTTATATGATAATGTAGTATCATTATACACATCATATAAAAATTTTTTATCTTCTTCTGTTAAATGTTCAAAATTCATATATATTTTTTTTTGGGGATTATATTAAACTTATGCAATCATTTCCTTTTTTATTTTTTATTTTTTTGAAATGATTATCATTATATTTTAAAATATTTGATATGTCATTGTCAGACATGCACATATTTTTTTTCAATGATTTAAAAGATACTATTTTATAATCGTTTATATAGCAATAACTTAAAACTTTATTAATATTATATTCGTTCATATTTGTAAAAATATCTTTATTATATATATATTTTTTTATATAATTTACAAATAAGTATTTTAATAATAATCTATTCATATCGGATCTCTCTGGATGAAATTGAACAAATATATTTTTATTATCTAATAATATTTCAGGTACATTATCATTTTGGGATACAGCTATTATTTCGAAATTTTTAGGAACTTTTGATACCATCATTTGGTGTCTTGAATTGACAAAAGTTTCTATATTATTAAATATAACTTTATGAAAAGATGATATATTATATAATTCTTTATGGTCATCATTATTTATTTTAGAAATTTCACCATTATTGTATAATGCTGCAATTTGTAGTCCGCGGCATATTCCAATAAATGGAATTTTATTGTAATATTTTTCTAATATAGAAAATTCAAGTATGTCTCGTTTTGAATTAGATATATTTGATCCGCCACATAATAATATCATTGATATATCATTATTATTTTTTATATCATCTATTGTTTTTATTAATTTATATGGGAATTTATACATTTCAAAAAATGAAATATATTCAGATAAATTTGAACTTGCCGGAGGGCATACTGCAATCATATTTATTTTGTTTGATCGTTAACATTTTGTTTTAACTTTATTATATTATATATTTTTTCAGACATCTCGTAATTTTCCTCATTTATAGTTTTTTGAAGTAATTTTTCTAGTTCATCTATTGATTTATTTTTTAAATTAGAATATTCATTTGTAGTTCTTGATTTTTGTTTTTTTTCTTCTTTTTTAGTATCATTTTCTTTATTATTTTTTATATTTGTTTTTGTCAATTCTGATATAATATCAAAAAGAGCATTCAATTCATCTTCTGAATTTTCATTTAAATCGTCATAATCTAATATGTGACTGTTATTTATAATATTATTTATTTCTTTTAGGTCTTTCATAGATTTTAAATCATTATCGCTCACATGCGATTGAGCAATTGTATAATACACATACAAATTATACTTTGGCGATTTTTTATTTAAAGATAATCCATCATTATCATCTATTGGAATTATTTTATCGTCATCATCTAATTTTTCTTTTTGTGATTTTTTCTCATTGAAATCATATATTATTATCCAATTTTCTATTTGAAGAAATCCAGATTTATTTTTTATTAATTTATATATTCCGAATAATAATTCTGATTGCAATTTTTCTATTATTTCTGTATTATCAAAAGAAAAGTCATATATATATTTATCTATGTGTTCCATCTTGTAAAGACTAGAAACAAGATCCCAGTTTATTTCTTTAAAAACTTTTAATATTAATTTTATTTCGGTTTTGTTCATATATAATAATTTTTAAAATACTTGAAATGGTCTATATGATAATTTATATCCTATAAATTTTACGTTTCCACTGCCGCTAGTTTTTTCTATATATCGTGGTACAATTTCATAATTCACGCCTTCTATAAAATCATTAATATCAAATTCTATGTATCCACTATATTTTTCTCCGGCATTTATTATACTACATGACGTGATTGATCCTCCGGTAGCAGTACATTTAATATGCCCATTTTTCCCATATGGATCTTCTAGTATAGCATCATAATCTCCATCTGGATAATTTGTGCCGCCATATGCTATCTCCACATTTGTAATTTTTCCGATAGCATCACATTTTAATCGCAATCTAGCATTGTTATCTCCGCCATTAATACTACATTTTGTTGCAGATATTGGTGTTATTTTTATTATTGTCCCAGAATCTCCGGTTACTCCAACGCATAGCAATGACAAAATTGGGCATTCCTTTGAATCTGGTGTATAATTTATAGCATTTTTTCCTGCTGTTGTATCTATATTTACTAATATTGTTGCATTGATATTTGACATGCTTAAATAATTTTTTTACCAAAAAGACAATGTATCAATACATTATCTCTATTTATATTTCTTATATATATATTTTTTAAATAATTTTTTTCATTACTATTTAAAATCATCAGTTTTTCTATAGAACTCCAATCATCAACAGGAGCAATATTCTGCGTACTAAAATCAATACTATAGTCATCTATTAATTCAGAATTATCAAATGCTAAAATATCTTTATTAATAAAAATATTATAGTCTGATGATGGTAAAAAAGATTTATTAAATGTTAATTTATATGCATAAAAATAATCAGTGTTACTCATACCCAGAATCTCATTCCATTGTTCAACATTACAATTATCAGAATAATTATATTCTTCTATGTTTTTATCTCTAATATATATTTTTTTATGCATTATATTTATATTATCTATAATATCATTAATCTTTGTTAATTTAGAAAACATTAAATAAATTGGTTGGTCAATAGAATATAAATGATCATGATTATTTGGATATATAAATATTATTTCATTATATTTGTTATCTTCTGGAACGAATTCCTTTTGCGATGAATCTATCATTTTTATTTTAAATAAAGAATATTTATAAGATAAATTATTATCTATTTGTAATGCATGAATACCATAATAATATAATATCTCATCATTATCTATCATCACTGGATATATATTAGAAATTTCATTTTCATCTGTATTAACAGAATTTAATATTTGTATAAATTCATTATTAGATATATCATATATAGTGATATGAGATTCGTGTAATAAATACAATTTTGCTATATTATCATTATGAAGAATTTCTATTTTATTTACAACATTCTCAAACATATTGCTATTTAATATATTATATTTTTCAAATGTATTATCTGCAATGTCATAAATAATAAAAAATTCGTGAGTTCCTATATATAACTTATCATCTAATGCTTTTATAGTTAAAATACTATCATCATAAAATATATTCAAATTAATTCTATTCATTATATCTGTGCTCATATTATAAGAATATATCTTTTCATTATCACATAAATATATCATATTATTATCATAACAAATATCTAATAGTGGTAAATAAAAGAAATTATATCCCATTCTTTTATTTATAATCTTATATGTATTATTCTTGTAATCTAAAATGATAAAATCATTCGATGTTATTGCTAATAATATATTTGTAGAAAATATTTTTATTTTTATAATTTGGCTACTTATAAGCTGATTTTTATCAATTGTAAATTGTTTAAATATATTTGATGATGTATTATAATATGTTATAATATTTTCAAAATTTTGGTCGTTTGCTATCATCCAAACATCATCATTTGTATCTACATCTATATCTATAATATTAAATATATTTAGATCACTATTATACTTATTTAGTAATTTCATTGATATTCCGTCCCATTTTAAAAGTCCAAATGATGTTCCCATCCACAGATGACCAATTGGTTCATCATAATGTAATGGATTCTTATATCCTCCTTTTATTATATTTATATGATGATAAATATTAATATCTTGCGGAATATCATGCTTATAAATTTCATTATCAATAGAATTTGCATAGCACCAATCTATAAGATTATTTTCATCATTTTTATATTCACACAACATTGCTAAAAATGTAGTATCATCTGGAAGATATATCTTATCAACAAAATATGGCGTTAAATTTTTTGTATCATCATATGAATTTAATTCTATTTGACGTTCTTCTGTGCTATCTACTAATGTATAAAAATTATCTAATGATAATTCCATTTCTGTTTTTTCTGCCTTTACCACAGAAACAGAATTATTTTTAATAGATATATGCCGTATGTCATTTGGATTTTTAATTGCTTCTTCATTAGGATACATAAAATCCGAAATTCCATATTTTAAATGTATATTACTCATATTTTATTTTTTATTGATATAAGGATGGATGTAATCTATTCCTCATTTTTTTTTTATATTTTTATTTGCATTTTTTATTATATTTTGATCGCTATTTATATTATTATTTATTTTTTCTTCTATATTATCATTTTCATTTTCAATATTTTGTATTAATTTTTTTTCTATTATATTTTCATCATTTAATTCATTATTATTTTCATCAGTATTTTTTGATGGCTTGATATAATCCATCAATGATTTTAATAACATCAATGAAATAATAGGTATAGGAGCTCCTATTATTATAGATAATATTAGTTTAACATCTGGTAACTCTATATCTGTAAAAAATCTATTCATCAGCTCTTGAAATGAATTTAAATATGTTGAATTTGTCGCCATTTTTATAGTTATATAATCAAATGAATAATATATATTTCCAATTATTTGCAATAAGAATAATAAAATAAATATAGACCAAACAATTGTTCTATTTAATTTTGATAATATTGACAATGATAAAAAACTTGATATTGCTCCAAGCTCAATACATATAGCGCTTGCAATTGCTAATATTTCAATATTTCCTAAATCATACATATTAAATAAATGAATCATCGATATCAATGACGATAATAATGGTACCGATATGAAAACTATTATTATTAATCTATTTACTAATTTGTTTTTATTCACATTTATACTTTTTTTATATAAAATATACGCATAATAAAATAATGAAAAGAATAATTAAAAATGATCTAATAATATTTCTTACTGTTAATTTTCTAAAGATTGGGCTATACGTTATTAAATAATTAGATCTATCTATCTCTGTAATATCTGGATGTATAATTTCAAGAAATCCTAATTTTTCCATGTATTCATTTATGTCCTTCATTAGCATTACAACATTTACATATCTCACTTCTTTCTCTTCTGATGCTTGATCGATTGTCAAATTAATAACACAATATATTATGCCTATCCAATTATTTTTCAATCTAAATCTATACCATTCGCTTTCTTTATTTTTTTTCTCTTTTTTAATTGTCTTTAATATAAAAAACAAGTTTTTTAAATCTTTCATTATTTTTATGTTTCAATTATTTATTATATATATATATTATTTAATATATTTTTTTATATAATCTTGTATAAAATCATTTATATTATCTTCTAAATCCTTATTTTTTAATGATCCGGGATCTATTATTAAATATTTATCAAGAACATTTGTTATATGTATATCAGAAATATCCAAATTATAATAATTAGATATTTCATTTTTGATAATAGAAATAAAATCCGGGTCATTTAATTTTATTTTTACATTTGAACATTTTTTAATTTTTTGCATAGTTTTCTGCATATATATTTGCATCATTAAATGATAGATAATCATTCAAGTTAATACCAACTTTTAATATGCCTTGTTTTTTGATTGGCTCCTTTAAATGTTGTTCGATAAAATCTATATGATTAAACATCTATGAATAAATTATTTTTTTCCATATTAATATAGTTCTCTGCTAGTTTACAATACTTTTCCGACTTATCAATACAAATATAATTTCTTTTTGTTTTTAAAGCTACAACTCCTACTGTTCCACTTCCAGCAAAAGGGTCTAAAACAATATTTTCTTGATAAGAATAAAATTTTATTAATCTATATACTAATTGTTCTGGAAATGGAACAGGATGTCCCTTAGGTTTTGTTTGTGGTTTTATGTCCCAAAAAGAATTTGAAAATTTAATAAATTCATCTTTAGTAATATCAATTTTTTCTTTATCACCTTCTAATTTTCTTTTTTCTTTTGAAAAAACTAAAATAAACTCATAAGGTTGTACAAGACTTGGATTACTGGGACTTTTCCAACTACCCCAAGCAGTTCGTTTTGATATTGATTGCTTATACCACAAAATATCGCCCCTCATTATATAACCAATTTTACGCATTTGATTTACAACATCTACAAATAGAGGTTGATATTCACCATTAGCAGTGATACTAGGTATATTTATGCAAATTCTGCCACCTTTTATCAGAATTCTATAGCATTCTATCCACGTTTGCTCTAAAAAATCCAAATATTCATTATATGGCATTAAATCATTATGATTTTCATAAGATATGCCAACATTATATGGTGGCGAAGTTATTATCAAATGTACAAAATTTTCAGGCATTTTTTTCATAACATCTATTCGATCTCCACAAATAACTTTATTTATAAAATCATTTTTATTTATAGGTTGACTTTCTATACTACATTCTTCGTGCTGCTTTGGTTCAATTAGCATGGGTTGCCTCTTTTTTTACAAAAATACAAATAATTATTTTAACCAATAAATAAATTTTTTCAATCTAAATCTATACCATTCGCTTTCTTTATTTTTTTTCTCTTTTTTAATTGTCTTTAATATAAAAAACAAGTTTTTTAAATCTTTCATTATTTTTATGTTTCAATTATTTATTATATATATATATTATTTAATATATTTTTTTATATAATCTTGTATAAAATCATTTATATTATCTTCTAAATCCTTATTTTTTAATGATCCGGGATCTATTATTAAATATTTATCAAGAACATTTGTTATATGTATATCAGAAATATCCAAATTATAATAATTAGATATTTCATTTTTGATAATAGAAATAAAATCCGGGTCATTTAATTTTATTTTTACATTTGAACATTTTTTAATTTTTTTCATAGTTATTTGCTTTTATAAATAATTTGCATATATTATATAAATATGTTATTTTTTTTTAAAAAAATCATATCGCAATGTTAAAGATTTTTTATATATACCAAAAAAAGATGATATCTAAAACACGAATACAAGCAGAAGAAATTTTAGAAGATATAAAAAATTATTTAAAAAATAAATATAATCAATCTGATAAAGTTTTTACTCCATCTAGTGCGTTTGGGCAAATATTATATGCTATTTCATATATAACAGAAATGATATTATTTTTCATAGAAGACTCTATAACAGAATTGAACATATTCACAGCATCAAAAAAATCAAGTATATATGGATTATCTAGATTGACCGGACACAATCCAACACGTAGCGTTTCAGCAACAGGAGAAATAACATTTTCATTGCATGACATATCTAATGTAAAAGGAGATAGCATACTAATTCCCAAATATTCTAAAATAAAATGCATTAATAATAATAGAATATATATTTTAAATTTGGAAGAAGATTATCTTTTAATAAATATAAAAGATAAAAAAACATATTATTCAAAAATTATACAAGGAGAACTGCAATCTCAAACATTTACAGGTACTGGCGAAAAACTACAAAGCTACAATGTGGCAGCAAGAGGATCCCAACAATTTGAGAATAATTTTGTAAATGTTTATGTAAATGGAGAATTGTGGTCAAAAAAGGATTCATTATATGATTTATCTATGAATGAAAAGGGATATATTATTAAAACCGGAATAAATAGCGGTATAGATATATATTTTGGTAACATGTATTTTGGAATGATTCCGCCTCTTGGGTCATCTATACGAGTTGAATATTTATTATCAAGCGGTACAAACGGTAATCTATTATTAAATAATGACGTATATTTTGAATGGATAGATAATGGATATGATAATTTAGGAAATGATATAAATTTAAATGATACACTATATACAGCATTACATAAACAAATAAACTTTGGAGCAGATTATGAATCACCAGAATTTACAAAACTTATAGCACCAGAAATGTCTAGAAGCTTTGTATTAGCAACAACAGAAAACTACAAATATTTTTTTAAAAAATTTAATTATTTTAGTTCTATAGATGCATTCACAACATTTGAAGATAATTATATAGATGACGATAACGTAATATATCTATTTTTAATTCCCGATATATCCAAACGACTAACATCAAACGAAAATTATTTCACAGTCAACACGGAATATTTTAAATTAACAAATGAAGAAAATGATAAAATTATAGATTTAATAGAAGAATCTGGATCTAAAATGATAAATACAATTGTAAAATTAGTAGACCCAGTAATAAAAAAATATGTTATAAATATATATTTAGTTATATATGAGAAATATTCTGTTGATACAATCTATGATGACATTATAATGAGATTATCAGACTACTTTTTATCATTGCAACGTAGAGATTTAATACCAGCATCAGATCTTGTAAAAATAATTGAAGATGTAGATGGAGTAGATTCTGTAAACTTATATTTTATATCTGAAGAAAATGAACAAAAACATATGGAAGACCCAAATGATAAAAATTTATATGGATTAGATGTATTAGGAAATATCGTAATGAAAAAAAATGAACTTCCTGTCATTAGAGGAGGTTGGTCAGATAGACTTGGAAACGTTTATCTGGATTGTTTAGACAAGGTGAATCCATCATCTGTAAATATTTATGTAACCAAAAAAACAAAAAAATATTAATAAATGAAAGAAAGTTTATATGATATTACAATATCTCGCAAAAATAATTTGAGAAATACCGGAGGAGATATACAAGGAAAAATATTTAAACAAACATTATCTCCATTTATTTTGCAAGACCCTAGATATAAAAATATTTTACTAAAAATAGAAGATATATTTTATTTTTTAATATCAAAAACAAGATATATAAAAATATTTTTCAATTATACTGTAAAGAAAAATTATAAATATATAAATTAGGATGAAAAATTTTATAAAAATATTTAATAAAGATGGCATTGATATAAATGCTATATCAGAAAATAAATATAAAAAGCATATTTTATTTTATAATAAAGATGAGGAATATGAAACACTTACATCATCATTATATTTACCAAAATGTTCTATAAATATTATAGAACATGAAATTTTATATATTTTAGAAGAAATCACTTATATATCTGATAAATATGATCTAAAAAAATTGCAAGGATCTGTTTTTATAAATGCAGGAACAAATACTATTATAGGAACAAATACATTGTTTAGCGATTTAAATCATACAATGAAAATTTTTATAAATAATAAAATATATGAAATTATACATATAATAGATGATACTCACTTGTTAATAAATGAAAACGCGCCGCATGATATTCAATCCGATAATTTTTATCTATGCGATTATAAATCATATTCAACACCATTAAAATCAATAGAAACTTCAAATGAATTTTATAATGTTTATTTTAAAAATAATAGTAACGAATTCTTTTTATATAATATAAAATATGAGGAAAAATTACCCGTTATTGAAAAAATAAATAGTTGCCAAATACCATTATTAAATGATCCAACTATATATATTGATGATAATACAGGAAGATATTTTGTAGAAAATCCAATCATAGATCCCATTCAAATAAACATTGGATTTTCATCAAATGATGAAAATATATATCAAGAAACATTAATAATTGAACACGAAAAACAATATGATTTAGATTTTATAAATATACCAGAATATTCAACAGATTCTATATCATTTATATTATCTAATCAAAATGATGTTGATAAAATATATAGAGATAGCATATTTTATATCAAAGAAATATATTCAAATAATAATGAAAAATATATAAAATTATCTCCTAAATCATTAACATTGACATATGATGAATATGGTAATGCAATATATTCTATTGTTTTTGAATATTTTGAAAATATTCCTATAATTACAAATTCTGTATTATCTAATTATAAATTGATATTATCTAATAAATATTATTTATCAGAAATTAATTTATATGCAGAAACAGAAGGAGAAGATGAAAGATTGAATGTTTTATTAAATAACTTTGGTATTAACATAGATGAAAATATGGAATATATGTTCAGAGAATCTGACATAAATGAAGATATGCCAGATTACAAATTACTAAATGAAAAAAGAAAAGAAATGCTTCTTTCATACAACCAAATATATCCATATATTGGATCATATAAATCTCTTTTTAATATATTAAATTATTTTGGATATAAAGATATTAAAATAAAAGAATATTTTATAAAGGTTGATACAGAAACTAATGAAAAAAAATATTTGCAGGTTCCTACTATTAGAAATAAAGATGAAAAACAACTAATAAAAAAAATATACGATCTTATACCTTCAAAAATTTGGAAAAAGACACCATTCATAGGATTATTTTTTGATATAAATAAAGAAACCGGTGAATATGACGAACGAGATCTTCCAATTGTCGAAGAATCATTTCAATTTTCATTAGATGAAATACTAATAAAACTATTCAATTTTAAAGAATATCTCAAGAATAATTTCCTACCACTAAATTCAAGAATTATAAATATAACAGGAGAAGGAATATATTATGAAAAAATAAAAGCTGTAAATTGGTCTGGTAGTACACATTTTTTAGAATTAAATATAGGAACCACACCAAATTTTACAATATATCCAGATACTCCTAAATTAATACCATCAAATGTATTAGATTCATATTATATAAATGAATATAAAAAACAAGGATATTCAGGATTTATAGAAAACCCATTTTCATATTATGATTATGACAATTCTACAATATTAAATAACATAAAAAATTATAACATATATAAGCTATCAAAAAATTTTAATATTTTTGCTAATAATTTTAATGAAAATTATAATTATTTACCGCCAGCCATCAACGATAATAATTTTAATGAAAAATATAAATATTTCAATTTAGAAATATCTGATGAAAATACAATAGTAGGAAGCCCTATACTATTAGAAATGAATTTTTCATTGAATTACGAAGATTGCAATTTTACATACGAAGATTTAGAAAATCTAAATTCAGATTATGTAAATACAAAATATCTGACATTTAATGATATTAATAGAGGACAATATATAGAATGCCAATGGATCATTAAAAAACAAGATTCTCCATATTTTTATTATGATAGCACAAGAAAAAAAATATCTGACTTTGAAATTGAAACATTAGGAGAACCATTTCCATATATACCATGCGAATTAATGGTCACCGGAATGTCTGGCTCATCTATTTCTTCGATATCTATAAAAAATCCAGGATATGGATATAATGCTCCTCCGAATATAACTATATTAGGGACAAATGGAAATCCAGCAATAATTTCATCTACTGTCAAAAATGGATATGTAAAAACAATTTCTATAGATGATCCAGGATATGGATATCCAATAATATATGATAATTTTGGTAATCAAATATTTCCGAATATAGTCGTTGATCCGCCACAAATAACATATGAAACCGTTACAAAAACTCTTCATACAGTCTTGCTACCATACGAAGGAGATTATGATATATTTTTATATCTTTTTGATACCACAAATAATTTTACTATGCAACATAAAAAATGCCATGTAAAAAAAGATAATGCCACATTTTTATGTGCATACCTAAAAAATAACGATATAGATGAAAATTCCGATTATGATAATATATCAATATCAGATGTATATGGAACATTATATGAACCTCTTCTATCTAATAATATAAATATAGATGATTTAAATATATCATTTGACTCTTTATCATATAAAGAATGGATAAATCATGATTTATCACTAAATATTATAAATAATAATATTATCGAAATAAATAGAAAATTAAAATATATTGTTGTCAATGGATTACTAAACTCGCAGGGAAATAATATATATTTTAAAAATGATATAAATAAAATAAATAAAAAAAATATATTAATTCCTAAGGATACAATTGGAGAACATCTGCAATTTAACATTTCTGGGATTTCTGGGGATTCAAAAATAATTGCTAGCATAGACGTTTCTAATATTCTAAATATAAATGATGAGATATTATATGATAAAAAATGGTATAAAATTATTGGCATAAATCAAAATCAAATAATAATAAATAATTTGTTATCAAATACAATATCTAATATTCAATGCATCAGATATAAAAATAATAATAATGAATTAATACATAATTTTAATATCGATATAAAAGCATATACAAAATTGCTAATAACAAATCAGCCAAATTTTGAAAATATAAATAATTCAAATTATTATACATATGTAGATTTTATAGAAAACATAGGAAATAATATAAAAATACAAGAAGAAAATTATATATTAAAAGAATTAATATTAAAAAACTCATCAGACAATGATGGAACAAATTTATATTTAAATGCTAATGTATATTCAGGAGATTATTCTATAAAAATCAAAAAAATAGAAACTATCAATGGAAATACGAAAATATATTTTGATGATATAAATAACGAATTATATTTAATAGATTCAAATTTTAAATTATATATGTCGGACTTTGATGTTGATTATGCTAAAAATAAAATAAATTTTAACAAATACAGTTATGAATCATTAAAAAATATTACAATAGAAGATATTGAAGATGAAATATATGACAATTTTGATTACAATCCAGATATTCATTGCGGATTTATAATTACCAAAGTATATCCATATGGAAGTATAACTATTGATGAGAATGACACATTTTATTTTTCTGGGTCTGCCGAATTATTGCAAGAAGAGGGTAATGAATATGATGCATTATCATATGCAGTTACAGAGCTACAAAATTCTCAAAATAATGGAATATCATCATTTACTTATTCTCTATTACCCAAATATGAAGATACTAAATATTTAACAGATATAAATAATAATAAATTATCAATAATTAGCCACAATTGGGATTATATAGGTATAGATGGAATACCAGATCCTTCTATACTAAAAATACCTGCTATAATAGAAGCAACATTAAATGGAGATTCTGTTGTTTTTAATATGATAAATCCCGGATATGGATATAATGACAGCCAAAATATAAATGTGATAATATCAAATCCAGATGACCCAAATGGTATCCCAGCATCATTAACAGTATCCGTTCAAAATAGCATGATTACTATAAATAATCAAATAGGAGGAACTGGATATGTAACAATTCCTACAATAACTATTGACAAACCATATAATTATGAAGAATATGACAATATAATATGGACAGGAAAAGAATGGCACATAGTAGATTCTGTTGATATAACTAATAATATAATATATTTCAAATCAAACTCGATGTATGATATTACAATAGGTAATAATATTTTAATGCCATTTAACTTTCATAAACAATTAATAAACAATGATGTGTTTAATCAATTTTATTATTTTATATATGCGAGCTCTAATAATTATGATATAAGTGGACTATCATATGTAACATTTAATAATGGCGTCGAAGGAGAGTGGGCAGATCATCCATCACGCACATACTCATACCCATTTCTAAATTATTTTAATCCTAAATATAAAAATGATTATAGCTATTTATATGAAAAATGGATGTACGAAGGAGGAGATATGCCAATTCATGATAATTTTGAATTAAAATATTTTGCTGATGATAATCCTTCAACACAAAATAGAATGATTTTTAATAATGTGATATCATCATTTTTAAATTTTGATAATTTAGTTGCGTCCGAAAAACAACAAAAAATAAATAAAGGTACATATGTTTTATTTAGTACTGATAATAGTAAAATGATAGGCAAATCATCAATAAACTGGGAACTTATCTATGATGATACAAATGAAATTATATTCAAAACATCTGATAAATCATTTGTTTGGTTTTTTACAAAAGAAGGATCATATTCAATAAAATTACATTTGATAGATAAAAATGGAAATATATCTACAGATTTTAAACAATCATTTATATATGTGTAAAATATTATTTTTAAAAAATAATATATATACATAAAATTACTATATCTGTATATGGAAAATATAAGTCAAAATTATATTATTTTACAATCCGCAATCGTTGGATTTGAATTTGAATTCTATTCCAATTATGATGTTAATGAAACAGCAAAAAAATTATCAAAATATATAAATAAAAAAATTATTGTGCAATCCGAAAAATCTCCAACTAAATATTCAGATATTGATGACTATAAAATTCCATATAGCGGAGTATTTGTATTATCTGTTGATTATAGCGGAGGAAAAGATATGCTTGAACTTATGACATGCCCTATGGAATATAAAGATGCAAGGATTACTATGATTAAGGTAAATGAATGGATAAAAAACAACGGATGGACAACAAATAGAGCATCAATTCATATGAATATTAGTTTTGATGAAAATAAAATTAAATTAAATGATAAATTAAAAAATTTAAATATTTTAAAGATTATACTTTCTATAGATGAAAATTACATATACAAGTATTTTCCTACAAGAAGAAACTCTGTATATGCTAGATCTGTAAAATCCTTATATCCAATTGTTAATAATATTAATTTAGATGATACTCAAAATATAAATACAAATAATGTAATATTTCCTAAAACTAAATACTTTGGAGTAAATTTTTCTAAATTGAATCAAGGATATTTAGAATTTAGATATACTGGGGATAAAAATTATGAAAGAAAAACGCAAGCATTACTAAATCTTTTAGATTATTATATTTTATTAATTTATAATTGTATACAAAACAATAACACATATACACAGTCAGAAAAATCAAGATTTAGTCAAATGATAAAAAAATATAAAAATATCTTAAATAATTTATCAAGTTATGAAACATTTGCGATATCATATCCAAATATTATATTAACAATAGATTTAAAACAGGACGAAAATATTATAAAATTTTACTGGAATTATATACAAGATGTGCTAACAAAATTAATATTATATTTTAATTTTAATGAAGGGTATTTTAACTATGACACAGACATATCAAAATGTCAAGTATATAAATCTAAATTAGAATCAGACCGCGAAATATCTAATGTAGAATTTTTTAATTGCGAACTAATGGGCGAGTTTAAATATTGTGTGTTTTTTAATTGTTTTATTTATAATAGCATGATATATAATTCCAATTTTAAAATAAATAATAAAATTATAAATTCAAAAATTATGAATTCTATATTGAATTATTCTAATACTGTTGATAACTCTTTTATAAATAACAAAAATACAATCGTCGATTGTAAGGTCAACGGAGGAGTAATAAGAAACGGAGTTATTGGAAAAAATTCTGAAATTTCTAAAAATACAAAATATGTTCAATATACTAGAAATTTCAAGGATAATAAAAAAGATAATTTGATTTGAGGTTGCTCTTTGAATTACATTGAGCTACAAACTTCATAGGCATGTTCGTTCCTGAAGGAATGTCTTATTTGAGCCTCCGATTGAAAGTATGTTATGGTTTTTGTTAGATTTTTATAAAAAAGTTAATTAAATAACATT
>ERZ795030.2799-NODE-2799-length-19837-cov-7.651906_pt1 | contig 19837 bp, 17 predicted proteins | sample MGYA00375122_ERZ795030 | MGnify/ENA primary metagenome ERZ795030 (study PRJEB30165, sample SAMN05720146) | activated sludge metagenome | isolation source: anaerobic digester from wastewater treatment plant | place: Japan | collected 2015-04-20 ... | reverse complement strand
CGTTTCCGTCGCGCGCATTCCGGCATCCCAAGGGGGTCTTTTGTTATGTCTTTGATATCCGTCAACGATCTGACGTTCTGCTACGAGGGCAGCTACGACAACATATTCGAACACGTGTCCTTCCAGCTCGACACGGACTGGAAACTCGGCTTCACCGGCAGGAACGGGCGCGGCAAGACCACGTTCCTCAACCTGCTCATGGGCAAATACGAATATCAGGGGAGCATTTCCGCTTCCGTACACTTCGATTACTTCCCGTTCGACATACCCGACTCGGGGCGGGACACCATGGAAATACTCGATGAGATCAGCCCGCGCCACGCGCCCTGGCAGCTCATCCGCGAGATCAACCTGCTTGGCATGGACGAGGGAACGCTGTATCGCCCGTTTTCGACCCTGAGCCACGGGGAGCGCACCAAAGCGCTGCTCGCGGCGCTGTTCCTCAAGGAAAACAATTTCCTTCTCATCGACGAGCCGACCAACCACCTCGACATGCGCGCGCGCGACATCGTGCGGGATTACCTCAATTCAAAGAAGGGCTTCATACTCGTGAGCCACGACCGCGCGTTCCTCGACGGCTGCGTCGACCACATACTCTCGATCAACAGGGCGAACATCACGCTCAACAAGGGCAACTTCTCGCAATGGTGGGAGAACAAGCGGCGGCAAGACGCCTTCGAGCTCGACGAGAACGAAAAGCTGATGGGCGAAATCCGCCACCTGACCGAGGCGGCGCGGCGCACCTCCGGCTGGTCGGACGCGGTCGAGGCGACGAAGATCGGCTCCCACGCCGCCGACCGGGGCGCGATCGGCCACAAGGCCGCCAAGATGATGAAGCGCGCCAAGGCCATCGAGAAGCGGCGCGAGGGCGCCGTCGAGGAAAAATCCAAGCTCTTGAAGAACATCGAGCGCAACGAGAACCTCGCGGTGCATCCGCTCGTCCACAGGAACGAAAGATTGTTGGAGATACGCGACCTTGCCGTCGCTTATCCCGGGCGGGACGTATTATCCGGCTTTTCGTTCGAGCTCAGGCGCGGCGAGCGCGTCGCCCTCGCGGGGCCCAACGGCTGCGGCAAGTCGAGCGTCGTCAAGCTCGTCGCGGGCGAGGACATCCCCCACAGCGGCACCGTGCGTTTGGCGAGCGGGCTTGTGATCTCCTACGTGCCGCAGGATACGTCCTTGCTCAAAGGCGACCTGATGGAGTTCGCGAACTACGAGGGCGTCGACGCGAGCCTGTTCCTCACGATCCTTCGCAAGCTAGACTTCCCGCGCGTGCAGTTTGAGAAGGACATGCGCTCCTTCTCGGCCGGGCAGCGCAAGAAGGTGCTGCTCGCAAAGAGCCTGTGCCAGCGCGCGCATCTGTACCTGTGGGACGAACCGCTCAACTACGTGGACGTCCTTTCAAGGATGCAGATCGAGGCGCTGATCCGCGAGGGACAACCGACCATGCTCTTTGTCGAGCACGACCGCGCGTTCCTCGAGAACGCGGCGACGCGGGTGATCGAGCTGTGAGCGAAACGGCAACCGGGAAGGAGGTCGGAACGTTATGATCGTCAGCGCGAGCAGGCGGACGGACATCCCCGCCCGCTATTCCGAATGGCTGTTCAACCGGCTGCGCGAAGGCTACGCGTGCACGCGCAGCCCGTTCGATCCCGCGAAGATCGGCAGAATCAGCCTTTCGCCCGAAGTCGTGGACGGCATCGTGTTCTGGACGAAAAACCCCGCGCCCATGCTCCCCCGGCTCTCTGAATTGCGGCCGTATACATACTATTTCCAGTTCACGCTGACGCCGTACGGAAAGGACATCGAGGAAAACATCCCCTCGAAGGAGAACGCCGTGATACCCGCGTTCCGGGAGCTTTCCCGCGAAATCGGGCGGGAGCGCGTCGTCTGGCGCTACGACCCGATCCTGCTGACGGAGCGGTATACGATCGACTTCCACCTCGAAGCCTTCGCTTCGCTCGCCAAGGCGCTGGAGGGATATACCGGGCGCTGCGTGATTAGCTTCCTCGACCCATACCGCAGCATACGGGGCGTTATGCGGGAGCTGGGCATGCGCGCGCCGGAGGAAGATGAAATGCGGCGTCTCGCGAAGCGCCTCGCCGAGACTGCCGCGAAGCATCATATCGCCCTCGAAGCCTGCGCGGAGGCGCTCGATCTTTCGGAATGCGGCGTGGCGCGGACGCATTGCGTGGACAAGGCGCTGTTCGAACGGCTGCTCGGCTGCCGCCTCGACGCCGGGCGCGATATGAACCAGAGGAAGGAATGCGGCTGCATGGAAAGCGTGGACATCGGCATGTACGACACCTGCCCGAACGGCTGCGCCTACTGCTACGCGAACCACAACGCGGCCGCCGTCGCACGCAACATCGCCGCGCACGACCCGGCCTCCCCCCTGCTCTGCGGACACATCGGGCCGGGAGACGGCGTGACGGAACGGGAGATGCGCCCGTTCCGGGACGGACAGATCGGATTTCGTATATAAAAAGGGGAGCCGCGCGGCTCCCCTTATCTTCTTCACGATTTACCTGTGGAACAGCTTCTTGGTCTGGTACTGCGGCTCGCAGGTCAAATTGATGCCGAGCTTGCGGTACGTCGCGCTGTCCACCGAGGAGAGTATCACCGAGGAATGCGCCTCGCATCCGCGCAGCTTGGGAAGCTGGCGGAGCGCGAGCTCCGCCGTGGGGTTCGTGGCGGCGCAGATGGAGAGCGCGATGAGGATTTCGTCCGAGTGCAGGCGCGGGTTGTGGTTGCCCAGATGCTTGAGCTTAAGAGCCTGGATCGGCTCGATGACGATGGGAGAGATCAGGTGCATGTCGTCGTGTATGCCGCCGAGCGCCTTGAGCGCGTTCAACAGCAGCGCTGCGGAAGCGCCCAGCAGAGGCGTGGTCTTGCCCGTGACGATGGCGCCGTCCGGAAGCTCGAGCGCCGCGGCGGGCTGGCCGGTGGCCGTCGCCTTCTCGAGCGCGTGCGCGACGACGAACCTGTCCGCCTCGGATACGCCGGCCTGGTTCATCAAAAGCCTGCACTTGTAGGTGCTCGAGCCGTCCGTCAGGCCCTGCCGGTTGGCGCAGCTCTCGCCGTAATAGCGGCGTATGATCTCCTGCCTGGCGGCGGCGCGGCAGGCCTCGTCGTCCACGATGCAGTAGCCCGCCATGTTGACGCCCATGTCCGTGGGGGATTTGTAGGAGCAGCTCCCGTAAATTTCCGTGAAGATGGCCGTGAGCACGGGGAACACCTCGACGTCGCGGTTGTAGTTGACGGCGGTCACGCCGTATGCCTCGAGGTGGAAGGGATCTATCATGTTGACGTCCTTGAGGTCCGCGGTGGCGGCCTCGTAGGCGATGTTGACCGGATGCTTGAGGGGGAGGTTCCAGATGGGGAAGGTCTCGAATTTGGCGTAGCCCGCGTCCACGCCGCGTTTGTGCTCGTGGTAGAGCTGGGAAAGGCAGGTGGCCATTTTGCCGCTGCCGGGGCCGGGTGCGGTCACGACGACGAGCGGCCGCGCGGTTTCGATGAAATCGTTCTTGCCGTAGCCATCGTCGCTTACGATGCGCTCGACGTCCGAAGGATAGCCCTCGATGGGATAATGCCGGTAGACCGTGACGCCCAGCGCCTCGAGCCTTGATTGGAATGCGACGGCGGCGGACTGGCCGCAGAACTGCGTGAGCACGACGCTGCCCACGTAAAGATCGGTGGCGCGAAACGCGTCGATCAAACGCAGCACGTCGAGATCGTAGGTGATGCCGATGTCGCCGCGCACCTTGTTCTTTTCGATGTCGGCCGCGTTGATGGCGATGACGATCTCCGCCTGATCCGCGAGCTGCAAGAGGAGCTTCACCTTGCCGTCCGGAGCGAAGCCCGGCAGCACGCGCGCGGCGTGGTAATCGTCGAAAAGCTTGCCGCCGAACTCGAGGTAGAGCTTGCCGAACTGCCCGATGCGCTCGCGTATCTTTTCGGATTGCAGCGAAAGGTATTTCTCGTTGTCGAAGCCGTTTTTCATAAGTGCCTCCGCAATCAATAATTTCCATAAAAACAAAGAACGAACCGGGACATGCCCGGTTCCTTCGATTGGCGCCTCATTTATTTTATTCCTTTTTGACGGCGAAAGCAAGAACCTATCCAAAAAATTCGGCTTTCATGATATAATCGCAGGGAACCGCGGCTTTGGTTCGAACGTATTATGGACAGGAGGGATGAGATTGCCCGCGTGGGAATTCGATTCCGTCTACGAGAGCTTTTCGCGCATGGTGTACTGGACGGCGTACGGCGCGCTCAAAAGCGAAAGCGACGCGCTGGATGTTTCACAGGAGGTGTTCATCCGCGTGCTCCGACACATGAAAAAGCTCGAGGATATGAGCGAAGCGCAGCTCAAAAGCTGGCTCTACCGCGTGACCGTCAACCTTTGCGTGGACGGGAAGCGGCGCCTGAAGCGCGAAGTGCTCGCGGACGAGCTGCCCGAAACGCCCGTATCGAGCGAATGCGAGCTGCCCGAGCCCGCCGCGATGAACGCGGAAACCGTTCGCCTGGTCCGCGGGGCGGTCGACTCGCTGCCGGACATTTACCGCGAAACGGTGACGCTGCATTACTTTTCGGGCTTGCAATATGAGGAAATCGCCGCGCTGCAGGGCGTGAGCGAGGGAACGATAAAATCGCGCATGTCCCGCGCCAAGGGAAGGCTCGGCGAACTGCTAAAAGGAGGTGAGCTGCATGGCTGAAAAAATGGATGAAATTCTGCGCGCCGTGGCCGACAGGGCAAACGCGGGCGTGGATTATGCCGCCATGCGCTCGGGAACGCTCAAAAAGGCGCAGGCGAAAAAGCTCGCGCTGAGGAAAAACATCATCCGCTACGGCTCCGTGGCCGCGGCGGCCGTGCTGCTCGCGAGCTTTGGAATCGGCGCGCTCAGCGGCGGATTCTTCGGGATGAGCGCAAAATCCGAAGCGCCCGACAATGCGTATTTCGCCGTGCAGGACCCGGCCGTGCCCGAGAGCGAGGAGCAATTATTCGGGAGCGAGTCGGCCACGGGCGGCAGCGCGCCCACGGAGCGCGCGAACGGCGGCGACGACAGGGGCGACGCGGCCGCGCCCTCCACGCCGGCGGCGACCGGAGCGCCGGCGGTTGAACCGCCGGGCTGCTGCGGTTTGGACTCGGCCTCGCTCTATTGGGCGGAGCGGGCGCTCGAGCTTCCCGCGGTGAACTTCGGCAAGAGCAGCGAGGTCGAGTCCGACGGGGAGCATTACCTCTTGGTCGTGACCGGCTGCACCGAGGAGGATTTCGACGCCTACGTCGCGCTCATCATGGAAATGTATCCCGACGCCGAAGCCCAGGATGAAGCGGTCCAAAGCTGCTGCCTCTCCAACACGCTCAAGATCGTGGGCGGTCAATACCGCGTCATCGTCACGCTTTCGGACGGCGAAATGAGGATCGGCGTCAGGGCAATTGAGAATTGACAGTTGTCAATTATTCAGCTAATAACCAATGGTTAAGAGTGAATAACGATCCGGCTCGGGGCGGCCTTCGCTTGAAGCGGAGGCCGCCTGAATCAAACCCGATTGTCGATTGTTAATTTTCCATTGTCAATTGCCCCTCGCCTCACGGCGTTCTGTCGAAGCCCAAATCCTTATCGAAATGCTGATAGTCCTTGGAACTCGTCCAGTCCCCGCCCCAATCCCAGCCGCGCGCGGTGAAGAGCTCGTAGGCGAGGTCGTCATGGTCGATCTTTCCCGGGAAATCGCGGCTGCGGTCGCAATATTCCGCGCTGTTCGCGGGGTAAAAGCTGCCGTCCGCCTTGATGTAGGGATTGAACAGGGGGTTGACGTCGATGGCCGCGCCGAAGCTGTGCAGCGAGAGCTTCTTCGTGCCCGCCACGGGACGGTAGTTGAAGGCCGAGGTGTTGTTGGCCCGCATGGAAAGCTCGTCGTCCGCGGCCTGGCCGTAATCGTCCACGAGCTTGATCGAGGTGAACGGGTACTTCGCCTGATACAGCTCGTAAAAGATCTCCATGACCTCGTCGGCGAGCCGTGCGTGGACGATCAGCTCGCCCTCGCGCTCAACGCCGTCGAAATCATAGTAGAGCAGATGGATGTATCGGAGATCGTCGTAATGGACGGCAATATCCGAATCGTCCTCGGGATAGCTGTATCCCGTGATGCGCTCCTTGATTTGCCCGTCGAGCTCAATGTAATAGAAGCCCTCGGCGAGCTGCACGCGGCCGTCGTCTATGGTCGGCTCCGGTGTCGGAGAAGGCGTCGGCTCCGCGCCCGGCGCGGGCGCGAGGGTCGCGCGCGGCGTCGCCATGGCGCTCGGCGCGCGCGTGACCTCCACGGGCGCGCTCTCGCGCGGCGCTTTGCCGCAACCGGGAAGAAGCGCGGGCAGAACCAGCGCGAGGAAACAGGCGAGTATGCGCCGCGCGGTCACGGTTCTTCGCCGTCTTCGGCGGGTTCGCCCACGCCGGGCGCGTCCTTGCCGGGTTCGGCCTTGCCGGGTTCGGCCTCGACGGGTTCGGCCTTGCCGGGTTCGGCCTCGACGTCACCGGGGAAATCGACGAGCTCGACGCCCGCGTCGAGGCAGCCGTCGGTCAATTGGAAAGCGCGCTCGTAATCCTCCTCCGAAACGAAGATACGCACGCCCATGTTGACCGATGCGGCGTAGATCGCGCCGGGGCCGGGCGTCACGGTGTAGTACGGGATGCCGTTCTCGTCGAGAATGCCGCAGAGGATGCCCGCCTCGGGCGGGCTGGGCGCGTTGAAAAGCAGCTTTTCCTTCATGGGAAGCACCTCCCTTCCCTATTAATATATCACTCCGGAGCGCGCTCTATCAAGCCATGCGCGCATCGCCGCGCGGCGCGGATTGTGGTATAATCCTTTGCAGTTGAACGGATGGGAGAATGAACGGATGAAAACCTTGCTCGTCACGGGTTTCGAGCCCTTCGGCGGAGCGCAGGTCAATCCCTCGTGGGAATGCGCCAAAGCCATGCCGGACGAACTGCCGGGCGCGCGCGTCGTCAAGGCGCAGCTGCCCGTGGCCTGGGTGCGCGTGAACGGGAAGGTGAACCTGCTTCTCGACGAACTGCGCCCGGACGCGGCGCTGCTTCTCGGGCAGGCGGGCGGAAGGTGCGCCATCACCATAGAGCGCATCGCCATGAACCTGCGCGAGAGCGAGCTTGCGGACAATCTGGGCGAAATCGCGCGCGGCGAGCCCGTCGTGCCCGGCGCGCCGGACGGGCTGTTCTCGAACCTGCCCTGCCGGGCCATGCTCGACGCGCTGAACGCCGCGGGCCTTCCCGCCGCGTTTTCCTACAGCGCCGGGCCGTACCTGTGCAACGACGCGATGTACGTGGCATTGCATCGCGCGAGAACCGATCTGCCCAAAATGCGTGCAGGATTCGTGCACGTCCCCTACATGAAGGGGCAGAGCGAAACCGCCTTTTCAATGGAGCTTGAGGATATGATCCAGGGGATACGAATCTGCCTCGAAACGCTCGCCGGCCGGCTCGAAGGGTGAATCACCCCTCGATGCCCTCGCCCGCCGAGAGCGCCTCCTCCAGAGCCTCCGCGGCCGCGCTCGCGCCGGCGCGGGAAGCGGCGCCTTCCCCGTCGCGCTCACGGCAAAGCGGGCTTCTTAAATAGACGACGGCCATGACGAGGCTGCACACGACCCAGCCCGCCGGATATGCGAGCGCGACGGCCAAAAAACCGCCGCCGAGGAGCTTAGACACGAACAGATAGATCTGCCGGAACACGACAAAAGAGGAGATCATCACGATCATGGGCGTTTTGGCGCGGCCCGTGCCGCGAAGCGCGCCCGAAAAGATCTGGTTGAAGCAGATCAGCACGTAGAAGGGCGATATGATCGCGAGGAAGCGTCCGCCGAAGTCGAGCACCTCCGGATCGTTGGTAAAGATCGACACGAGCGGGCGGCGGAAAACCACCATCAGCGCGCAGAGCACGGCCGTGATGACGAGGGACATCGTCAGCGCCTGCCGCACGCCCTTGCGCGCGCGGCCGATCTGCCCCGCGCCGTAGTTCTGGCCGACGAAAGTGGTCGAAGCGAGCGAAATGCTCTGCACGGGCACGAGCGCGTAGGAGTCGATCTTGTTGTAGCTCGACCAGCCCGCCATGGCGCCCGAGCCGAAGGAGTTGATGTAGGACTGGACGAACACGTTGGAGAACGAGGTCACGGCCTGCTGTATGCTCGCGGGCAGGCCTATGGAGAGTATTTTTTTCAGAATATCCGGCTTGATGCGAAGGCCGCCCCAGCGGATCGCGTAGGGCGCGTCCGTTCGGGTGAGCGTGTAGAGCACCAGCGCGGCCGAGAGCACCTGCGCGATAACGGTCGAATAGGCGACGCCCTTGATATCCCAATGGAACACGACCACGAACAGGAAGTTCATGCCGATGTCGAGCGTCGCCGAAAAAATCAGGAAATACAGCGGCCGCCTCGAGTCGCCCACCGCGCGCAGTATGCCCGCGCCCATGTTGTACATCAGAAGCCCCGCGACCCCCGAAAAGTAGATCGTCAGATACAGCTTCGCCTGCGGGAACACGTCTTCCGGCGCGTTCATCAGCCTGAGCATGGGCGGCACGAGCAATATGCCCGAGACGGTCGCGACGATGCTCAGTATGAACGTGACGAGTATGGTCGTGTGCACGGCGTCGCTGAGCTTTTTATAGTCCTTCGCGCCGTAGGCCTGCGAGATGACGACGCTCGCCCCCGTTGAAAGCCCCGCGCAGAGCCCCACGAGCATGTTCACGATGCTGCCCGTGCTGCCCACCGCGGCGAGCGCTTCCTTGCCCACGAACTGTCCCACCACGACCGCGTCGAACGTGTTGTACATCTGCTGAAAGAGCAGGCCCACGCTCATCGGGATCGCAAATCCGAGGAGCTGTTTCCAGACGACGCCCTGCGTCATGTCCGCGTCGCCGCGCTTAAATCGTTTCGTAGCTCATAATCTCCCGTAAATATTGTCAATATATGAATCATACCACAACGGGCGGTGAAATTGAACCGGCGAAATTTAACTTAACATTTGCGCGCGGCCGCGGCGATGGAAAAGCGTTCCTCGCCTGCCTGTTGAAAATCCGGACGGATTCCGCCGCAAAGCGAACCTTTCGCGCATGTTGTCCGTATAATCAATGCATGGCAAATGCGCAATACAAACGGAACCCAAAGGAGACCGAACATGAAAAGACAGATCCTGATTGCCCTCGCGCTGCTCGCGGCCTTCGCGGCGCTCGTTTCCGGCTGCAAGCCGGCGTCGCCCGCCCCCACCGCGACGCCGCCCGCCGTCACGACGGCCCCGCCCATGGAGACGCTTGCGCCGGCGACCCCCTCGCCGACGCCCGTCCAGAGCGGCCTTGCCGGCGACACGAAGGACATACTCGCCGCCGTCAACGAGGGCGCGAACATCGACTTTGAAACCTTCGACGAGCAGATCACCGCCGAAACCTGCCAGAGCTACCTCGGCCTCACGCCGGAGCAGCTTGGCGAGTACGCCGAGGACGCGTACGTTTCCATGGCCGCCATGAACGTATCCGCGCATTTAACGGCGCTTGTCAAGTGCAAGGACGCGGCTTCCGCCGCCGAGGTGAAATCGCTCGTTGCCAAGGGCTTCGACTCGGGCCGCTGGGTGTGCGTGCGCCCGGACCGGTGCCTCGTCGTGGAGGCGGGCAGCTACGTGTTCCTCATCGCCTCCTACGATGAAATTGCGACCGCCCTCGAGGACGCTTTCCGCGCGCTCGCGGGCGACGCCGCGGGCGAAGCGGACGTATTCTTCGAGGCCGAATAACCGGGGCAAAGCAGGCGGCGCCCTGAAAAAAGGACGCCGCCGCTTCGTTCCCGCTCCCGTGAGGTCGTCATGCTCTTTTCCGGCGTCACATTTTTATACTACTTCCTGCCCGCCGCCCTGGCGCTCTGCCTCGCCGCGCCGCGCAGGTGGAAGAACGCCGCGCTGCTCGCCTGCAGCGTCGTTTTTTACGCCTGGGGCGCGCCCGCATACCTTCCCCTGCTCGCGGCCGAAACGCTCGTCGCCTTCGGCGCGGGGTTGCTGATCGGCCGGCACAGGGGCACCGGGAAAGCGAAGCTGTTCGCCGCGCTCGCAATCGGGCTGCTCGTCGGCGCGCTCGCGCTGTTCAAATACGCGGACTTCTTCATCAAAGCCGTCAATTCCCTGCTCGCGCCGGGCGCGGACAGCGGGCCGGTCCCGCTGATTTCGCTCGCGCTGCCTCTGGGCATCAGCTTTTATACGTTCCAGCTTCTGAGCTATCTCTTCGATGTTTATCGCGGCAAAACGCGGGCCCAAGGGAACCTTGTGACCTTCGCAGCTTATGCGTTCCTATACGCGCAGATCCTCTCCGGCCCCATCGTGCGCTATGATTCGATCGCGGGCGACCTCGCGCGAAGAAAGCAAACCCTGCCAGATTTCGCGGCGGGCGCGCAGCGCTTCGTGCTGGGCCTCGCCAAAAAAGCGCTGCTCGCGAACGCCTTCGCCGACCTGTGCGCGGCTTATACCGGCGGGACCGAGCGCAGCGCGCTCTTCGCGTGGCTGTACATAGCGGGCTATACGCTTCGCATCTACTACGATTTCTCGGGCTACAGCGACATGGCCATAGGCCTCGGGCGCATGATGGGCTTCCGCTTCCCCGAGAATTTCGATTACCCGTACGCCGCGAGGAGCGTCACCGAGTTCTGGCGGCGCTGGCACATGACGCTCGGCGCGTGGTTCCGGGATTATGTTTACATCCCGCTGGGCGGCAACCGCGTCTCCCCTGCCAAGCGCATCCGCAACATACTCGCCGTGTGGGCGCTCACGGGCCTCTGGCACGGCGCGAGCTGGAATTTCGTGCTCTGGGGGCTGTACTTCGCGCTCGTCATGACGCTCGAAAAAGCCTTCCTCCTGCGCGCGCTCAAGAAGCTGCCCGGCTTGGTTTCGCATCTGTACACGCTGCTCGTGCTGGTGTTCAGCTGGTGCCTGTTCGATTCCCCGACCCTCGCCGGAGCGCTCTCGCGCGCGGGGGAACTCGTCGGCGCCGGCGGCATCGCCGCCGCGGGGGCGTGGTCGAGGTATTATCTTTCGAGCTACGCTTTCTTGTTTACAATCGGCATACTCGGCGCGACGCCCCTGCCCAAGCGGCTCATGGAAAGTCTCGAGAACGCGCTCGCGCGGCATCATTCGAAGGCGGGGGCCGTCGCGCTCTCGCTCGCGCGGCCGGCCGCTCTCGCCGCGCTGCTCATAATTTCGAGCGCATACGCTGTGGACGGGTCCTTCAATCCGTTCATCTACTTCAGGTTTTAGGGAGGCGCCATGGAAGCGAAACCCCGCGGGATGAATCCGCTCCAGGCCAAGCTCACGGCGATGCTGCTCGCCGGGGTTTTGCTCGGCCTGACCATCGCGAACCTCGTGCATACGCCGCCCGAGGTATCCAAAAGCGAGCGCCGCAGGCTCGCGGCGCTGCCGCGCTTCGCTTCCGTTTCAAGCGGCAAGCTTCGGCTCAACGACAGCTTCGCGGAGGATTTCGAAGCTTTCGCGCAGGACTCCTTCGTCGGGCGGGACGCGATGCGCGCGCTCAAGGCGTACGCGCAATACAACGCGCTTCGCCTGCTCGACAACAACGGCCTGTACGCCGTGGACGGCAGCCTCGCCAGGCTGAGCGCGTTCGACGCGGCCTCGGCCGCGCGCGCGATCGCCAAGATCAACAAGGTCATAGCGCGCCTGCCGGACGGCGCGAAGGTCTACATGGCGGCCATCCCCGACAAGGGGCATTACCTCGCGCGCGGCACGGCCTATCCGGACGGCGGTTTCGGCGCGCTCGAAGCCGTCATACGGGAAAACCTCGCGGGCGCGTCGTACATCTCCCTCGGGGACGCGCTCGGCAGGGATTCCTACTACGCGGGCGATTTGCACTGGAAACAGACGGCGCTTTCCCCCGTGCTCGCGGCGCTCGGCTTCGCGATGGGCTTTGCCGCGGATGAAGATTTCGAGGGTAAGGAGCTCTATCCGTTCTACGGCGCGTACTTCGGGCAATACGCGCTGCCGCTTCCGGGCGAAACGCTCGCATGCCTGACGAACGACGCGCTCGCGAACGCGCGGGTGAAGCTGCTCGACACGAAAACGCTCGGGATGATCGACAGCGTCATGTACGACGAAAGCCTTTTTTTCAGCGTCGATCCTTACAGCGTCTACCTATCCGGGCCGCAGCCGATCGTGACCATCGAAAACCCGGCGGCTTCGACGGACAGGCAGCTTTATCTGTTCCGCGACTCGTTCGCAAGCAGCCTCGCGCCGCTGCTCGCGGGAGAATACGCGAAAATCACCTTGATCGACCTTCGCTACATCTCGGCGGACGCGCTGTTCAAACTGATCGAGTTCGACGCGAACGCGGACGCGCTGTTCCTCTACGGCAGCCTGATTCTGAACGACAGCGCGCTGCTGCTGGTGGGGTAATACGGGTGGAATTGGCCGGGCGGAATCAGGCCGGGGCGTGCATGCCCCGGCCTGTATGGTTTTGCGCCGATCAGGCGCGTCTCACGCCTCGTTGGCGTTGTACAGCTTTGCGTACGCGCCGTCCATGGCGTACAGCGCATCGTGCGCGCCCTGCTCGACGATGCCTCCTTGCGCGAGGACGACGATCCGGTCGGCGTTGCGTATGGTGCTCAAGCGGTGGGCGATGATAAAGGTCGTGCGCCCCCGGGCAAGCGTTTTCAGGCTGTCCATAACGGCCCGCTCGCTCTCGTAGTCGAGCGCGCTCGTCGCCTCGTCGAAGATGAGTATGGGCGGATTTTTCAGAAACGCCCGCGCGATGCTGATGCGCTGCTGCTGCCCGCCGGAGAGCTTTACGCCGCGCTGCCCGATGTCTGTTTCATAACCGTCGGGCAATTCCATGATGAAGCCGTGGGCGTTGGCGCGCCTGGCGGCTTCCACGGCTTCCTCCGCCGTCGCTTCCGGCCTGCCGTAGAGTATGTTTTCCATGATGGTTCCTGCGAACAGAAACGTCTCCTGCCGCACGACGCCGATTTGGCGCCGCAGGGAGTTCAGCGTCACGTCGCGCACGCTTGCGCCGTCGATGCGGATGTCCCCTTCGCTCGCGTCGTAAAAGCGGGGGATCAGGGAGCACAGCGTCGTTTTGCCGATGCCGGAGCGCCCAACGATTGCCACGGTTTCGCCGGGCCGGACGTCAAGATCGATATCCCGCAGGACATATTCCTGGTCTTCGCCGTACCGGAACGACACATGTTCGAAAGACACGCGGCCCCGGGCGACTTTCAGCTCGACGGCGTTTTGCGCATCCCGTATATCGGGCGTGATCTCCATGATTTCGCGAAAGCGCCGATAACCGGCGAACCCGTCCTGATAGAGCTGCACCATAAAGGCGAGCTTGGGCGCGGGCCCCGTGAGATACGCCGCGTAAAGTATGAAGACCAGCAGGTCGGCGGGCGCGAGCGTCCCGCCCGCGATCCACACGCCGCCCGCGACGATGATCGCCACGGTGATGAGCTGCGTGAAAAAGAGCTCGATGCCGGTGTAGTACAGGGCCTCGTGCTTGTAAATGCTCGAACGGCTCCTGTAAAAGCGGTCGTTCTCCCGGGCGAACTTCGCCGTTTCGAATTCCTCCGCAGCGAAGCTCTTGACCACGCGGATGCCGGAGAGGTTCTCTTCCGCGCGCGCGTTGACGTCGGCGATGCGCTCGTGGCTTTGCCGGTAGACGCCCCTGAGCTTGCGGTAGAAAACAAAGGAATAGAGGGCCATCACGGGCAGGAACGCGCAGACGACCAGCGCCAGCTTCCAATTGATGCACAGCAGTATGATCAGCGAGCCGACGAACTGCGTTCCGTAGATGATCAGGTCCTCCGGCCCGTGGTGGTACAGCTCCGCCAGGTTGAGAAGGTCGTTTGTCAGGCGGGAGATGAGCTGCCCGGTTTTCTGGTTGTCGAAGAAGCTGAACGGGAGCTTCTGGTAATGCGCGAACAGCTCGCGGCGCATGTCGCGCTCGATCTTCGCGCCCATGTCGTGCCCCTTATAGTCGTAAAAAAACGCGAAAGCGGTTTGCGCCAGTATGACCGCGATCATGATCGCGCCTATGCGGACGATCTCGCCGAGCATATCGTTTGCGCCGGATTGCAGCATATCCTTGGTGATATAACGGACGCAGACCGGCAGAACAAGCGCGAGCGCGGCGACCGACAGAGAACAAAGAAGATCGGCGAGCAGCAGTCCCTTGTACGGTTTGTAATACGAAAGAAAGCTGCGAAGCCGGCTTGGTTTTTTGTCGAAAGACACGAATAATCCTCCTTTGTAAGGAGGGCTAAATTATCGTCACCCTCCTTGTGTTGTATGCGGATGCGATAACTGGGTTTTTCATATGTAACATCCTTTCTTGTTTGATTTATTACATCGCGGCACTTCCCGCGGTATAACCGGAAGAATCGATTCGATCCCGCCCGCGGCCGCCGCCGCGAACGGCACGCTGACATCATAGCACAACGCCGCCTTCAAATCCACAGCGATTTCAGGCGTCAAAGGGCTTATACACGGACGAATTTACAGGATATTCATTATAATGCCGGTAAGGCGTGGTACAATATTGGAAATTATAACCTGTTTCGACGGGCAAAGGATGAAACCATGAGGCTTGCCGACATCATCAGCTTCGGAAAAACGTATTTCACATTGGGCATCGCGGCGGTTTTCATTTTGGCGGCCCTGTTTTGCGCCGGATATTTTCTTGTTTACAAAAAGTTGATGAAGGGCGCAAAATCGCTCGGCGCGCGAACGGCGCTGCTTGCGGCCCTCAGCGCGTGCTACGTCGTCGTCGTGCTCGCGGCGGTGTTCCTGAACCGCGGCAGTTACGAGCGGGCGTATGTCCTCGCGCCGTTCTCTTCCTACGCGCAGGCCTGGAACGAATGGCACGTCGGCGGCTGGCGCAACATCATATTGAATATACTGCTGTTCGTCCCATTCGGTTTTTTGCTTCCGCTTTGGGGCGAATGGTTCCAAAAGGCGTGGCGCACGGTCCTGTGCGGGTTCGCTTTTACGCTCGCGATAGAGTTTGTCCAGCTCGCGGCCTCCGTCGGGGTCTTTGAAACGGACGATCTGATGGGCAACACGTTCGGCGTTCTGATCGGGTACGGATTCGGCATGCTGTTCCTTTCCGCCGTTCAAAAAAAGAAGCTGAGCGCCGGAAAAACGATCGGATACGCCGCCCCGGCCCTGATCATGGCTCTTGTCTTCGGCGGCATTTTTACGGCGTACTCCCTCCAGGAGTTCGGAAACATGGCTTGTTTGAGCGGACTCAAGGCAAACATGGACGAAGTTTCGGTTTCTTCCGACGCCGCGTTTTCCGACGAGCCCGGAAGCGTTATGATTTATTGCTCCGCCGTCGGCAGCGAGCAGACCGCCCGGGAGCTGGCGCAGGCGATTTTCAGTTCCAAAGGCACAACGCTCGACGAGACGCAGACGGATCTTTACGACGAATCCGCCCTGTTTTACGCCGAGGGGAGAAAGTTCAGCGTCTGGGTGACATATCTGGGGAACACATACAGATACACCGATTTTTCGCACGACGAAAGCCTCAAAAGGGTGCAGGACGCCGACGAAGCCGCCGTCCGCGCGGCTTTGGCTCAAATCAACATCGAATTGCCGGAGGCCTGCGCGTTTGAGCTTACCGATACCGGCTATCAGTTTCGCGCAGATATGGCCTCATACGGCGAAAAAATCATGAACGGCACGCTGCTGTGCGAGTATTACAGCGACGGAAGCGTGAAAAGCGTGAGAAATAATATGGTCATATGCAGCCCCTATCGGGCTTGCGAAGTCATAAGCGAAGCCGAGGCGTACGAGCGGGCGAGGGCGGGAAAATTCGTTCCCCTCTATTTCGCGGGCGTCCCCCGTTCCATCGAACTTCAAAGCGTGGAGTTGACTTATCTGCTCGACTCGAAGGGCTACTATCAGCCGGTATACCGTTTCAGTTGCGTCTGTGCCGGCGCTTCTTTGGAGCAGGAAGCCTATCTGCTTGTTCCGGCGATGCGCTGAATTTCCGCGCGCGGGCTTAGGAAGCGCACCGGCAGGAGAGCCGTTTTTATGTCCAAACCCGCGAAATGCCCTTGCAGGCATTTCGCGTTCAGCCCATCGGCAAACCGTATGAATTACGACAGCAAGGCGTCCGGCACCCGATACATAAACTTCATAAAACACCTGATTGGCGCAGCCGTAATACTCAAAGTTCAGCTTTATTGTGAGCATATTGCCGGCTAAACGCCCCAGCACAGCTCCGGCAAAGCGCTCCAGAGATGCGCTTGCCTTCTTCCGTTTCCTTGATCTCACCCGTCGTACCGCAGCGCCTCGATCGGATGTTTCTTAGCCGCCTTGTTTGCGGGATAGAGCCCGAAAATCAAGCCGATGGCCGAAGAGAAACCAACCGCCAATGCGATGGTGGACGGAGACATGGCAAACGAGATACCTCCGGCGATCAGCGTGACGATCTCCAGGATACCCCATGAGAACAGCAGCCCAAATACGCATCCGAACAGGCTTAACAGCAACGCTTCAATAAGGAACTGCATCATGATGCTCCCCCGCCCCGCGCCGATGGCCTTGCGTATGCCGATTTCCTTGGTGCGCTCCGTCACGGACACGAGCATGATGTTCATGATGCCCACGCCCCCGACCAGCAGCGAAATCGCCGCGATGCCGCCCAGGAGCAGCGTCAGCGTATCGGTCACCGTTCCCAGCGCGTCCGTAATGGACGACATGTTCATCAGGGAAAACGCATCCTCGTCCTGCTCGAATCGCTTCATGAAGAACCGGTTGATCGCGTCCTCCGTCGCATCCATATCTTGCGCATTGGCGGACGATATGCTGATCGACGTGATGTAGGGCTGCCCCGCCATCCGCGATTCAACGGTGAACGGAACATAGACGCTCAGGCTTGACATCATGCCGGACATGAGCGAATCGTCCTTCGCGAGCACGCCGACGACGCGGAAGGCTCTGCCCGCGATCGTGAACGTTTCGCCGATGATATCCGTCCGGTTGAACAGCTCCGTCGCGGCTTCATCGGACAGCACGGCAATGTAGGAACCGTTGTTCACGTCGGTCGTCTTGATGAACCGGCCCTGGGCGAGCTCCAGCCCCTGTATGTCGTAATAGGCGGCGGTCGTTCCGTAGACCGACACCATGGCGTCGCTGTAGCCGTATTTTGCCGTCGCGTTCATGGAGCCGGAGGGAGCCGCCTGATCGACCGCGTCCAGCGCCTTGATCGCATCCAGGTCCTCCAAGCGCAGCGGGGAACCCTTATCGGCCCGGATCGAAACGGTGATCATGTCGTTGCCGAGGGAGGAAATTTCGCTCGTCACGGCCCCGGTCGCGCCGCTCACGAGCGATACCATGACCACGAGCGCCGTGACGCCGATGATGATCCCCAGCATCGTGAGGAAAGAGCGCATTTTGCTTGCGGCAATCGCGTTCAGCGCCATTTTTAAGGATTGAAAAACCATGCTTACGCCTCCTACACGCGGCCGTCCATGATGCGGATGCAGCGCTGCGTCTGCTTGGCGATGCGCTCGTCGTGCGTGATCAGCACGATCGTGTTGCCCGCCTCGTGCAGCTCGTGAAAGAGCCGCAGGATGTCCGCGCCCGTCTTGGAATCGAGATTGCCCGTCGGCTCATCCGCGAGCAGAATCGCCGGGTCGGTGGCCAACGCCCGCGCGATGGCAACGCGCTGCTGCTGGCCGCCCGAAAGCTCCGTAGGCTTATGCCTGCCTCTGTCGGACAGGCCGACGCGCTCCAAAGCAAGGCGGGTGCGCTCCTTCCTCTTGCCAAGGTGCAGCCCCTGATAGATCAGCGGCAGTTCGACGTTCTCCTCTGCCGTCATTTTAGAAAGCAGGTTGAAGCTCTGGAACACAAAGCCGATCTTTCGGTTGCGGATGCGCGCGAGCTGCCGTCCGGAGTATTGCAGGATGTTCTGCCCGTCGAGCACATATTCGCCGCTGTCGGCCACGTCGAGACAGCCGATGATGTTCATGAGCGTGGATTTGCCGCTGCCCGAGGGGCCGATTACGCTGACGAATTCGCCTTCATGAATGAATAGGTTTGCGCCGTCCAACGCCCGCACTTCCTCGCCGCCGACCGTATATACTTTCGTAATATCCCGCATTGCGATGACCGGGGCGGAATCAGCCGCCATATCCGCCACCTCTATTCCCGAAGCCTCCCATTCCGCCCGGCATTCCCGGGAATACGCTGTCTTCCGACGCCGTTGAGGCATACAGGATCACATCGCCCGGCGAGAGCCCGCTCGCGACCTCGGCGTATTCGCCGTCCGAAAGGCCGGTTTCGATATACCGCTTTTCCCGCTCATTTCCCACATATACGAAAACGCCCGACGAATCCTCGACGATCGCCTCGATCGGGATGATCGGCACGTCGTCAACCCGGTTCACGAGGATGGTCGCATTGCCGCTCATGCCCTCGAGGAAACGCGCGTCGGGCAAGAGCGTCAGCTCCACCGCATAGGTCGTGATGCTGCCGTTGGCGTTGCCGAGGTTCGAGATATGCGTAACATTCGCTGTGAACGTTTCGGACGGGATGGAATCCAATATCACGGCAGCTTCCTGATCGAGAGCAATGGAGCGGATGTCCAGCTCGTCCACGGAGATCATCATGATGATTGCGCCGCCCGTTTTGATCTCGAAAGCCGCGCCGGAGGAAGCCGCATTGCCGGCGCCCGCGGTTCCGGCGCCCGTTTCGGCGCCCTCCGCGACATTGACGGAACTGACAACGCCGTCATGGAGCGCGACCACGCATGGATCAATCAGATGGTTCACAATGGCTTCAAGCCGCGCCGCCACATCGAGGCGCTCGGAGTATTTTTGCCGATACGCGCTGGAAAGCGGCGCGTTTTCGAGAGTAAACAGCTTCGTCGTCGCGCTCAGCTTGTCGTTCACTTCGCAGAGGATTTCGGAGATCGTCCCTCCGCTGGCGTAAATCGCGATCGGCGCGTGGATCTCCAGCGTCCCCTCGCCTAAGAGCGTCGTCCCGTCGTATACCTTGGCCGTCGCTCCGTACGGCGCTTCCTCGTCGCTCAGGGTGACCAGATAGCCGCCGTCCGTCCTTTGGGCGATCGTCCCTTCCTCGGAGCCATCCTGCCACTCCACCGTGACTTCGCTCAAGAGGGCCCGATCCTGAGCCGCCGGGATCTCCACCTGCATGAGGCCGTCCGCGGAAACAATGGCCAGAGACCCGAATTTCGATATGCTTTGGAGTACGTCGTCCCCTTCCGCGACGGGCAGATGCTTGAGCCTCCCGCCGACGGAGGCATAGACGGTTTCGGTCGTTTTGCTTGCGCTCATCCGGGCGAGCTCCGCATCCAGGCCGGACAGCTCGCCCGACAAGGCGGCGGCTCTGTCCGCAAGGGAATCTTTATCAAGGGTCGCCAATATATCTCCCGCCTTCACGCTGTCGCCCTCGGCAACGAATATTTCGGAAACGACGATTCCGTCGGGCAATTCGACGTCCTGCGTTCCGGCGGCTTCCAGCTTGCCGCTTCCGGTGATCGTGGTTGCGACGCTTCCGCGCTCTACGGTATAGCTCGCGTACGCGATCATATCGGCGGCGCTTCGCATATTCCTCAGGAAAATCGCCGCGGCGACAGCCAGTATGACGGCCACGGCAAGCAATACCCAGGGCCATGTTTTCCTTTTCTTTTTTCTTTCCATAACTGTCCCTCCAATTTCAATCGCAATTCCACGCCGAAGGCGTCCGCCTAACGACGCTCCATATGCAAGCATAAAGGGGAATCATAAACTCAAAAGAAACAAAACGGCGGATTTTCATCTCCGCCG
>ERZ795030.2792-NODE-2792-length-19876-cov-7.283336_pt1 | contig 19876 bp, 17 predicted proteins | sample MGYA00375122_ERZ795030 | MGnify/ENA primary metagenome ERZ795030 (study PRJEB30165, sample SAMN05720146) | activated sludge metagenome | isolation source: anaerobic digester from wastewater treatment plant | place: Japan | collected 2015-04-20 ... | reverse complement strand
TTAATTGTATTTTCGGATGTTTTAGTACTGAACTTTTATTATACCCTTCCAAACAGATATTACTATTTCTGATCCATTGAGTGCTGGTATTCTTGCGCAAGCAGCATATGCAACACCAATGCCTACTATTCCACAAATGGGAACTTACTGGTCTGCAATGGGTGCAGCATTTGGAAGTATCTGGGACGGTGCAAACGTAACAGAACAACTTAACGACGCAGCTGCCGCAATGGAAGCTAGTAAATAGGTTATTTTATTGATTGATGGGGGATATGCCCCCCGTCAATCGATAATTATCTTATTACCAAACATGGAGATGGAGGTCCTATGAAATCTACAAAAATTGATCCAAAAATTATAAAAAAAGCTCCTATTGCTTCCGCTTGTTTTATGGGTTTGGGGCAAATTGTGTACTTGAAGCAGTATATTCGTGGAGCATTTTTTGCCTTTTTAGAAGCTGTGATGCTTTTCTTTATTGTTTTTGATCCCAAAAACCTTAGCTTTAACTTTCAAGGCCCGGTAGTTAAAAGCCTTGTCGGGTTAATAACGCTTGGTGAGGAAAAACGCCACCTCCCTGTAAAATTACGTGATCACTCTATTTTTATGATGATTACAGGTCTTATTGTTTTAATTATTTGTATTATTTATATTTCAACCTATATTTTTAATATACGAGATGCAAAAAAATCAGCAGAGCGTATTGTTCAAAAAGAAAAATTTCCTTCGATGATCGAAACTCAAAAGTTTTTGCAAGAAAAAGCCTTTCCGTACTTTGGCATTCTTCCGATTATAATTTTACTTGCTTTTTTTACGATTGTCCCACTTCTTTTTTCAGGACTTGTCGCTTTTACAAATTATTCTTCCCCAGATCATATCCCACCTAACAATCTTGTAGATTGGGTCGGAGCAGATAATTTTGTAACTATGTTTTCACCCACTGTTGGAGAAAGCTCCCAGGCAAATACCTGGTTTGGAGCCTTTGGAAGGGTTGCTCTTTGGACTCTTGTATGGGCTTTTTTCTCAACTATTACATGTTACTTTACAGGAATGTTTTTCTCTGTTATCTTGCAGGATAATCGAGTACAAATATCAAAATTTTATAGAATTATATTTATTTTGCCCTATGCTATTCCGCCGATGCTTACGCTTTTTGTTTGGCAAAACTTACTCAATGGTACCTTTGGACCTATAAATCGCACACTTATAGAGCTTGGACTTATAGCAGAGCCCATACGTTGGCTCACTGATCCAAAAATGGCTCGCATGACACTTATAATGGTCAATATTTGGATAGGGTTCCCTTACAGTATGATATTGACTACGAGTAGTATGACCGCAATACCTTCACAATTGTATGAAGCAGCGACAATAGATGGTGCCAATAAATGGTATCAATTTCGTTCAATTACGCTTCCTCTTGTGCTATTTCAAACCCTGCCCTTGTTAATTATGCAGTTTGCGGGAAATATCAATAACTTTGGGGCAGTTTTCTTCCTTACATCAGGAGGACCAACCTTGCGAGATACCATTTCAACACAGGCAGGTGCAACAGACTTACTTATTTCGTGGATTTATAAATTGACATATAATACACCTAATCAGTACAATCTTGCCTCTGTTCTTTCAATCTTAGTATTCATTGTCATGGTACCTTTTGCAGTCTTTAGCTTTACACGAACAAAATCCTTTAAGGAGGGGGAAGTATAATGAGTAAAATAAACAAGAATACAACTGCGCTTTCACAAAGCACCATAATAAAAGTTTTTTTAAATATAATACTGCTTATAACCGTTTTTATTGTTTTGTATCCTATTGCTTTTACAATTGGGGCAGCTTTTACACGAAGTAATTCTTTAGCATCTACGAGTATTGTGCCGTGGCCAAAAGAGCCCTCTCTTTACCAATTTCAACGACTTCTCACTCCCTCTGACCAAATTGTTTCAGGGACAACAAATGTTCGTGGTACAAATTATATTACTTGGTATAAAAATACGCTTAAAATTGCGATAATGAACACGATTTTAACCGTTATTTTGTGTACAACCACCGGTTATATCTTTTCTCGCTTTAAGTTCGGCTTAAAAAAACCGCTTATGGCGTCCATGATTGTTTTACAACTTTTCCCTTCTTTCATTGGAATGATCGCAACCTATGTTATTTTATGGCGAATAAATGGTCTCGATACACACTGGGGGCTTGTTCTCGTGTATGCAACGGGAAGTATTCCGTATAACTCATGGCTTATGAAGGGCTATTTTGACTCTATGCCTCGAAGTATAGAAGAGGCTGCCCGAGTTGACGGTGCAAGTCCATTGGCAACGTATTTGAGGATTATTGTACCCTCTGCTCGCCCACAAATAGTCTTTCTTACCCTTGTCAGTTTTACCGGTCCTTGGATGGATTTTATCTTTCCACGGCTTGTGCTTAGAAGTGACGCAAAAAAAACTCTAGCTGTTGGTTTGTTTGAGCTAATCAATGGTAGAGCAAATGATAACTTTACTATGTTTGCAGCGGGAGCCTTGCTTGTTGCAATTCCTTTTGCAATTATCTTTATTGCAGGACAAAAAAACATGCTTCTTTCTCTTGCTGGAGATGGTTTAAAGGAATAAATATGTTACAAAGGTATAGAAGTAGGTAATAAACGTTTGTTAATTCCTCTGTACTGTAGCGTAGTACAGGATGAATATATTACAAAATAGTCATAGAAAAAAGCACTCTTTAAATTTCAAGCTTGTAGATCGTGATTTTGCTACCTGAGGAAGCACGGTCTGCGAGCTTGTCTTCTTGAATACCTGTGTTTAGCACTAAATGGAAGTTAGTAACTAACAACCTAAGATTATATAGCCTAAAAGTGAAATACACAAGTATATTTTGTTAAAATATTTCTTGCGAAAAAAATAAAACCGTGTTACTATCTATAGAAGAGAATTTATTATTCCATAAAAAGGAGAATATTTTATGAAATCTATTCTTAAAAAGAGCATGATTTTGCTTATTGCTTTACTTGCGATTGGCTTCGTTATCAGTTGCTCTAAGGCTAAACCTGCTCAAACAGGTTCCAATGCGACTAATCCACTTGTTTTAAGTGTGTCAACTTTGGATGGGAAGTTCAGTCCTTTTTTCTATACTTCTGCTTATGACAATGAAGTACAAGAAAAAACACAGCTTGGACTTTTGTATTATAATAAAGAAGGAGCCCCTGAGGCTGGCATGGCTGTACCCTGTCTTGCATGGGACTATAGCCAAGATGTAAATGCAGATCAATCTTTAACTACGTATACCTTTATTTTAAAAGATAAGATAGTCTTTAGTGATGGAAAACCAGTTACTGCAAAAGACGTTTTATTTTCAATCTACACCCTAGCTGATCCCTTTTATGACGGGTCATCTACCTTTTATACTATGAAAATTCAAGGGATAAATGAATACCGATTGCAAACGAGTGCTGAAGTTCTTAAAAATGTTGAGAGCATTCTTGCTGCTGGCGTTGGTGTCGACGGAAGTGGAAAACTTTTACCAAATCCAGTAAGCGGTATTTCTGCTGACCAAGTAGAACGCTTTTGGTCCTACGTGGATGAAGGTGGTGTCAAGTTTGCTCAAGAAATCGTTGACTATGTTTTAAATAATTATCTTTCATATGTTGGTTCTGATTATTTCCCTGGCTTTACAGCTGATCAAGTAAAGGCAAGCGCAAGTTTGCAAACAGCCTTTGGTATGGCTATGTGGGGCTTTGGCGAAGTAGTTGACGGTAGTATCTTTGAAGATGCAAATGGAGTTGAATACAATCTAGATACTGACACCCTTGATGCAAGCATTTATTGGGACAATATTGTTGGTGCATATGGCTATGACCTGAGCGATGGCGGCATCAATGCAGAAAAAGCAGGCGATCTCACCATACAAGACTATACAAAAGATGCGTATATTTCTGCTGAAGGACAAATTGAAGGCGGCGTAAAATCTATTACCGGTATTACTTCTGGAAAAATGAAATGTGATGATGGTGTAACACGTGAATATATCCAAGTGGTAATTGACGGTGTGGATCCAAAAGCTATTTTTAACTTAGGTATTCTTGTTGCTCCTATGCATTATTATACAGCTGGATTTAAAGGAAAGCTCAATGAGTTTGGTGTAGCAACCGCAAACCGTGAATTTATTGAAGTATTAAAATCAAAAAATAGTAATCCTGTGGGTGCTGGTCCCTATATTTTCAAGGAATACAAGGACTCTGTCGTTACTTATACCGCAAATGACAAATTCTTACTTGGTGCACCAAAAATTAAAACCCTACGTTTAAAAGAGATTGCTCTTGGTTCTGAACTTGATTCTGTGCTTACTGGAGAAGTACATTTTACCGATCCATCTGCACAAAACTCAATTATCAACAACATTTCTACTGGAGATGGTAATTATGCAAACCTTGCATATACCCTCGTTGATAATGACGGTTATGGCTATATCGGTATAAATGCACAAGCTGTTCCTGAGTTTGAAATTCGCCGAGCGCTTGCTCATGCTATGAACGTGCAACTTGCTGTTGACAACTACTACCAAGAACTTGCAAGTGTAAACTATAGAACAATGACAAAGATTCTTTGGGCATATCCAGATAATCCAACAAATCTTTTCCCTTACGATGGAACAGGTGAAACTTCCAAGGCTCTTTTCTTAGAAGCCGGTTATACCTATGATTCAGCAAAAAATATCATGAGCTATCCTGCAGGGCATGAAAAAGCGGGTCAACAAGTTACCTATAAGTTTACGCTTCCTTCAAATGCCTCTGATCACCCAGCTGGTTCAATTTATATCGATACGCAAGACGTACTTTCAAAAATTGGTGTTAAGGTAAATATTGACGTAGATCAAAACCTTTTGGGAAAACTTGATACTGCCTATGAGTCAGGCGTTGTTGTTTGGGCAGCCGCATGGGGTTCAGGTGGCGTCGATCCAGATATGTTCCAAATATGGCACTCAGATCCAAAACAAAATCAAAGCACCTCTCCTGTTGCAAAGGGCTTGTACTGGATGTATCAAAATGGCTCTGATGAAGAAAAAGCTATGCTTAACGAACTCAATGATTTGATTATTGCTGGTCGCTCAACACTCGATGTGGAAGAAAGAAAGGCTATCTATGGCCGCGCTCTCGACCTTTCTACTGGTTTAGCTGTTGAAATTCCAACCTATCAAAGAAAGAACTTATATGTATATAACAAAAAAATTGTAAAAGCTTCATCACTCTTTAGTGGTAACGATGTAACTCCATTTCAATCTCCAATAAGCTTCATTTGGAATGTTGAATTAAATTAATTGTAGCAAAAAAAGTGTAAGAACAGCGCAATCTGTTCTTACACTTTTTTCATAATGAGGATCTTATGTGGAAATATTTGCTGAAAAGAATTTCGCTTGCACTTTTAATTTTGGTGGGCGTTTCAGCACTCATCTATCTCTTGGTTATGCTGATGCCAGCAGACTATATTGACAATCAAACTTCTGCTGCTTTACAGTCTGGTGCAATGACAAAAGACGATGTTTTACGTCTTAAAGAACTCTACGGTTTAGCCGACAAGAGTTTTTTTGGTATTACAAAGAGCTATGGAAAATGGCTCGGTAGTAGTTTAAGTGGCGACTTTGGTTTTTCATTTGTATACGGAAAACCAGTAACTCAGGTTTTAACAAGCTATATGTGGATATCATTTCTCATAGCTTTAATTGCCTTTGTTTTACAAATGATTATTGGTATACCCATGGGCATAAAGGCAGCGGTAAATCAGTACGGTGCCTATGATTATACGGTATCTATATTTGCAATGATTGGAACGGCCCTACCTTCATTTTTTTTGGCCGCTCTTTTAATGAATGTTTTTGCAATTCAATTAAATATTCTGCCTTTACAAGGCTTAACTACAGCAACAAAAATCTTTGCTGAAACAGCACATCTACAAATCTTTTTCGATAAGCTTTTACATCTCATCCTACCCATCACTGTTTTAACCTTACTCGGTGTTGGTGGTTTGATGAAGCTTACTCGTACCAATATGCTTGAAGTGCTTAATTCAGATTATATTCGAACAGCTCGCGCAAAAGGCTTATCGGAACATGTTGTAACCTATAAGCATGCGTTTAGAAATACAATGATTCCACTTGTAACGACGCTCTCGGGAATGCTTCCGAGTCTCTTCGGTGGAGCGATGATAACAGAAACAGTTTTTGCTATCCCAGGAATTGGCTATATGGCGCTACGTGCAACGCAGCAGGGCGACATACCCTTTATTATGGGCTACAATATGTTTTTGGCAATATTGACTGTTCTTGGAACACTAATTTCAGATTTTATGTACATGGTGGTAGACCCCCGTGTTAAATTGTCCTAGGTGGGAAATAGATGGCAGAAGATACTAAAGTAACAAAAAAACAAGAGTCAGCTGAAGAGATGCATTTTCAAGTTATTTCTCCCGGGAGAATGGTTGCAAAGCGCTTTTTCAAAAGCTACCTTTCTATAATTGGGCTTGCAATGATAGCCTTTGTCTTTATTTTTTCTTTTTTGGGTCCCGTCATAGTCGATATGACATGGAAATATAAAGAAATACAGGTTTTTAAAATTGACCGACCAAATGATTTAATCCTCACAGCAGATTTTATTGGAGCAGATGGAAAAACCTATACCTACTATGATCGTTCACAAACCATAGTGCAGTTTAAAGCACCTCTTTCTAAACAGCACTGGCTTGGCACAGATACCTCTGGTTTTGATATTTTTGTACGGCTTATGTACGGCGGTAGGATTTCGCTCACGATTTCTTTTATCGTTATATTTTTGGAAACCTTTATAGGTGTTATTCTTGGGGGGATTGCGGGATTCTTTGGAAAATGGGCAGATATGATTATAATGCGTATTGTAGATATTTTTTCTTGTCTTCCTGCGCTTCCTATTTTACTCGTTCTTTCGGCAACTATTTCATCGATTGAAAGTATTCCAACAGAACATAGAATTTATTATCTCATGGCTTTTTTAACCCTAATGGGTTGGACGGGAGTCGCACGTATTGTTCGTGGGCAAATCCTCATGCTTCGTGAACAAGAATACATGATGGCTGCTGAAACAACTGGTATAAAAACTTTTAATAAAATATTTAAGCATCTCGTTCCAAATACTATACCGCAGCTCGTTGTATCTGCAACGCTTGGTTTAGGTGGCATTATTTTATACGAGTCTACCTTATCCTATCTCGGATTGGGCGTTCCTTTTCCTCGAGCTGCCTGGGGTTCAATGATAGCCCTTGCAGATCCGTCAAAGGGGCAAGAGATTCTTGCAATGTATCCTAATATGTGGGTTCCAGCAGGAATTCTTATTGTGGTAACTGTTTTAGGTTTTAGCTTTATTGGTGATGGCTTACGAGATGCCTTTGACCCACGAATGAAACGCTAGGAATAGCGAGATAAGGAAAAAAAGAATGGGCTTTTTTAATTTTAAAAATAAAAAAATACAGCTAGAAGATGATATCGATGAAACAATGTATTTGAGTGTAAAAGAAGAGCGACGCATTGCAAAAGAAAACAAAAAAGTCTTTCGTGATTACACTAAACTCAAACGCAGAAAAAATGTTTCCGAGGAAGAATATCTTACACAAATGCGCGATAGTGCAAATGTAGTAGAATTCGATGACTTACATACATATTTTTATACCGATGTTGGTACCGTAAAGTCCGTCAACGGTGTTAGTTTCGATGTGCCTCAAGGGAAGATTGTCGGAGTTGTGGGCGAGTCTGGTTGTGGAAAATCGGTAACGAGTTTGTCCTTAATGCAATTGGTGCAAGCTCCAACGGGACAAATTGTAAGCGGAAGTATTCGCTATCAAGATGCTACAGGAAAGTGTTATGAAATAACAGATATGCCCACAGATGCAATGCTTCATATTCGTGGAAAAGATATTGCAATGATTTTCCAAGAACCAATGACAAGTCTAAATCCCGTTTTTAAAATAGGCAATCAAATGGATGAGGTTGTATTGCTTCATGTTGAAGATGCAACTAGTGAATCTGCAAAAGCGCGTTCAATAGAAATGCTGAACCTCGTAGGCATCGCCGATGTAGAAAAAGTATATGATAGCTACCCGCATGAACTTTCTGGTGGTATGAGACAGCGTGTAATGATTGCGATGGCGCTTTCTTGCGACCCGCGCCTTATTATAGCCGATGAGCCAACAACAGCGCTCGATGTTACGATACAAGCACAAATCCTTGAATTGCTTCGTGAGGTAAAAGATAGAATTCACGGAAGTATCATGCTTATCACCCATGACCTCGGTGTTATCGCTGAGATGGCGGACTTAGTTGTGGTTATGTATGCGGGACGAATTGTAGAAAAAGGCACGGTGCAAGAAATTTTCAAAAATCCAAAACATCCCTATACTATCGGGCTTATGAAAAGTAGACCTGGCAGTCAAAATACAGGCGATCGTTTGTATAGCATAAAGGGACAGGTTCCCAATCCAATCAATATGCCGCCATATTGTTATTTTTATAATCGTTGCGATAAGGCCTTTGCTCCCTGTTCTCAATCTTATCCAGATTTAATGCAGTTTTCAAAAACGCATTTTGCAAACTGTCATCTCTACGACCCAAAATATGCATCAGACTTGAAAGATGAAAAAATGGAGAAACAAAATGGATAAAAATAATACTGCTAAAAATCAGGATGCAAATACTATACTGACAGTAAAAAACTTAAAAAAATATTATCCACTTTCAAATATTGAATTTGGTAGACAAAAAAAATTTGTTAAGGCTGTCGATGATGTTTCTTTTGCTATTCAAAAAGGAACAACTATGGGCTTGGTCGGTGAATCTGGTTGCGGAAAAACAACTGTTGGGCGAACAATTTTGCGCCTACACGAAGTAACTTCTGGTCAAGTTATTTTTGACGGAAAAGATTTAGCAAAAATTTCTTCTCGACAATTACGCTTACTTCGTCCTCAAATACAGATGATTTTCCAAGACCCCTATTCAAGTCTTTCTCCTCGTTTACCTGTTGGCGAAATCATAGGGGAGGCGGTAAAAGAGCATAAGATTGTTCCCAAAAGCGAATACCGTTCTTATATCCATAAGGTTATGAGTGACTGCGGTTTACAAAGCCACCATTACTATCGCTACCCCCATGAGTTTTCAGGTGGGCAGCGACAGAGAATTAGTATTGCACGGGCAGTTGCCTTGCAACCAAAATTTATAATTTGTGATGAGCCTTTAAGTGCGCTCGATGTTTCTATTCAAGCACAAATTATAAATCTTATGAAAGACTTACAAGACCAATACGGATACACCTATTTGTTTATTTCCCATGACCTTTCAGTTGTGGAATATATTTCAGATACAATTGGTGTTATGTATTTGGGAAAACTCGTAGAAGTTGCAAGCAAAAAACAATTGTTTGAAAACCCCATGCATCCCTATTCTGAAGCGCTTTTGTCGGCTGTTCCCGTAGCAAACCCCGATATAAAAATGAATCGCATCATTCTAAAGGGAGATATTCCAAGCCCGGTCAATCCACCATCTGGTTGTTCCTTTCGCACGCGCTGCCCGAAGGTGATGCCAGTCTGTGCTGAAAAAGAACCGCTTTTGAAAGATTACGGCGAAGGGCATTGCCTTGCTTGTCATCTCTATGCTCAAGATTAGGAGTTTGTTTTTTGAAAGAAAGTCGAAAAGAAACAATAGATAAAAAGGCAAATAGTCTAAACGATGACGGAAGGGTTTTTGCTGACATGAGCATCGATGGAATGCCTCCTTCACTTTTTGGTGGTATAAAAAAAGCCTTCGGTGTTTGTGGAGGGAAAAGATGTAAGGAGCAAAAAAAAACAAACTCCGAAAAATCTTTTTTTAAGCTAGATAGAGAAGAAAAAAAACAGCGCCTTGCAATTAGCCTTGGGGTCTTTTCTTCCTATCTTGTTTTTACTCTTGTTTTTTTTGGCATTATTGCTTTGTTTTTTTTGTTTAGTCAATTTATTTGGTTTAAATAAAGCTCATGGAGAGATACAGCTTTTTTAAGATGGAGGAAAAAATGAAAGGAAATTCTTTTTATAAAAATAGATTTGTGTATATATCCCTTGTTTTACTTTTAATCTTTGCTTTAAGTTCTTGCGGGAAAAAAATAAGAATTGTTGATCCAGTTGAATTGGGTTTTTCTTGCACAGTCTATTACAATGCACTCGGCGGAACAGTCAATAAACGCGAGATACGAGAAACCTACTATGAGCCAGGCTCTTTTCTTTTTATGCCTTCAGGTACAAGCAATATGCTGATCGAACCTATTCGAGAAGGCTATATTCTCGCAGGCTGGTATAAGGCAAAAACTGATATCCTCGATGAAAATGGAAAAGTAATTGCCTATGATTTTAAGGCTGAAGATCGTTGGGACTTTGCAGAGGATCGAGTCTACGACGATATGAGTTTATATGCAAGATGGATTCCCCAAGGAAAGGCTGAGTATATAGATGCGGAAACTGGTCTTGTTATGTTTAGCAAAAATATATCTGACAAATCGCCCGTGCTTGCTTTGACAAGGGCTGCGGAAAATCTTATAAAGAAAAAAGGCTATACCTTTGCAGGCTATTTTACCAATCCAGATTTTACGAAGCCCTTTGATTTTTCTGCTCGCCAAATCAATGCTTTGAAGCCAAACGAAAAAGACTTTGAAAAAGAAGTTACCAGTCTTTACCCGCAAATAAATCTAGAAAAACTTTCTGAAAGCGAAAAAATACTTGTTCGTACTGTTAAAAACAATCTCTACGAAGCCTATATCCAAGAATATATTGAAAACACAAAGAGTCAAAATATTTTCCTCAAGTATGAAAAGGGTCTTGTTATACATGTTGCGAGTTTGGAAGACTTACGCTATAAGGGGCAGTTGAGTTTCTCCGGACTTACCGTTGATGGCGAGCCCGTTGATCGCTATAGTATAGAAAAAGATATTGATTTTAAAGGAGTGAGTTTAGTTATGGGAGAGTCTTTTTCTGGGAAAATTTCTGGAAACGGACATAGCCTAAAAAATATTTCTCTCGTACTTAATAGTAAACCGATCGATAAAGACAAAGAGAAAAAGCTTTCACTTTTTGAAAACCTAGAAGATGCAATTATTGAAGATTTGCATATAGAAAATTTTGTAATTAAAATCAATGCAAATGCAGGTGTAAAAGTTATGGCTGCACCCTTGGCTATCAATGGAAAAAATCTAAGTCTAAAAAATGTCTCGCTGCAAAATATACAGATCGATACAGGACGCTCCGATGATGGTAGCGCAGAATATCTTTTAGGTGATTTATTTGTAAACTCTGAAAATATATCCCTTGCAAATACGAAAGGATCTCAGTTTGTTTTTAGTCATTCATCTTTTGCAAAAGTGCATAGACTGCTTACAAGATAAGATGCTTTAAAAATAAAAGAGGCTGTCTCCTTCGACAGCCTCTTTTTTTTAGCAGCTTGTTTATTCTTCCTCAAAAAAACCCATTGATTGAATTTTTTTATTTCGATAGTTCACAAGAACAGATGGATTTCGTTTCATTAAATCCTTTAAGTCTTTTAGGATTTGTTGTTTAATATTGTTTGCTGTTTCTTGTGGATTCGTATGTGCCCCTTCTACAGGTTCTGGGATAATGCCGTTTACAACTTTTAAGGCCAAAACTTCTTTACTGGTAATTTTAAGCATAGCAGCAGCATCTTTTGCGCGCGTTGTATCACGGAGCAAAATAGAAGCGCAACCTTCCGGTGAAATAACCGAGTAGATAGCATTGTCGAGCATATAAATTTTATCCCCGACTCCGATACCGAGGGCTCCACCAGAGCCACCTTCTCCTATGATGATACAAATAACAGGGGTTTTGAGTTGGCTAAATTCTCGTAAGTTTAGGGCAATAGCTTCTCCAATGCCGCGTTCTTCTGCGCCAAGCCCGGGATAGGCTCCCTGTGTATCTATGAAGGTGATAATCGGTCGGTTAAATTTCTCCGCTTGTTTTGCAAGGCGAAGTGCTTTTCTATAGCCTTCAGGGTTTGCCATGCCACCGTTTCTGTCGATGGTTTCTTTTAAGTTACGCCCTTTTTGATTACCGATTACCGTTACAGGAATGCCGTCGATAAAACCTATGCCACCAACCATAGCGAGGTCATCGCCAAAGTATCGATCGCCGTGAAGTTCAACAAAGTCGTCGACAATCATTTCTATAAAATCAAGGGTTCGCGGTCTGTCGCTATGTCTGGCAAGTTCAACGTTTTTCCATACTTTTGAAACTATGTCTTTTGAGCTTTGTATTTTTTTAGTTATCTCTTGTAGTTCATCACGTATGTCCAAGCCTTTTTCTTTTGCCAAAATTTCAAGGTCTTTTAATAATTGTTCATCCTTGCTTTGGTTCATTTTTCACCCCCTTGACTGTGTGCTTTTATCATCTTTGCAAAAAAAGTCTTTTGTTCACTTCGAGGAACAATACAATCGACAAATCCTTTTTGTAGTTGAAACTCAGCTGTTTGAAAACCTTCTGGAAGTTTTTGTCTAATCGTACCTTCAATAACGCGAGGACCAGCAAAGCCGATAAGTGCTCCAGGTTCAGCACAGATAATATCGCCGAGCATAGCAAAGCTTGCAGTTACTCCGCCTGTCGTTGGATCGCAAAGCATGATAAAAAGTGGAACTCCGGCCTTGTCCATTTCTGCTGCAGCACTCGAGGTTTTTGCCATTTGCATGAGGGAGAGTAAGCCTTCTTGCATTCGGGCGCCTCCGCTTGTTGCATAGATAATGACAGGAGTTCTTTCACTTGCTCCTTTCAGAAGCAATCGTGAAATTTTCTCGCCAACAACGGAGCCCATCGAGCCGCCCATAAAATCAAAGGACATAAGTGCGAGTAAAGCTTTCTCGCCTTCGATCGTACAGCTCCCAGTGAGGACAGCTTCTTTTAAAGCAGATTTTGCTTCGGCTGCTTGAAGTTTTTCTTCGTAGCCTTCCATTTGTATAGGATTTTTACTTTTTAATGTTTTATATAATTCTTTAAAACTATCTTTGTCTGTAAGGTATTCTATTCTTTGCCAAACAGTCATACGCAAATGGCGAGAACATTCAGGGCATACCATCAAGTGTTGCTCAAAGAGGTCGCTGTCATGACTTATTCTGCAGTGTGGACATTCCATAGCACTCATAATTTCTCCTATTATTCTAAATAAACTGCAAGTGATTTTCTCGCAGTTTATTGTTTTTTATACTGCTTTGTCTGGGAAAATTTCGGTATATAAGCTCGTTCCAAACTGGCCTGACATAAATTTTTTTGAAGTTAAAATACTTTTTTGCTCTTCGATATTTGTAGGTACTCCATCGATAACAAGCTCGTCCAAGGCGCGAAGCATTTTTTTCAAAGCTCGCTCTCGGTTTGTGTCATGGACGATGAGTTTTGCAATCATTGAATCGTAGTGGGGGAGTACTGTATAGCCATTGTATAAAAAGCTATCGAAACGAACTCCTATACCACCGGGCACCTCAAGCCTTTGTACCTTTCCTGGAGCCCGTGCATTTATTCTCGTCTCTATAGACCAACCCTTGAGCTTGTTTTTTTCGCTCGAGACTTCCATAGGTAAACCAGAGCAAACAAGGATTTGTTCTCGCACGATGTCTGAGTCCGTTACAAACTCGGTTACTGGATGTTCCACTTGAATACGCGCATTCACTTCCATAAAGAAAAATGCATCTCCTGAAACAAGAAATTCTATAGTTCCAGCCCCGCGATATTTTAAGTTTGCAAAAAGATTTTTTGCTCCCTCTGTCATTTCTTGTCGCATTTTTGGGCTAACTGAGGGGGAGGGACTTTCTTCAATTAGTTTTTGGTGATTTTTTTGAACTGAACAATCACGCTCGCCGAGCACAGCGACATTTCCCTTACCATCGGCTACAACTTGCAGCTCAACGTGGCGCGGGTTTACTAAGTATTTTTCAATATAGACTGTTCCGTCGGCAAAGTTTGCTTCAGCTTCACGAGATGCAATTGTTAAGTTTTCCTTGAGGTCTTCTTTTTTATAAACAATTCTCATACCCTTGCCGCCACCACCAGAGGCAGCTTTTATGATAACAGGAAAACCGCATTTTTCAGAAATAGCAATTGCTTCTTCTTCTGTTTTTATAGCACCATCGCTTCCTGGTGTAATAGGAAGTCCTGCTTTTATAGCAGTTGCACGGGCTTGCACCTTATCTCCGAGCATTTCAATTACATCAGATTTTGGTCCAATCCAAATGAGGCCAGCTTTTTCGACGTCGCGAACAAAGCGAGGATTTTCGGAAAGAAAGCCAACTCCTGGATGTATAGCCTGACAACCAGTTTGTAATGCAATCGTAATGAGCGCTTCTGCGTTTAAGTAACTTTTACTTGAGGGTGCAGGTCCTATGCAATAGGCTTTGTCGGCGAGTTTTACGTGTAAGTTTTCTTTGTCGGCAGATGAATAGACTGCGACAGTTTCAATGCCCATTTCCTTACAGGTTCGAATAACGCGAACCGCAATTTCTCCACGGTTCGCAATAAGTATTTTTTTTATCATGCTTTTCTCTTAGATTTTTTTTACTGTAAATAAATCTTGATCAAATTCTACTAGTTCGCCATTTGTTACAAGGATGTCTTCAATGATGCAATCAAATTCAGCTTCTAGGCTATTCATCATTTTCATAGCTTCAAGTATGCAGATAACATCTCCTTTTTTTACCTTCTTGCCTTTTTCTACATAGGCGGGGGAGTCGGGAGAAGGTGAGCGATAAAAGGTTCCAACTATAGGACTTTTAATAGTAAGTGCATCGCTTAGCTTACTTGATGCAGCTGCTTTTTTTTCGCTTGCAGCTTCTGCTGTATTTTTTGTAGCAACAGGGGAGGCAGCTGCCTGACTCGTAGCTGTTGGAGCAAACTGTACAGGAGCTTGTGATTGTATAGCTCGGTCATTCTTGCTCAAGGAAATCTTTGTTCCATCTTTTTGTATTTCCAATTCTTTTACAGAGCTTGTATCAAATTTTTCTAGTAAGCTTAAAATAAATGCTTCGTTCATGTTTTCCTCTTTTTCTCCCGATGCATACAAACTTGTACATCGGAAGTTTGTGTCGTATTTTAAATGCGGTCGAAGCGTTCTGTATCAGCTTCGTAATCTACTCCTGCAATATCAAAACCTGAAGTTGCCAAGAAGTCGTGTCTATATCCTTCAAGGTCTGCAAGTTCGCCTACGTTTTCTTGAGTAACGAGTGGCATGATGCGATCAACTTCAGCTTGAACTTGTGGGTCCATTTCCCAGTCATCAATGCGGATTCGGTTTTCTTCATCCACAGGAATTTTTGCAAACTCAGAACCATCAGTAGGGAGGTAGAGACGTTCCCAAAACAATCGATTGATTTGTTCGATGCAGCCTTCATGGCTTCCTTGCTCTTTCATTACTTTGAAGAGTACAGAAAGATACAAGGGGATAATGGGGATAACTGCACTGGCACGGGTTACCAAGCCCTTATTGACTGAAACATAGGCTTCACCTTTTATGTTTGCCATTTTTTCTGTCAAAACCTTTGCGGTTTTTTCTAAGTGTTCTTTTGCCTTACCAATAGTTCCCCTTCTATAAATAGCTTGTGAAACTTCTGGACCAACATAAGAATAGGCGAGAGTGAGGCAGTTCTCTGCAAGGAGTTCCGCATCAGAAAGCTGGTCTATCCATCGCTCCCAATCTTCTCCACCCATAACTTTTACTGTTTGCATCGCCTCATCTTCGTTTGCAGGTTCAGCAGAAATTTCTTTCATTTCGCCAGTCATTGCATCGATGGTTGTTCCTGTGTATTTTGTGCCAAATGGTTTTAGAACAGATTTATACATAACTCCCGTTTCTGGATCGGTTCTAACAGGGCTTGCAAGCGAATAAATAACAAGGTCAAAGACCATATTTTTTTCTTTTGCTGCTTGTATAACTTCTTGTTTTATGGGGTCAGAAAAAGCATCTCCGTCAATTGTTACAGAAACTAAGCCTGCTTTTTTTGCCTCCGCATCGAATGCAAGGTTATTGTACCAACCTGGTGTTCCGCCCTTTGTTTCTGTTCCTGCTTTTTCATAGGACACGCCTATGGTTGCAGCATCGTAGCCAAAGGCTGCGGTAATTCTACTTGCAAGTCCGTAGCCATTTGAGCAACCAAGCACGAGTACGTTTTTTATAGGGCGAAGATTTTTCCCCTTTGAAGCATTTTTTTTGTCATATTCTGATCGAACTTTTTTTGTGATTTCAATTTGATCTAGGACAGCTTGTTTACATCCAGCTGGATGTGCGTTTAAACAAATATTGCTTCGAATCATTGGTTTTATTATCATGAGTTTTTCTCCTGTTTTTTAGTTTGCGCTGCCAACTAAGCACATCCATTCAGCTTCTGCGGCAACTTCATCACCGACATAGGCTTTTCCAGATTGCTTAATCATCTTTGGCGATACGCGTAGGTTTTTTACTTCCATTCGTACCTTATCGCCAGGGCGAACTTGGCGGCGAAACTTTACCTTATCAACAGTTGCCAAAAAGAAGAGAGAGCCTTCTGCAAACGTTTTTTGATAGCTCAATGCCGCTCCACCTGCTTGTGCCATTGTTTCGACGAGGATAACGCCAGGAACAACGGGGTATTCGGGGAAGTGGCCTTCAAAGAAAAATTCATCTTCAGTAAAAATATGTTCGCTTACTGAACCTTCGGCATCGCATGAAAGAATTTCATCGACAAATAAAAATGGTTTTCTGTGCGGGATTAAACTTTTAATATCTTTTGTAACACTCATTTATTTTACCTTCTTAAAAATAAGGACGCCATTGTGCCCACCAAAGCCTAAGGAGCCAGATGCTGCACATGAGATACCACCAGTGGCAGAAGCGTCAATTCCCTTGTTTGGGACATAGTCGAGATCGCAACCTTCATCTATGGCTGGATCATCCAAGTTAATTGTTGGAGGATAAAATCCTTCTTCAATTGCTTTTACTGATAAAATAGCTTCTATACCGCCGGCAGCACCGAGGCAGTGCCCAGTCATGCTTTTTGTTGAAGAAACCTTCATCTTATATGCGTGTTCACCAAAAGCCATTTTTATCATTTGTGTTTCGGAAGGATCGTTAATTGGAGTCGATGTCCCGTGTGCATTGTAGTAATCGACGTCTTCGGGTTTTACGCCTGCATCTTTGAGAGCGGTTTTTAGTGCCAAAGCCCCGCCAATTCCTGAGGGGTCAGGACTTGTTATATGGTAGGCATCGGAGGAAGCTCCGTAGCCTGCAAGTTCACAATAGATTTTTGCACCACGCTTGAGGGCAGATTCGTATTCTTCTAAGATTAAGATACCTGCACCTTCTCCCATAACAAAACCTTCCCTTCGTTTATCAAAGGGACGACTTGCCTTTGTTGGGTTATCATTAAAGGAAGTGGGTAAGGTTTGTAAAACGCTAAAGCCACCGATACCAAAACCGGTTACCGTTGCCTCAGTTCCGCCAGAAATACACATGTCCATGCGACCGCTGCGTATTTGGTCGAGAGCAAGACCGAGGGCATCGGTTCCAGAAGCACAAGCGGTTGCAATCGTAAAGCCCATACCATGTAAGCCATAGATCATAGAAATATTTCCCGGTGCTTCATTTGGAATAAGCAAGGGAATTGTTAAAGGCGGAATACGTGCATTTCCTGCATCAAAGTATTTTTTCATAGAATGCTCTGTTATTTCAAAACCACCTATACCGTTTCCTAAGATACAACCTGTTTTTTCTTTGTCGATTGTATCCTTTGTCAAACCTGCATCTTCTAAAGCTTGGGCTGTTGCAGCAACCGCGAGCTGAGTGAAGCGCGCCATCTTTCGTGCATCCCGTCTGTCCATCCAATCCGATGGGTTAAAGTCTTTTACTTCACCTGCAATCTTACAACTAAAATCGCTCGCATCAAAAAGTGTAATTTCAGAAATACCACTTTTTCCTTCTTTTACGCCAGACCAAGTTTCTGCCAAAGTATTTCCCAAGGGAGTGACAGCACCTAAGCCTGTTACGACAACTCGTCTCATCTTAGGCCCCCATGCCACCATCAACGCCGATAATTTGCGCTGTAATATAGCTCGATAAATCTGACGCTAAAAAGACACAGGAGTCAGCAACATTTTTCATGGTTCCACCCTTTTTCATTGGAATTGTCTCAAGCCATTTTTCTCGAGCTTCTTCTGGAATAGCTTGAGTCATATCAGTATCGATAAAACCAGGTGCAATGAGATTTACTCGCACTCCGCGACCTGCAACTTCTTTTGCAAGACTTTTGCTATAGCCGATGAGTCCAGCCTTGCTCGCTGAATAGTTTACTTGTCCGCCTTGACCATGGAGTCCGACGATACTAGACATATTGATAATTGAACCTTTTCGCTTTTTTATCATATCTGATGAAATAACTTGGCTAATGATAAACACGCTTGTTAGGTTTACGCGAATAACATCGTCCCAGTCCTTCATAGACATTCTAAATGATAAGCCATCTCTTGTTATACCCGCATTATTTACCAGAATGTCAAAGCCTCCAGAATCTTTGAGTGCCTTTTCCAAAACAGGAACAACTTCCTCTTTGTTAGAAACGTCGGCATAAATTTCTGTAAAGCTTCCGCCAAAAGATTTTGCATACGCTTCGAGCTCTTCTTTTACTGGTGACGGTTTAATTGATACACCCCATACGCTTGCGCCTTCTTCCAAATATCGCTTAACGATTTCTACACCGATACCTTGATAGGTACCTGTAACTAATGCTGTTTTTCCTTTTAATAACATACTTTACCTCACTTAGATAATTGATTGTATTTGTTCAAGAGTTCCACAAGGGATACTCGTAATTGCTTCTGCATAGCCAGAATCTCGCCATAAACCAGATAAAACTTTTCCCGGTCCAACTTCAAGTAAGACTGCCTTTGACTTTGACTCTTCAAAAAAAGCATGAATCTTTTTTTCTACACTTGTCCATAAAACAGGATAGGTAATATGTTCTACCGCACGTCTTTTTGCTTCTTCTCCGCTTTTGATTATATCACCGGTAACATTGGAAAAAAAGAGTGTTTTGGGATTTTGAAAAGAAATTGTTTCTAAAAAGTTTCCAAAGTCCTTGGCAGCCTTGTGCATGAGCGGGGAGTGAAAGGGCCCGGCGACTTGTAAACGTATAAATCGCCTTGCACCTTTTTCTTTACAGAGCCTTTCACAGACTTCCAAGCCTTCAGCCGTTCCTGCAACCACTGTTTGTTTGGGGCTGTTCATGTTGACGGGAAAAACAATGCCCTTTTCTCCAGAATATTCTTTTAGAATTGCTATTATTTCATCTGTTTCTAAGCCAATAACCGCCGCCATTCCAGGGCTTGCATTGTCAAGCTCGCTGCTTGAACTTTCATTTTGAATTGCTTCGCAAGCCTCCTGCATGATTCTCCCTCGCTCTTTTACAACTCGAATGGTATCAGCAAAGGATAGGACACCGCTTGTGTAGAGGGCAGGGTACTCGCCCAAGCTAAAACCAGCGACGGCATCAGCCTTTATACCCTTTATTTCAAGGACCTTTGCAATGGCAAGGGAAGCAACTGTAATCGCAAGCTGACTGCGATCGCTACGTGAAAGAAGACTCGCATCGGAGTTCCAAAGCCATTCGCTTAAAGCTTCGCCAGAAATCTCTTCGGCTTCTTTTACAAGCCGCATCGCTTCAGGATGGGCGTCGCAAATGTCCTTTACCATTCCAGGAAATTGTGCACCCTGTCCTGGAAATAAAAAAACTGTACTCATTAAAACCTCTTTTTATTAAAACGCTTGTTTTTTTTACCTTTTATTTCTCGTGTTTTTTTTCTATTATTCTATTATTTAATAGGTAGAA
>ERZ795030.2783-NODE-2783-length-19922-cov-5.982987_pt1 | contig 19922 bp, 12 predicted proteins | sample MGYA00375122_ERZ795030 | MGnify/ENA primary metagenome ERZ795030 (study PRJEB30165, sample SAMN05720146) | activated sludge metagenome | isolation source: anaerobic digester from wastewater treatment plant | place: Japan | collected 2015-04-20 ... | reverse complement strand
TCCCATAGCTCCACAGGTCTGTTTGGCGGGTTACGTTGCGACCGGCGCTCTGTTCCGGGGACGCATACAGCGGCGTGCCGGTCATGGCCCCCTCGGTCACGTGCGCCCCGTCGTGCGCGATCATGGCGGCAATGCCGAAATCGGTGACCTTGGCCGTTCCGTCGAGGGTCAACATGACATTGGCCGGCTTTACGTCGCGATGGACAAGACCCTTTCCCTGGGCATACGCCAGTCCGCGCGCCAACTGAATGGCCATGTCCAGGATGCGCCCGAGAGCGACATCCTTTCCGCCACGGTACAAACGGCCCGAGAGGATCGCCTCGCCGAGGTTGCCGCCCCTCACGTATTCTGCGAAGACGCGCGGAATGCCGCCCAGGCGCCGCACGTAATAACATTTGACGATATTGGGGTGTTCGCCCAGATTGACCCAGGTCTCGCACTCGCGCTCGAACGCCTCGATACCGCTTGCCTTGCTTGCCATCGTCAGACGCGGGGCCTTGACCGCCAGATCGATGCCCCAGCGCCGGTGATGCACCAGAAACACGGAACCCATGCCGCCGCGTCCGAGCAGGCGCCGGACGTCGTACAGATCGAGAATGGCATCGCCCTCTTGCCAGTCGAAGGGAACGCCGTCCGGCCCTGCCGCGCGCGATGCCTGCTGCATCGTCGTCATGGCCGATCCCCTATACCCCGAGAGCAGGCTGCCACGCGAGATGTAAATGGGCCTTCCGCATTTGGCGCAACGCCCCGTTTGGCCAAAGTGGTCCCCCGTCACCTTCATCGGATGACCGCAAACGCACTTTATGACATACGTTTCGGCCACGTGCGCCGATCCTTTCCTCGCATCCGCGGGAATTCTTCCCGCTTCCGCACACTATAGCGCAGGGACGCGTTCCGATGGCATCTTTTTTGCCGTCGTGCGAGCGCAGGGCATTATACGCCATCGCACAAACGCGCCGCAGGCTCGATGGTTGAAACCCGGCGCGGACGACTCTATCATTTCCGGGCGCGCGGCCTGCCGCATGGCCGCGTGTACGGCAAACCGCTTACGAACTATGGAGAATCCTCATGCGTCTCGAAAACGATCTGGTGCGCGTGGAACTCGACCCGAAAACCGGCGGATTCGCGTCGATCATCGACAAGCGTTTCGGCAACGACTATATCGGCGCGCCGGACCGCGCGTTGTTGTTCCGGCTCATTGCTCCGCAGCCTGGCGCGGTTCACGCGCATATCAACGCCGCCTCGCCGAAGATTGACGTGAACGGCGCCACGGCCACGCTTACGTACAAGCTTGACGGCGCGGACGCCGTGGCGACCCTTACGCTCGAGGGCGACGGGATCATGGCCGCACTGAACGTGACCAACACCGGCGCGGTCAACATCGAGGAAGTGATGTTTCCGTACGTGCGGTCGCTCGCGCCGCTGCCAAACGCCGATTTCGTCTGGCCGCAATGGTTCCGGCGAAAATACTCGGACATTTTCGGCAAGGGGGTCGGCGGCGATCACGTCACATGGAACGAGTGGACGCAAAAGCTCGATGCGCGCTATCCCGCCCATCTCCTGTCGGCGTGGTGCGACTACGGCAACGCCGCGCAGGGCATCGGCCTCGAAGGACGCCACAAGGATTTTTCGATTCTGGATTTTTCCGCGCACAAGATACTCGAGAAGACCTTCGAGCCCGCGCGGCGCACACTCGACGTCTTTACGGTGCATCCGCGCCGCATCAAGCCGGGCGAGACCTACGAATCCTCGCCGGTGCGCATCGCGGTGCACGCGGGCGATTGGCACGCGGTCGCGGAATCGCACCGCGCGTGGCTCGAAACGTGGATTCAAAAACCGGACCGGCCCGCGAAATTCGCCGAGGCCATCGGCTGGCACTTCTACTTCATGAAACACCAGGACGATTGGGCACCGTTCACCTATGCCGATATGCCGAAGATGGCCCAGGCGGCGCTCGATGCGGGCTGCCCGTACATCCTGCTGTTCGGCTGGCAGACCGGCGGGCACGACAACAACTACATGTATCGGTATGTCCCCAACGAGGACTGGGGCGGCGAAAAGGCCCTGCGCGAAGCCGTCGCGACGGCGCGCTCGATGGGCGTCGAAATCATGCCGTTTTACAACGGAACGCTCGCGAACATCGGCTTGGAAGAGCATAAGGAATTCGGCCATCGGTGGGAGGCGCACACCTACGTCGGCCATCCGTATTACGCGGGCGATTGGGCGCGCCACAACTTCGACGCGCAGACCCGCAACCGCGCCATGCTCCACCACGAGATCGCGCCGTGCGCCGAGATGCGCGAGTATTTCCTCGCGACGATGAAGCGCATCATCCAGGATTACGGCTTCGGCAACACGCAGCTCGATCAGATCGCGGAAAAGATGCTGGTCGATTACAACCCCGATCATATTGTCACGACGCCGGACCGCGTGTACGTCGACGGCATGGCGGAGCTGTTGCCGAAGGTGCGCGCGTGCATCCGCGAGGTGAACCCCGAGGGCGTGATGATCTCGGAGTGCCTCAACGATTTCACGGGGCAGTGGTGCGACAGTTCGTGGGACTGGACGGCGCTTCTCGATTTTCCGGAGCCGGTTTTGTGCACCGTGCCGTGGCTGTACGGCAGCCTCGAAGTCGACGCGATGGAGTTCGAGGAAACGAACAAGGCCTTTGCATACAAGCTGCATCTCGACATGAAGATCGACGGCGGCGACGCGCCCATCACGAAGTACCCGAAGTACGCGGCGTTCGTGAAAGCCCATGCCGATCTGCGCAAGCGCGTAAAGGAGTACTACGTCTACGCCGATTTTCGCGACGAGGAAGGCATCTGCCTCAACCATCGCGAAGGCGTGATGGCGAAGGTCTATCACAACGCCGCGACGCGACGGGCGAGCATCGTCGTCGCCGAAATCGCCGGCAAGGACGCCGCCGTGACCGTGTCAAGCGCATGGAAAGCCAACGGCCCCGTGCGCTGTGATTCCAGCAGCGGCATGCGCGCCGAGATGCCCGCGGGCGCGGCGTACAGCCTGGCGCTCCGTCCGTACGAGGTGCGCGTCCTGTGCCTTGATCTGGCGTAAACAACCGGCGGTAAGTCACGCGTTTTCGGGGCGCGGCGTTTCCGTAGGGCCAGTCGCCACGGCAAGGCGCGGGCGCAGCCAATCCAAGGCGTCGCGAGGCGTCTCAAACACGTAGTCGGCGGCGACGAGGCGCTCGTGGGGATAGGACGTCTTCACGGCAAGTGCGACGCACCCCGCCGCTTTCGCGGACGCGATGCCCGCGGGCGAGTCCTCGACGGCGGCGCAGTCGCGTGGAGGCACGCCGAGCAGTTGCGCCGCGCGCACATAAGGATCCGGCGCGGGCTTGTGGCGCGCGACGTCTTCCCAACAGACCATCGCAGCGAAATAGGGCAGCAGCCCTGCAAGGCCCAGCGCCAGCCGCGCGCTGTCGCGACCGCTGCTCGTGGCCACGGCGCACGGCGTTCCGTTCAGTTCGCGCAAGGCGTCCTTGACCCCGGGAAAAGCCCGCATTTCTTCGAGAACGCGGGCGTTATAGGTCTCGCGTTTGCGCCTCAACAACTCGGACTTGGCAAGAGGAACCGCGCCCGACGCAACGAGGCGATCCGCGAGGGCATCATCGGGCACTCCGATCCACGAAAGAAACCAGCCGGGTTCACACGGCGCGCCCAACGCCGTCAACACGCATTCCCACGCCCTGCCATGCACTGGCTCGCTGTCCACAAGCACGCCGTCCATGTCCATAATCAACGCGCGAAATCGATGCTGCGTCATCCGGGAAGATCCACGATCATGGGGACATCGCCAACTGCACAAGCTGGCCTCCGCCGGGCGGCAATGCCGTTATGACGGTCCGTCCTTTGATCGTTCGCGGCGACGCGCCATCAAACAACGTGATCGCCGATACATCCCGCTTGAACGTGACGCGCACCGTCCGCGCAGACAACGTATCCGGGCCCCGCTCAACGCGTTTGTCGACGATCATCGCGAGAGGAGCCTCGCCGGGCTTGGCGAGAATGCCCACCAGGAGGTCGTCGCTCATGCGCGTCACCCATTCGCCGCGCCCCGGACGTCCGCTGCGGTCATAGAGCGGGGGAGGTTGCGTTGTGCGATAGCGCCCCACCAGCCCTGTTTCGCGCTCCGTCTCGTCGGTGAACAAGTTATCGGAGGGCGTCGCCTCCTTGGGAAAAGAGTCCGCGAACCATTCCAACATCATCGCCGCTTCGTTGTCGCGCTCATAATATTCGACGCGGATGGGGACCAGTTTGCCCATCGGCAACGTTACCGTGGCGGATGCCTGGAAGGCGCCGTCCGAGTAGTCCCAGTTATCTATGATCTTCTTGCCGTCGATCCACACCCTGCAACCGTTGTTGGACACCGCGTTGAAGGTGATCGGGTCGAAGCTCTTGGCCTTGATGCATCCGGTCCAAACGACCTCGAAATGGTCGATGTCCATTTCAGGGAAGGGCGATTCATATTCCCAGTTGAAGAAAAGGGTCTTGTCCACGCGTTCGAACTCGACGGGGGTTGGCTTTTTCGGCCAGGCGCCGCTGTGGTAGACGATCTCGCAGGTGCGCCCGATCAGTTTCGGGCCCCACGCCTGCACGCGCAGGTTGGCATCCTTGGCGACGCGCCATTTCGGGTCGAGTTGATCGCGCGCCTCGTCGATCGTCATATTCGGCGCGACGGGCTTTGTCGCCAAGGCGCCGAAATCCTGATAGGTGAAATACCAGATGCCCTGCGCCCCGTAGGCCAGCGACGCATACACCTGGAAACGAACCAGCGACGCGCTCGTGAACGGCCTGTCGAGGTCGAGCGTCGCCACGTTGAACATCGGCCATGGCAACAGGCCGTATTGCACGGCGGCGTCGCGCAACGCCAACAGCTGATTGCAGTAAATTTCGGCCTGCTTGGCGGCGGACCGGCGGGCGTTGTAGAGCGTCGGGTAGAACTGCGGATTGGCGATGGGAGCGCCGACCTGCGCAAGCGATTCGGGATGAAAATAGCACTGGCATATCCACGGGAACAGGTCCGGGCAGTTCTGTCGCATCCAGTTCGTCGTGGCGACAAGCGGCGGCGGCGCCATGCCGATATCATCGCCGAGCAGGAACCCCGCCAAGGCCGGGTGCTTGCCGTACCGCGCGTGCAGCCACTGCAACTCCGGCAACGTCGCAGGATGATGGAAAGGATGCGGCGCATACTCGCCTTCGACGCCGCCCCAGGGATTGCCGTTGGGCGTGTACGTGTCGACAAGGACCATGAGGCCGTGTTTTTGCGCAAGGTCGAGGGCGGTTTGCGGGTCCTGATAACGCGGCGACATGACGAGGTTGAAGCCCGCCTCGCGATAGAGCGCGTAGTCGACATCCGTCGCAGGGGGCGGGTTGAACGCGGCAATGATGAACTCTTTCGCGCGAAAGTCCCAGCCGTCCATGGCGCGCGCTGGTTGTTCCCCGGCGTGCGCCGCAACCGAAAGCAGCCATGCCGCCGTCCATGCGATTTTCGCGACCGTGGCGCCGCAAGCGATCGCTTCACGTTTCTCGTGACTCATGCGTCTCCTTCCGCCCCGATCCAGGCGCTTTCCCTGCGCGCCTGCATGCCCGAGACGATAGCACTCGGGAAATCGTGCCGCAAGATCAGGGCGCGGACACACCCCTGTGCGTTATTTCGAAAGAACCACCCCAATCCCTTTTCCGCCGAGGTGATTCCAGAGCTCGGCGCATGCTATAACCCCCGCGCATTTCGTCCGCAACCCAAGCCTTCGGGCTGAAGACAGGAACGCCATGAGCCGTCGCGTCGTCGTTCTATGCGTCATCGCATGCTCGCTCCCATGCCTTTTCCGTCATGCCGAGGCCGTTGAGGCCTCCATCGGCGATCACAACGGACGCGCCGTCTTTTTTATCGACGGCAGGCCTGTTGCGCCGTTCTTGTACGCGGGTCCGGGAGGCATGCGGGAGACCTGGAAGGAGCCTGCCCGCGGGGTGTACGAGCGCTACGCCTCCCTGGGTTTCCGGCTCTTCCAGTTCGATACCGCCCTGGTCGATGCCTGGAATCCGGACGGTTCTGTGAACGTCGATTTCGTCGTGCGTCAGATTCGCGGACTTCGGGAGGCCTGTCCAGACGCCATCGTGTTCCTTCGCGTGATAGTCGATGCCCCGGAATGGTACGTGAACCGGAACCGCCAGGAATGGATCGGCTACGCGAACGGGCCGGTCAAGGACGGCGAGCCAGGGCACGAGAAGGGCGGACACCGCCAGATCAGCTTGGCTTCGGAAAAATGGCTTGTGGACACGTCGATCGTTCTGCGCGATTGGCTGACCCAGCTCGCGCGGCTGCCGGAGGGCGAGGCCGTAGCGGGAATCCACATCGCAGGCGGTTCGTGGCACGAATGGTTTTGGTTCGATTTCCGCAAGGAGCCGGACATGGGCCCGGCCATGACGCGCCATTTCCAGGCGTGGCTCCGCGCAAAGTACGGCGATGAGGCGACGTTGCAGAAGGCCTGGAACGATCCGCACGCCACCTTCGACACGGCCACGGTCCCCGGGCTCGCAGAGCGATTTTCCGGAAAAGAAGGCGTCTTTCGCGATCCCGCACTGGAAGGCCGCATGATCGATTACGGAATGTGCCATCAGGAAGTCATCGCGGAAGTTCCGCTTCGGTTCTGCCGCACGGTCAAAGAGGCGTGGCCGCGCCCCATCGTCACGGGGGTGTTTCACGGCTATCTTACGCATCTCCACGAGATGATCAGCGGCGGCCATCTCGCGTTCCGGCGGTTGCTCGAATCGCCGTATGTCGACTACATGAGCGGGCCGCCGTCGTATGAAGTCGACGCCCGCCGCGTCGGCGGAACCGGCATCCTGCGCAGTTTCACCAAGTCGTTCCAGGTGCACAAAAAACTCTGGATAAGCGAGATGGACCAAGTGCCGTTCTACCCCGGCGTGAACCGGCCCCGCGTGGAACCCTTTCACCCGGCGACCGAAGACGACAGCATCGCGACGATCCGCCGCAACGTGGCGCAGTCGCTGGCGCATGGACAAGGGCAGTGGCTCTATGACTTCGGCGTCCAGGATGGCTATCCGGGCGGATTCTGGGGCTTGCCTTCGTATGCCGAAGAAATGCGGCGGCTACGGACGCTTTCCGACGCCCTTATCGAGAAACCCTATGCGTCGCCCGCCGACGTCCTCTTCGTATACGACCCAAACTGCTTCTATTATCTGGCCTACCCCTTTTTCAACGGCATCCCCGAGGGAAAGACCGATACGGTCAGTTTCGAGGCCATCAACCGCACGCTGGCGGATGCGTATCACAGCGGCGTTGTATTCGACATCGCACTGCTCGAAGACCTGCCTTTGATGAACCTGAAACCGTACAAAGTCGTTGTGTTTGCGTTCGCGCCCTATATGACCGCGGAACAGCGGATATTTATCCGCGAGAAGGTGGCGAGGGACGGGCGCACGCTTGTCTGGGTCTATGCGCCGGGGTATGCCGACGGAAAAACGCTCGACATCGCGCGCATGTCGGAACTCACCGGGATCGACCTGGCCCGCTGCCCCATCTCCTTGCCGCCCGAATGCATCGTTCCCCAAGGCAAACTCGGGCGACGATCGCCCGAACTGCGCTATACCCCTTTCGTCCTGCACGCCGACACCAAGCCCCTGTTTCGGGTGGAGGACCCCGACGCCGAGGCCATAGGCTTCTACCGCGGCTCCAGCTACGTGGCGCTTGCGCACAAGAAATTGACCAACAGCGCGAGTTGGTTTAGCGCCACGCCCCTGCGCGATCCCTTGCTCATGCGCGCCATCTTCCAACGCGCCGGCGCGCATATCTACTCGCCCGACAACGACGTCGTCTTGGCCGGAGGCGGCCTGTTCTGCATCCACACCGAAACCGGAGGGAAACGAACCATTTCTCTGCCGAACGGGCGCCGCATTCGCGCCACGCTGCCGCCGCGAAGCACGGCCCTCTTCGACTACGACACCGGCAAGCCCCTCCCGGGATTTGCCATGCCCCAGCCCCCGACCCAACGGAACCTGGGCGGCAACGAACGGCGATCAACGCCTCTTGCGCCCCGCATGCCGTGAAAAACAACGCCGGGGATTCAGGAAAGGCACGCTTACTTTTTGGGCTTCCCCGACGCACGTGCAAGCGCCCGATCCGGCCGCATGCGCCCACAACGCCTCGCCTGTAGAAGCTTGGCATGTTCCTGCGATCCGGGGTTGCGTGCAGGTTTTGGCACAGTTTGGCGCGCAATCTGGACACAGACCGGGCACGATCGCCTGGGCTGCGAGGTGTTCGTCAGGAGGGGATCATCAAGAAACGTCCATCGGGACAAGCGAAAATAAAATTGGCGTCCCCAAGGGGATTCGAACCCCTGTCGCCGCCGTGAAAGGGCGGTGTCCTAGGCCAGGCTAGACGATGGGGACGCCGAAGATAGGCGACACGCTTGGCGGCGCGCGGCAGCAGGAGGTCGCGCGTTATCGCGCGCCGCAGCGCCCGTCCGCCGCAAAAGCAGGGAAGAGGATAACATGTCCGCTTCACGAAAGCAAATTGCCTGCAAAAGATAACGAGTGCCGAAGACTGTCCTGCCTGACGGAAAGGCCGTCGGTCTTGATCCTCGGCTGGAACCGATGCGACACGCTATTCTCCCTGTCCCGAACCCATGCCTCCGCGATTCTCGCGTGTATTTGTGACGGAAGGAGCATCGCGGCCAGCCCAGCAATGCTTTTCCAGATAGGCGCGTTTTTCGTGTGCGCTCATTCGTTTTGTCGGCAAGGTGCGTGCTTGCACCTTCTGCCAATACGCGGCGGTTTCGCCTATGGGCCGCGCTGGAACGCCTGCGGCAATCACCCCCGACGGAATATCCTTGTTAACCAATGAATGAGCGCCGATCACTACATTGTCGCCGACGGCGACCCCGGGAAGAATGATGCAGCCCATGCCGATAAAGACATTATTTCCCACGGTTATCGGCGCAAATAGATCGGAATCCGGCGCCTCATGCCGAAAAACCCACAAAACGCCGTCGTGCGTAACAAAATGAGAGTCCGTTATACTCACATGGTTCCCAAGGGTTACCAGGTATGGCTCCGTTCCAAAATCGACGTTGATAAATCGACACCCTTCCCCAAACCGCACCCCGATTTTCCGCGCGTAAGACTCGGGCGAAAGCCTTTTGTGCAACGCGTCTCTTACGATCGAAAGCATCCCAAGGGCGTTCATTGCCCAATACCTCCATGCTGATCCATGTACTGCATGAGTTGCTCGGCAACTTCCGAAAATCCATCGCCGGAAGTATGGCCATCGCATGGGACAAACATAGCCTCGATGCGTTCCGGCGGATAGCGGATGGTCAACGTAGAAACACCTGCTTGTGTTGCGGCCTGCACGACATTTTCCTGGGGCAGTGACCATTGAAACGCATATTCCGGCAGCCGTTCCGCCAGAATATTCGTAAGTCGAATCCAGTACGCTTGTTCACGATAGCATTCTTGGGCTATCACCACAAGCAGACGGGCGTTCTGGCTTGCGACGGCCTCTCGCATAGCGGCAAAGAGACGCCGAAGCGTGTCAACGGCCGTCGTCCGCTCTGTTTTCAAATCGGCGATGGCCGGCCAATAACGCGCCGCATAGTGAAACGGGTCTTTGCGGACCTGCTCCTGTTGACGACGTTCGTATTCCTCGGGCGGGCAATCGGTTTCCATAGTTTCCTGTGTTACCAGGGGGGTCCATCGAAAGCGGAGACTCCCTGCCCGTATCGCGCGCATGAGTTGTGCCGTCGGGCTCCACGGAGCGATGCGGGCGATCATCGGAGGCGACGCCCCGGGCGGAATGTTGAAGCGACGATTCAATCCATCAAAGTCGGATGCAAATCGCAACGGAATCTGGGGATCGTATAGCAGGGGACGGGTATAGGCGAGCCGATCGTGCTGCACAAAAGCATGAGGCTTGGGATACCTATAGTCAATGCCTGCCGAAAGATTTGTCATGTCGTTCACGGGATTCAGATATACGACCACCCAGGCGTTCGGGCGCAGTGCGCCAAGCGACTTGAGGCGGAGATAATACTGCTCTGGGCCGTAACCAGGAACGCCCGCGTTCAGCACGAGCGGAACGCGCTCCGCATGCTTTTCTTTGAGCAGGCGATGCAGGCGACTCGAGAGGGTTTGATCCTCGGGCACGCCAAATCCGAAGACGTGCGAATCACCCAGCAGCACGATATCGCATGCGCCCGGGGCATGGATGTCCTGCCCATCGAGACGGAAAGCGTCATTGGTTCTGTAGACGACATCAAACCCTTTGGCGTGACTGACGGAGCGATGAACGGCGTAGGGAGTGAGCACCCAGCCCATGGTTTCGTCTTGACGGAGATAGCTGCAATGGGGACACGGAACGGACGCGAAAAATACGCGCGACGCTAGCGCAAAAGAACAAAGCTCGATGCCCCCCCAAACGAGGGCCGTAAGAACACAGAAAAGCAACCCCGCTTTTGTCGCGACGCAAAGGCGGCGGAAGGTCGGGGTCGAGATATTGTTGACGGCCATTTGTTGTTCGGCTCCTGCAGCGGCGAATGCCCGCGCGCCCCGCCGCAATTTCACGACGAGATTATGCCCGCTTCATGGCGTCCCGATTGTAGTTCTTTTCCCCAAAACCGCGCGGAATTTGGCAAGCAATAGGCGCATTGCCCCGTGAAACTGTTGACGCTCGCGCGGAGTGGCTATCAACCAATAGCATCCATACAGGAAGGCGGACACCGATGCAAAGGCAAGAAGCATCCGGCCGGCCTCGCCATTCAATGCGCGAATGGAACTGCCGACAACCGCCACGCCAAAAGTCGCTGCGGCCACGCCTGCAGCAATGGCGAGAGGTTGGCCGTAGGCGCGTCTCCAAATCTCGCGGGCGTTGACGCGAACCGCTTTGGCTCCAGCATTCACCTGGAGTAACCCGTAGGTTATATGTCCGGCGGCCAAACCCGCCGTGACGGCGATATACGGATCCACTCCCGCGAGCGAGAGAGCGATCAACAAACTGAATGGCGCCAAAACAAACCCCCAGAGGTATATGATTGCAACCGTCCGCAGTTTGCCCAACCCCTTCAACATATGCTGACACGTGAATGTACTCAACATGAAAGCGGCGCTTGCCAACAATGCAATCGAGTAGGGGGCCAGGAATCGGTACTCTTTGCCAACCCAAATGGACAATATGTCTTGCATCAACAAACTTGCGGCGAAAAGCCCGGCCAGCGTCACGATCATGACGTAGCGCATGCCGCAGATCAGCAATTCTCTCAGCATATGCGTATTGCCGGAGGCTTCATACGCGCTTGTAGCAGGCATGACGATTGTTGTAACGGCCGCGATCGTCTGCCATAGAAGCAGGACCGGCATGAGGATGATCGAGAGATGAGCGACAAATCGCGGCGAAACAAGCGCATTCATGACCCAACGAGAGCCCGTGAAATTCATGACGACGCATGCCGAAGCAAAAACGGTCGCCGCGCCGAAAAAAGCGATGAGCCGAAACATCTTCCAGTCAAACAAGGAGAATCGGCTGCGCAGACCAGGCACCAAGCGATATGCCATAGGGAGCTGAACAAGTCGAGAACAAAGCAACATGCCTGCCATGATGGCGATTGATGCCCTGACAGAAGGCTGGAACCCGTGAAACCAAGCCATGACGAGAAAGAGGCCGCCATATTTCGCCACAGTGTCGGCAAGGGCGCCGATATAGAAGCATTGTTTCGACTGAATTACCGCGACGTAAGGAGTCAAGGGAAAAACAAACAAAAGCATGACCCCAATGATAGCCAACGCGGGGCCAATCTGACCGGACGGGTCGCGGTAGGCGGCAGCGGCGGTCAGGACGCCCGCGCTGGCCACGGCGCCCAACAGCAACGAGTACACAAGGCTCGAACCGACCACCTTGTTGACGTCGTCTACGCGTCCTTGTGAGAGAAACCCGGCGCTGTATTTGACGACGCCTTGCTGCAACGAGGTTTGAAGCTGCTCGATCGACGTCATCAGTGGCCAGACGAGCGCATAGATGCCGTAACCGGATTCTCCAAGGGAGCCAATCAAGTAGGGGACCAGGATCAACTGAGGCGCCAGTTGCAGAATCTGCATTGCCCACATAATCGCGGCGTTCGACAAAATCAGGTGAGACTGACGCACGGTTTCCTCAAGGTTGCACGATGGCTTTCCGATCGCTTCGCAGATGCTGCGCGGCTCGCCCAAACGCTCCCCGGAGAACGCCCCGGCCAAAGACCGAGCATCCAATGCCCCAACCCGATAGCCGTCCGTTCACGGTTGCGGCTCCAAGGCCTTCGTCGCGACTTCGTCTGCGAGTTTTGCCTGAAACGCGTCGAAGGACATCGCGCCGAGATCGGCAAGACGCCGGTGACGGACGGCGACGGCCCCGTTCTCTTGTTCGCGTTCCCCGACCACGGCCATGTAGGGAATCTGGTGCGTTTGGGCGTTGCGAATTTTGTATTTCATCGTATCGGAACCAAGGTCGGCCTCCGCGCGAAACCCCGCCGCGAGCAGTCTGTCGCGCACGGACTTCGCATAGTCCGCGTAGGCGTCGGCCACGGGAATGACCATCACCTGCACCGGCGCGAGCCACAACGGAAACGCCCCCGCGAAGTGTTCGATAAGGATTCCGAAAAAGCGTTCGATCGCGCCGTAGATCACGCGGTGGATCATCACGGGACGATGGCGCTCGCCGTCGGGCCCCATGTACTCGAGGTCGAATTTCTCGGGCATCGCGAAGTCGAGCTGAATCGTCGCGCATTGCCACGATCGTTTCAGGCAGTCGCGCACGTGGAAATCGATCTTCGGCCCGTAAAACGCGCCGTCGCCTTCGTTGACTTTGAAGACCATCCCCTTGGCCTCGAGCGACTGCCGCAGAGCCGCCGTCGCGCGCTCCCACATCTCGTCGCTGCCGATGGACTTTTCCGGGCGCGTGCTCAATTCGACGGCGTACTCCAAGCCCAGCATCGAATACACGTAATCGACGAAATCGATCACGCCCATCACCTCGTCCTGAATCTGGTCGGGCGTCATGAAGATGTGCGCGTCGTCCTGCGTGAACATGCGCACGCGCGTGAGACCGTGCAACACGCCCGATTTTTCGTGGCGATGCACCGTGCCCAGTTCGGCAAAGCGCAACGGCAATTCGCGGTAACTGTGCAGGCCCGACTTGAACACCAGCATGCCGCCGGGGCAGTTCATGGGCTTCACCGCGAAGTCGCGTTCGTCGATTTTCGTGAAGTACATGTTCTCGCGGTAATGGTCCCAATGCCCCGACTGCTCCCACAGGCCGCGGTCGAGGATGATCGGCGTGCGCAGTTCGCCGTAGCCGCGCTTGCGATGTTCCGCGCGCCAAAAATCCAGCAGGGTGTTCAACACGACCATGCCCTTCGGATGAAAGAACGGAAACCCCGGCCCTGCCTCGTGAAAACTGAAAAGGTCGAGTTGTTTGCCGAGTTTGCGATGGTCGCGCTTTTCCGCTTCCGCGCGCAGGCGCAGGTATTCGTCGAGTTCCTTCTGGCTCGGGAAGGCCGTTCCATAGATGCGTTGCAGCATCGGACGTTTTTCGTCGCCGCGCCAATAGGCGCCGGCCACGCTCAGCAGCTTGAAGGCCTTGATGCGGCCGGTCGACGGCAGATGCGGCCCGCGACAGAGATCCGTGAACTCGCCGTTTTCGTAGAACGTGATCGTGCCGTCGCTCAGATCGCGGATGAGTTCCAGTTTGTACGTCTCGCCGCGTTCCGAAAAGAACTTTTCCGCCTCCGCTTTCGGAGCCTCGCGGCGCACGAACGGCACGTCCGCGGCCACGATCTTCGCCATCTCAGCCTCAACAGCGGCAAAGTCTTCCTCCGTCAACGGGCGCGGCGCGTCGATGTCGTAGTAGAAACCGTCCTCGATGCTCGGGCCGATGGCCAGTTTCGTCTCGGGAAACACGCGCATGATCGCCGTGGCCATCACGTGCGACGCGCTATGCCGAAACACGTCCTGTCCCTCGCGCGTGGCAAACGTCAGAATCGCGACGCGGTCTCCGTCCTTCAACGGCGTGGCAAGGTCGCGCACCTCGTCGTTGATCATCGCGCCCATGGCATCCTTGGCCAAACGGCGGCCGATCTGTTCCGCCAACTCCAAGGCTGTCGCGCCGTCCTGTACTTCACGCGCCGAACCATCGGGCAGATACACGTTCATCATGGCAAAAAACACTCCTCTCGAGGGTCTTCCTCCGCATCGCCAAGAGGCCACAACCTCTTGTTGTGCTTTAACATATACACATTCGTGCGCGCATGCCGGCCCCATCGCGCACCCAATGCTACGCCCGCCAGGACGCGCAGGGACTTCTGGAAGAAGCAACCCGCATCGCAGGTTCCAGCCGAATGCAGGAGATTGTGCCACGAATCCCTCCCTGAATAAAAGCGCGGGAGGGCATGTTGACATAGTTGGAGTTGCGAAGTACCCTACATACGGCAATGCATGACTATTGACTATGGGGAGACGCGAAGATGTCATTCAGCGCGAGTCAAGCGCAGGTATTGGCGCGGACTGTGCCGTTGTTCCGAAGCCTCAGTCCGGACGACGTCTCGAAGATATTCGCACACGGCAATACGTTGCGCATGGGCAAGGGACAAGTCGTTTTCTATCAAGGCGCAACGGGAAATACGATGTACGTCGTCCTGGGCGGCAGCGTCGCCCTATACGAGGGGCAAAAACCGTTGGCGTTGCTGCGGACGGGCGACATGTTCGGCGAAATGGCCTTGATTAACAACGAGCCTCGCAGCGCGACCGCCGTAGCGGCCGAGGACTGCCATCTGTTCATGCTCAGCGAGACGACCTTTCAAAAACTTCTCACCAAACGCGTGTCGATCCAAATCCTTCTGAACATCATCGGCACCCTGAGCCACCGTCTCCGGGAAACCAACACCCGCTACGCCAAATTGCAGAACGAGATCGCGCCTCCGACATAGGGCATTCCGGTTTCGCGAGTCTTCCCCGTTGCCTTGCCGCGACAGGTATCGCAATCAAAAAGCCGGAGCGTGGGGACCTTCCCGGTTCTGCGTAACAATGCGCCTGCTATGTCCCGCGCCCTTTCACGCATTTCGCAACGCCGGCGCCGCTTGCCGCGACAGCCCGCAGGGCCATTGCATTACAATTCTGAGCCATTAGGACTTTTCGGCCCCATATGCGTCCCGATTTTGCCGTTTGGCGCACGATTTTCGTTTTTGTAGCGCCCGGTCTCCGTGCCGGGCGTCCGCTTTGTAGCGCCCGGTCTCCGTGCCGGGCGGTTTTACGGCTAGCGATGAGACGAATCCACACCGCCCCGGATCGTTGCGCCCAGACGCGCCCGGCACGGAGACCGGGCGCTACAAAGACATTAACGATGGCTATTCCCATGCACCATTTCCCTCGGCCATGTAATGCGATTGCCCTGGGCGCGACGGTTGCGGGCATGCCGCGAGTCGGGTAGAGTATCGAAAACAGCCTAGCGAGGTCTTTCCAATGAGCGAGTTCGCACTTGAGATGCGCGATGTGGTGAAACGGTTTCCGGGCGTGCTGGCCCTGAACCGCGTGCAACTCGATCTGAAACCGGGCGAAGTCCATTGCCTGCTGGGCGAAAACGGCGCAGGCAAATCGACATTAATGAAAATACTCGCGGGCGCGCAACCGATGGATTCCGGAGAGATTCGCCTCGGCGGCGCGCCGGTCCACATCACGTCGCCGCATCACGCCCAACAACTCGGCGTGAGCATGATCTACCAAGAGTTCAACCTGAGTCCGTTTCTCAGCGTCGCGGAGAACATCTTCCTGGGCCGCGAACCGCGCATCGGCAAAACGCCGTTCATCGATTGGGCGAAAATGCACCAAGACGCACGCGCGCTGCTGGCGCGCATCCGCATGGACATCGACGTGCGCCGACCGGTCAACGAATGCAGCGTCGCACAACAGCAAATGGTCGAAATCGCCAAGGCGCTCTCGTTCAACTCGAAAATCATCGTGATGGACGAGCCGTCGGCGACATTGACCGACCACGAACTCGAAGCGCTGTTCTCGCTCATCCGCGAGTTGAAACGCGACGGCATCGGCATGATCTACATCTCGCACCGGCTCGAAGAGGTCTTCGAAATCGGCGATCGCGTTACCGTCATGCGCGACGGCGAATACATCGCCACCAAACCGGTGCCGGAACTCACCCGCGACCTGATCATCAGCATGATGGTCGGGCGCACGCTCAAGAATGAATTCCCGAAGGAAACCTTTGCGCGAGGAGCCGAACGCCTGCGCGTCGAGCATCTCACCCGGAACGGCGCGTTCAAAGACGTCTCCTTCAGCCTGCACGAAGGCGAGATCGTCGGCCTGACAGGTCTCGTGGGCGCAGGGCGCACAGAGGTCGCGCGCGCGATATTCGGCGCGGACCGCATCGACGGCGGCCAACTCTTCCTCGACGGCGCCCTGATCAGCTCGCGATCGCCGCAGGACGCGATCCGGCAGGGCATTGGCCTGCTCACCGAAGACCGCAAACAGCAAGGTCTCGTGTTGGGCATGACCGTGCGGGAGAACATGACCCTCGCCAACCTCGGCGCGTTGACGCGCCTGTTCGGATTTGTCGATCGCCGCCGGGAACGCGCCGTGACGAACGGCTACATCCAGGACCTGCGCATCAAGACGCCCTCTTCCGAACAGATCGCCCAAAACCTCAGCGGCGGCAATCAACAGAAAGTCGTGCTCGCCAAATGGCTGTTCACGCAGTCGCGCGTCCTCCTTTTCGACGAGCCGACCCGCGGCATTGACGTCGGCGCCAAGGTTGAAATCTACAAGCTCATGAACGCTCTCGTGCGCCAAGGCGTATGCATTCTCATGATATCGAGCGAATTGCCCGAGGTTCTCGGCATGTGCGATCGCATTCTCGTCATGCACGAGGGCCGTTTGGCGGGCGAACTCGATCGCGCCGCAGCGACCCAGGAGAAGATCATGCACCTTGCCACCGGCGCCGCTCGGATCCCCGCCTAAGCCTCTCTTTCGCGCGAGAAAAACCTCCGGCGGCGCGCGTCATGTTGCGCGAGAAGCGGCGCGGGCGGCAAGAACGCCGGCCTTCATGCTCTGCAGGAAACCTCCCAGATGCTTGGTCCAGCCGCTGGCCAGGTAAAGTCCTTTGATCGGCGGACGACTGGCCTTCATGATGTCGCGGTGGGAACCGCGGACGCAGTGGTAGCCCAAAATGGCGCCCTCCGGATTCCCCGAATACCGCGCGAACGTGCGCGGCGTTGCAAGATCGAAAACGCGGATGTGTCCGCGCAAACCGGGATAGACCTTGTCGAGATTGGCAAGCATGTCTTCGGACGCGCGCGTCTTGGCAATGGCATATTCCGCCTCCGAAAGCGCGAGCCATCGCGCCCCGGACACGCCCCCCACGACGCTCAAAACCGATTGGCGCTTCCCCAAGACGTTGTCGCCGCAGGCGGGAAGCGATTCCACCGCAAACGCTTGCGGCAACAACGAAGCGCGCTGCCGCTTGATGCATGCGTCGACGTCGTCGTCGGGAAAAATGATGACGAAATGATCGCGGACGCCCGCTTCGCTGACCGGACAATCCAGCCCTACGTGCAACTGCAACACCGACAGCGAGGGGCTCAGGCTGTCGAGTCGCCGGAGATAGGACGCCGGGAAATGCGCCGGGCCGATGAGATCGCGGATAAGGAAAGGAGCGTTGACGTTGCCGATCACCGCAGCACAGGGACGCGTGTCGCCGTCCACAGTCCGCACGCCCACAACGCGCCGTTTCTCCACGAGAACGGCGTCGATGGCGGTCCGCGTCTCGATCCGCACGCCCAAAACGCGCATCCGATCGATCAAGGCGTCCACGACCGACTGCCCCCCGTCCGGAAACGTATACATGCCGTAGCCGTATGCCATGAAATAAAATACGATGAAGTTCACCGCGGGCAGCTCATCCGCGGGAATGCCCCAAAACACGGCCGGCTGAAACAGTATCGCCGTCAAGCGGCGGTTCGTGACATATCGCTCCAGAAAACGGCGCGTGGACATATAGCTGTATCGAAGAAAGCCGGGCAAACAGGGCAAAAACAGCGGAATTGTCCGCCACGCGCTCAGCGAATCGTCGAGCGCCCGCGCGTAGAGGCTTCCCAACCGCTCCAGGGTTCGAAAAAGAGCCCCAAGCCCCTCGCGCTCCTCGGGAAACGCCTCCGCGAGTTGAGAAAACAAGGCGGCGTACGAAGGGGCCATTCGAATCGAATAAGCGCCCAATCGCGCGTGAACGCCTTGCTCGATTCTCGTTATCGTCACGCGATCGAGAATTCCCAGCTCGGCAAACAACGCGCTGAATTCGCGCCCGGAACCCAGCGCCGGAACCATTCGCGGCGACACGTCGAATGCGTAGCCTTCCCGCATGAACGAGACGGCATATCCGCCCAGACGCGGCTCCTTTTCAAAAATCGTGACGGCATGTCCCTGCGACGCGCAGACGACGGCGGCGCTCAAACCGCCCACGCCGCCCCCTACAATGGCAATCTCTTTCATGGGCGAAGTCTACCGGGCATGAGCGAAGGACGCAACCGAATCGTCACGACGCGACGAGACAGGCGCCATGATATCCGGAGGGAGACGCATGATACACGAGTGCACGCGTAATGCGCTCCGCCGGGGCGGCATGGAGGAGACGAAGCCGATCGGGCAGCGCCCCCGTATGCACCGCCTCGACCGCAAGCGCCGTCCCCAACGCGGAGGCCGTGCAAAATTCGCCGGTCGCGTGCTTGTAAACGGCGCAGGCGAAATTGCCGCCGGCTACGGCCAAGCATTCTTCGATAACGCCCGAATACGCTGCATCCGTGCGCGCATCGCCGTTTGCGCCGAGAACCACGAGTTGAATATCGGCCCATTGCGCGCCCGCCTCGCCGATCAGGCTCTCGAGGAAGACCCGTCCGGTTTCCCGCGCCCCGCCGCGCCCCAAACGCGCCGCACAAGCCGCGATCCGCGCGATGGGGTCGGGAACGAATCCCGAACGTGCGAGCAGAAACGCCGCAGCGCCTTCGCCGGGCAACGCGCCCGCCTGGGCAGACGCCTCCGCCATCGGCGCGAGCGGATCCGGGGAACGACGCCACCACCCGTGCGCCTGTCCAAATTTCACGGCATACGGAGTCCACTCGTCCGCGCCGCACACCACAGCGGCATCGCAGCGCCTCGCAAGCAACAAAAACATGGCGCGCCGCAACGCCAATTCAAACGAAATCGCGCCGTGCGTAACCGTGCAGTTTTCGCCCTTGAACCCCAGTTCCATGGCGATCTCGGAAGCCAGCGCGTTGTGGACGGAATTGATGAAATGGCTTGGCCGCGGAAAACGCTGCCCAGGGCCCAGCACGCTTTTCAAAAAAGCGGCCGTGCTTCCCGTTTCGCCGAGTCCCGTGCCCACACACACAGCGCCGCGTTCGCCAACGTCCGGAGGCAGCGCGCCGTCGGGCGCCGCACATAACGTCGCGCCTAGAGCCAGTTGCTGCGCCCGCCCCAACCGACGCAACTTGCCGGGAGCGATTAGGTCTTTTCCCGGCGCCGCCGCGCAGGCATACGTCGGATAGGACTCGCCGCCCAGTTCCTGCGGCAATGCTCGCATCTCGGGCGCGGACGCGGGAAAAATGCTTCCAACGCCCACAACGTCGACGGCGAGGTGTCGCGCCTCGATCATGAAGCCTTTTCCTCCCCCGCGACACGCGAGAAGACAAGCGATGCGTTGCTGCCGCCAAAACCCAACGAGTTGCTCATCACGACGCGCAGCGCCGCGGGAGTCGTGTGCAGGCACGGCGTGAACGGCAGCGACGGATCCGCGACTTCCAGACCCAAATTCGCGGGCACATACTGACGGCGCAACGCCAAGATCGCCACGAT
>ERZ795030.2777-NODE-2777-length-19961-cov-21.867829_pt1 | contig 19961 bp, 17 predicted proteins | sample MGYA00375122_ERZ795030 | MGnify/ENA primary metagenome ERZ795030 (study PRJEB30165, sample SAMN05720146) | activated sludge metagenome | isolation source: anaerobic digester from wastewater treatment plant | place: Japan | collected 2015-04-20 ... | reverse complement strand
CTCTTGTGTGGTCACCGCTGCCAACGAGGCCCTGTGCATCTGTAACCAAGGGTACGATTGGGATGGCCAAGGTTGCACTGCCACTACCAACCCATGTTCAAGTGTCGACTGCGGCAGCAACAGTTCCTGTCTAATCACCGCCACCAATGAGGCCATGTGTGTCTGTAACCAAGGGTACGACTGGGATGGCCACGCTTGCGTCTCCCCTACAGATCCTTGTTCTGGTATCACCTGCAGTGGTTATGGTTCATGTGTGGTCACAGCTTTGAATCAGCCCTTGTGCATCTGTAACGAAGGCTACCGTCCGGTTGGCGGTAACTGTGTACCTGTCGATGGGTGTACAGCATCGACCATCTGCAACAACGGCTGGTGCTTGTTGCCAGCATGTACTTTTGAGATGGGGTCACCTAGTGATGAGGGATGCCGATGGGCAAATGAGGGGCCAGTTCATCCAGTCACGATTACACGTCCTTTTTTAATGAAACAGACTGAAGTGACTCAAGGTGAATGGAAGGCCATTTTTAGCAACAATCCTTCTTACAACACCGCCTGTGGTGATGATTGTCCTGTGGAACAGGTCAACTGGTTTGATACTGTGGCTTATGCTAACGCCCTTTCTGCTGATGAAGGTTTTCAACCTTGCTATCAGCTGTCCAATTGTTCGGGAACTCCAGGTGGTGGCAACTATTCCTGCAATGTAACTTTTGTTGGTCTTTTGTGCACAGGTTATCGTTTGCCTACCGAGGCAGAATGGGAATATGCCGCCCGAGCTGGAACTACAACAGCGTACTGGATTGGAAGCAATGTTGGCCACAATGGGGAACCGGTATGTGACGCGGGCAATCCTTTTGGAATTGGACTTCCAGACATTGCTTGGTACGGCTATAACTCGGGTAGTAAAAGCCAACCAGTTGCACAAAAGCTGCCAAACCATTGGGGTTTGTACGATGTTCATGGCAATGTTTCGGAGTGGGTGAACGACTGGTACAGTACCACCTACTACAGTATGTGTGAGCAAGGTTGCTCTGATCCAGTAGGGCCTAGCACCGGCAGCTCGCGGGCTAATCGTGGCGGCAATCTAAGTAGTGGTGCTGGCCTGTTAAGGTCAGCTTTCCGCCATGGTAATACCCCAATTGGCAGGCAGCCAAACCTAGGCTTCCGCCTCGCAAGGTCGCTGCCCTGATCCTGCGCCTGGCCCTGAACCTGTCCCTTATCCAGCTACAGATCCTGCTAATTAGCATGTTTTGGTTCCTGATGTTTGTTGGGCTTTGGCGTTTTATCTCTTCGTTACAGTTTTAAAACATGTCCGGGGGCATCCTTCCGGACCCAAAATCTCCCGTAGCCACCCCGACTGTCGGCAACTCCCGATAGCGCCCTCCAGGATTGCCCCCGGACCATGTTGCAGGGTGCCCTCTCGACCTCTTTTTAGCTCCAAATCCTGCAGATCAGCACAAGCGTCTCCCTGGCCCTGTCCCTGTCCCCTGATCCTGTCCCTGCCCCCAAAAGAAACTTCGACTTGGCTACAAAATCATTCTTTGGCGGTGAATTTGGTGGACTGTCGTGAAGTTGTCATTTAATTGGCTGTTGAGGGATAATTCCAGAGGTTTAATGCCCGTTGGAGGGGGCCATGCGTTTTGTTGTAGCTCTGCTGATTGCGTTGATTATTCCCGCTGCGGCCCTCGCCTGGACCACCCAGGGGGGGCATACCATGGCTCCCAATGTTTATGGGATTGAAGTTTCGGGTGGTTTTCCGGACGTGCAGTTGGCGGTTTACGTGCCGGTGCAAAGACACCTTGAGGTTGCCCCCTTTGCTACGTTCCACTACTTTGGACCAATTACTAAAGAGGAGGTCCGGCTTGGTAACTCGTTTGGTGCCAGAGTGAAGCTAAACGTGGTAGATCGTGGCCGCTTCCAGATGTCTTTGTTGGCTCGGCCATCGTTTTACGTGAGCTATAAGCCTGATATTAAAGTGGGAATCCAAGCATCGATACCTGAACTGGTTATGGGCTACGATGTTATGAAAAGGCTGCACTTGCATTGGGGGACTAGGTTTTCTCCAACTTTCTTGTTTACTACAGATTACCGGGTTTCAGTTCATCTGCCGCTGCTTTTCCACCTGGGTCTGGAGGGTCGAGTCGCCAAAAACGTGAATATTTTCACCACATTTGAGGCTGGTCCGATCTGGGGTTTTGGCCCAGGTTTTGATAGCTGTACCCCTGCTCCCGAGCAAGGAAGGGTGCAATGCAATAAAGTGACCAGGGCACCTAGCCTAGACGCCATCTTCAGAGCAATGGTGGGATTCGTCTTCGTCTTTGGCAAAGGACTGAACTGACCCTGCCCCCGTCCCCGTCCCCGCCCTACCGCCTGCGGCGCTTCTTCAGATTTTGCTTGGCCCAGTCTTTTACTTCTTCTAAATCATCAAGCACTGGGGCTGGTGGTAGGCTTCGCAGAAAAATGTTGCCGTAACTTCTGGTTCTTATTCTTGAATCTAGTATTGCTACTATTCCGCGATCAGTTCTGCTTCTGATCAGGCGGCCAAATCCTTGCCGGAGTTTGATTACTGCCAGGGGTATGTTGTACTCCTTGAACGAGTTGCGACCCGCTTCAGTTAGCAGTTCCACTCTGGCCTGGAGGATTGGATCGTCGGGGGGATCGAACGGCAGGCGATCTATTATTACCAAAGACAAGGCGTCGCCTACAACGTCTACTCCCTCCCAAAACGAGGCGGTTCCAAAGAGGCAGGCTCCTTTGGTGGCCTTGAACTGGCGTAGTAACTCGTGTCTGGGGGCTTCTCCTTGACACAAGATTGGAAGGGTCAGCTCTGAGCGTGCGGCTTGTGTGGCGCGAAGCATTGCAGCGCGGCTGGTAAACAGGACAAATGCCCTACCATGCGTTGCTGTCAACAAAGACATGGTTTCATTTATGAAATGCTCGAAATATAGCGCAGAATCTGGCGCAGGAAGTTCTTTGGGCGCGTAGATAATGGCCTGCTTTTGAAAATTGAAAGGGCTGGCTAAAACTAGCTCTGGCGCACCTTCTGGAACGCCCAATCTGGAGCGCAGAAACTCAGTACTGCCATCCACGGTCAACGTGGCGCTGGTCAGTATCACAGGTCTTCCAGTTAAAAACAGCTTTTCTTCGAGAATCTCTGACACAGTGACTGGCAAGGCAGAAACAGCTCCGAATCGGCCTTTTCGCTCGACAAGCCTTATCAAATTGGTGTCAAAACCAACCATCACTTCGGCAAGCAAGGCACGAGCCTGCGCGGTTTTCGTCGACACATCCGGCGCACGGTCCAATTCCTTGGCAATCTCTAGTGTGCGAAGCTCTATCGCCTCTAAATCTATGTCTAATTCATGCCAAAGTTCTTTTGCTTTTGGGTTGTTACTTTCAAGCTTGCGACGAGTATCAGTTGGCGCTAAAGCGGCCAAAAATCCGGCAAAACCTTTGACAATCCCAGATGCCGCGTTCTTTAACTCAAAGCCATGAAAGGTCCGTTCTAGTTTGGCAAGCTCAGCGACTTCCTTGCCAAGCTCGCTGACCTGATGAGAGGTCAAAGTCCTACCAAGCAACTCGGTTGCAACATCTTCAAGTCCGTGAGCCTCATCAATGATCAAGTTGGCTTCCGCTGGAAGGATTGGGCCACCTGGATCCTCGCTTAAAGCCATGTCAGCGATCAAAAGGTGGTGATTTGTTATCACTAAATCAGCCTTTAGCGCACGAGCCCTTGCCTTGTATACGAAGCAGTCGGCAAAGTCAGGACACATCCTTCCGCCGCAGTCCTCCACAGAAGAGGTCAGCGTCCTTAGCATGGGCGTTCCCTCTGGAAGATCAGCTACTTCCGCGATATCTCCGTTATCGGTGCACAATGCCCACTTGCGAACCCTGGTCAAAATGGCGCGGTCCTCATCGTTGAGGGAGGATATCTTGACCCTGGCTTCCTTAAGCCTTGTTAAACAAAGGTAATTTGACCTGCCTTTAAGCAAAACAGCGGTAAAAGATTCGGCTAGGACATTGTTCAAGAATGGGACGTCTTTGCCGTAGATCTGGTCCATCAGTGCCTTTGTCCCGGTGGCAACCACAGTTTGTCTGCCTGAAATCACTGAAGGCACCAGATATGCCAAAGTCTTTCCAACCCCTGTTCCGGCCTCGATAAGGCATACATCAGACGTGGCGATGGCCGTTTGGACAGCGTCCATCATGGCTACTTGCTCAGGTCGCACCTCATAGTTCGTCATAGCCTGAGCAATGCGGCCACTTGCACCAAAATACTCGTTGGGGTTGGGCGTTCCTTTCACCTTGAAGCTACCGCCAAGAAAGCGTTGGAGCTTATCAAGACGCGGCCTCAGATTCCAGCCAGTTTTTTCAAGTCGCTTAGACGCCGCCAGTTTTTCCCTGGGCTGGCTGTTGCTTTTTGGGGTCCTTACATTCAAAATGACAACGCCTTTTCAAAAGGAGCCACCGTTGAGCATCCCAGAGCTTGATCCTGTAAAAAAACAAATGGATTCAGGAAGTTTAGTCTTTGCGATCTATCTAGCGGGTGGGGATGATTTCATTGCTAACGGTGCGCTTGAGTTGATGGAGGCGGACCTTAAAAAGACGTCTACTGTGATTACCACTGAACGGCTGGACGCAGAGCCTGCCAAGACTGAGGCCTGGGCTAGATTAGGTGAGATCGCAATCAATGTACCGATGTTTGATGATGGCACATTGGTCCTGATAACTGGTTGTGGAAAGGGCGAAAAACTGCCATCAGAGCTGAAAAGAATGATTTCTTCGTGGCCTCCCCACGTTAGATTGGTACTGACAGGTAACAGAAAATCTGAAACGTCTCCAATGGCGAAGGCAATCAAGGAGGTTGGGGTTGCAGTCGCGGTTGCTGATTTAAAGGATCGAGCCGCCCAGACTTTGGTCGAAAGGCTGGCAGCTGAAAACAAGATAACCCTTGCTCCAGGAGTCTCATTTTTAATCCTGGACCTTGTTGGGCCAGACAGAGGCAGCATAGAAGCCGCTGTCACGGCCTTGGCTGATTACCTTGGCCCAGGTGGCAAAGCAACTGCTGAAAACTTGCAGGGGCTAGTTTTAAGAAGTAGAAAATCCAACCCTTGGGACCTTGATGAGGCTATCTCGAACAGGAATCTGAAACTGGCGATAAAGATAGCGACTCGCGATGTAGAAGATGCCAAGGACCCAAAATCACAAGCAATTCGAATCATGTATGGTGTCAACAGACATGCCAGAAACCTGCTAATTGCATGTGACTTGGTGAAACAGCGGGTAGACGACAAGACAGCCATGAAAAGCCTAAATCTTTCATGGCCATTCATGTGGGAAAGGCTGAGAAACGCGACAGCGAGATACACCCATCATGAACTGGTCACATTCCTAAACCAGGCTGTAGACACCGACCTACGCTTCAAAAGGGGAAATGTCGCACCAGTGGTACTAGTAACCGACCTGCTAACGCGCTTGATCGGCCCCGGACGGTGAGGCAGGGGCTTGGGCGGGACTGACAGGGGCTTGCACAAAAGGTAACTGTGGGTTACTATTTGTGCATGAACGGTCTACCTAAAAAGCCCAGCTGGGACCTGCTGTACGAGACAGCGAGCGCACAACACGGCCACTTCACCACCGCACAAGCAGCAGAAGCAGGCTACTCTACCCAGCTTCTACTCAAGCACATCCGCGCTGGAAGAATCATGCGGACACGCCGAGGCATCTATAGGCTCGTTCACTTCCCTGTAAGTGAGCACGAGGAGCTGACCGTAGCATGGCTCTGGTCGAACCGGGCCGGCGTAATTTCGCACCTAACAGCGCTGGCCCTTTACGGGCTATCTGATGTGCTCCCGGCGAAAGTGCATCTGACGCTGCCGCAAGACTGGCTAAATCGCAGGTTTAGAGTCCCACCCGGAGTTGTCCTCCACCACGCAAACGTCCCTTTGGATGAGCGCACCTGGTTTGGAGCCGTTCCGGTCACCAACCCCAGACGAACCCTCAACGACTGCGCTCTTGAAGCCCTAGCTCCCGATCTCCTACGCCAAGCAGCCCACCAAGCCATCCGCCGTGGAATTGTATCAAAGGCAGAGCTCCCACGTGTTGAGGAAGCCTTAAGTCCGTACGGAGGAATTGGTCAATGACAGTCCGCACCTACTCCACCCCGGAAGCCTTCAAGCAGGCACTTGAGCAGCGCCTTCGCTCGCCAACGACGACAGGAGGCGAATTCGCCCGCAGGCGGCAACTCTTGGTGTTTGATCGTTTTCTCGCACGCATCGTAGCTGTACTTGGTGATACAGCAACGCTCAAAGGGGGACTCGCCTTGGAGCTTCGCCTTGATCGGGCACGTACAACAAAGGACATCGACCTGAGCCTGACTGGCTCTCCCGAGTATATCCTTGTTAAACTCCAAGATGCCGGACGGCGCAACCTTGGTGATTTCATGACCTTTGAGGTAAGCCCCGACGACGAACACCCCGAAATCCACAACGAGGGGATGTTGTATGAAGGGCTACGATTCCGAGCCGAGTGCAGGCTAGCCGGAAAACTGTATGGCCAGCCCTTCGGAGTTGATGTCGCGTTCGGAGATCCAATCCTAGGTGAGCCCGAGGTCGTGGTGGCCGACGACGTGCTTGCGTTCGTTGGAGTAGCGCCGCCTAAACTGCGTATTTATCCGGTTACAACCCACATTGCGGAGAAGCTGCATGCGTACACGATGCCTCGATTGCGCCCTAACTCAAGGGTGAAGGACCTACCCGACTTAGCGCTGCTAGCGACGGCACAAATGATCGATGCTAGAGAGCTGCGTGCAGCCCTTGAGCAGACCTTTACGTGCCGCAACACCCATCAGCTGCCTTCAACAGTACCTGCGCCCCCATTTACGTGGGAGGCCCCGTACGCGGCTATGGCACGAGAAGACCAACTCGTGTGGCCGACGCTCGGAGACGTTACCAGAGCAGTAAAGTTATTCCTTGACCCGGCGCTCGCTGGTGCTCTCAACGCGGTCTGGAACCCCGTGATGTGGACGTGGTTTCCATCACAGACCTAAGCATCTGAATGTTACTGCTAGTGGTTGTTTTAGGGCTCGCCCCCGAGACTCTGGCCGCCATAACGAGCCGATTTGTGGCAGCTAACCTAAGACAGAGAGGGCCACGGGTCAAGAACTGGCACAAAGGCGCTGTTTTATTGGCCGCGGACGTTGAAATTTGGGGGGAGTTCCCGGTATTCGCTTGGGCAGGCTTCGCCGATTAACACGCTCATGGCTTGTTCTAGGGCTGACAGGGTTTGATAGCCGACTAGCCTTGAGACCTCCTTGCCTTGGGCATCAACGAATACAAATACTGGGATGCCTCGGATTCCATAGTTGTTTGCAAGAATGCGCCCTTCTGGGGTGGATATGTCGACTTCACGAAGTTCTACTGATCGGTCGGAACATTCGTGCTTCAGGGCGTTAACTGTGGGGATCATCTGGCGACAAACTGGGCAGTTGGGGCTGAAGAATTTCAACATTGCAGGTCGGCTAGGGGCCTCAGGAGTGTCACACTGGGCGGCGTCCTGGGCATCGCAAGAGCTGGGATTCTCATTTATGACGAAGGGGTTATTACCGCCATCAACTTGAGCCTTGGGCGGCTGTGGTGTCAAATCTGCTGCAATTACCAGTTCAGTCTCATCGCTACTTGGCGAAGAAAACGCCTTGTCAATGATTCCAAATTGGTCTGTGGCCAAAAGCAAACCAACCACCACCATCAGTACGCCAGTCACCTTTTCAAAAACTGGAATAAACTGCCTGGCCTTTTTGAGCGCGGTCAAAGCAGGACCAGCTATGGCAGAAATCAGCAACAAAGGCACAGCAAATCCCATGCTGTAGGCTGACAGATAGGCGACACCCTCAATGGGGTTGGTCGTCTTCAAGGACGTGAAAGTAAGAACCGCCCCCAAAACTGAACCAATACAAGGGGTCCAAGCAAAGGCGAAAAACAGACCCAGTAAAAAGACGTTAACGTAGTGAAACCTAGTCTTAATCTTGGCCATCCCTCCACCAGACGCGTTCTCCAAAAATGGCAGGTTCAGATAGCCCATAAACCTAAGTCCAAGCAGCAAAACAAGAATTCCACCCAACTGCTGGAACAGCAACTTATGGTGAATCAACACTCGCCCCAAAAAGGTCGCAGACAACCCCATCAAGGCAAAGACCAAGGTAAAGCCCAAAGAAAAAATGGCAGTAGCAATCAAAGCGCGCATACGTCCAGGATTAGCCCCCTGATCCGCACTACCAGCCAAAATTCCAAGATAAACTGGAATCAAAGGCAGCACACAAGGCGACAAAAAAGTCAGCAACCCAGCCCCAAACACGCTCAGAATTGACAGCTCCATAAAACCTCCAATCGGACGCCCACGGTCCGAAAATGAATGCGCATTATACGCATATTAGTCAAGAGCCAAAGTGTTTTTGGCGGACGAACGGACAGGCAGGGACTGGGACTGGGGCGGGGACAGGGGCGGGAACAGGGGCCGGGACAGGGACGGGGGCGGGGACAGGGGCCGGGACAGGGACAGGGACAGGACCAGGGAATAACAACTGGCGTTCATTGATGCAAGGGCATTTGGGAGCCAGTTCGCCTTTTGGCCACCCTGCGTTGCATTCAAATGCTTGACTTACACTGTTTAAAGCGCCATTTTAACACCCGCCTTATCTTGATTTTGGAGGGCTTTTGTGAACTTTGCAGGCCTCTTACAAGACTTCTTCATCGGAATCGGCGTTGACTGGATCCTGTGGCTCCTAGTCGGCCTCTCGGTGGCGTCTATTGCAGTCATAATCGAACGTTGGATCTTCTATACCAGACGACGAGTCAAGCCAGACGCCGTCCATGCCTTGGCCCATGGAAAACCAGCCAAAGTCTGCCCAGACTGCATGGAAAACCGTGTCGCTAGGCTTATTGTCGAGGTCCATGAAGCAGGTGTCGGCCGTGAAGACGCCGAGAATGCAGTCGAATCAGAGCTTCGAAAGCAAAAAAACCGCTATGAACAAGGCCTCACATTCCTGGCCACCCTCGGCAACAACGCCCCCTTCATAGGATTGCTTGGAACCGTCATCGGGATCATGGCCGCGTTTTTTAGACTATCAGACATAGCTGAAAATACTGAAAAAAACGCCCTTTTGATGCAAAGCATCTCAGAGGCCTTGATTGCAACCGCAATTGGGCTTGTGGTCGCCCTTCCAGCCGTCATGTTTTACAACGTGTTTCGCAAACGAGTTAACGCCGCAGTCGAGCAGGCCAGGGAGATAAGCACCCACCGCATGCGCTGCGCCTATGGAGGAGAAGATGGCTGCGAAGAGAAATGAACCTGAAGATGACTTGATATCCAGCATCAACGTCACTCCATTGGTCGACATATTCCTGGTCCTGCTGATCATCTTTATGGTTACAGCCAACATATTCATGCAACAGGAAAAAAACCTGCGAGAAATTGACCTTACCCTACCAAAGGCACACTCGGGGGCACCACCAGAACCAAAGGATGTGCCTTTAAACCTGATTTTGGACCAGGCGGGTGCCCTGTATCTAAACGGAGAACCAACTACCCTTGAAAAAATCGGGGCTTACATCGACCGCAGGGCGACTGAGGCAGGAGGCAGAGTCCCTGATGCAGTGCTGTCGGCCGATAAGGATTTGGCCTATGGTAAGGTTACAAGAGTCATTGATTTCGTGAAGTTAAGAGGCGTAGGCAACGTTGCTTTAAACGTTGAAGAACAATCGATTCCAGGGATTGAACCCTAGCTTGAAAAGGACTGTAAAGCAGTTGGTAAATTGATGGATCGCAACAAACAACTGGCGATATTTGTGGTTGTATCACTGCTGCTGCACGTGGCAGTCATTGAATTTACACCACGACGTCAACTTGAAGCGCCCACAAAGCCAGCCCGAAAAGTTGCCCCGGTTCCAATTGAAGTCAGAAAGCAACAAATCGCAGAGTTACTGGCCAAGCCACCCGCCCCTGACCCTGAACCCGTCCCTGTCCCTGAACCTGTCCCTGACCCTGAACCTGCCCCGGCCCCAGCAAAAAAGCCTCCAAAGCAGCCTCAAAGCAAGCCAGCTTCACAACCAAAACCGCCAAAACCTGCCGCCGAACCTGAGGCCAAAAAAACTGAACCAGAGGCAAAGCCAACTGAGCCCAAAAAGCCAGCACCGCTGGTCCTGTCCAACGTGGCTCTTAATGGCGGCGTGGCAGTTCAAACTGGCGAACAAACGAACCTTTTTGGCGATCCATCTGTAGATGCAAGGGGTTTCAAACGAGATGGTCCTGATGCTCCCAGGGTCTCGCAACCAGAAGTAACCGCCGAACAAAAAGCCCCAGAAAAAGTGGTTATTGTCCCACCAAAGGCTCAAAATCAGGTCCAAGGGGTTTATCCAAGTGAACACAGGGAGTTGGGGCGAGTAGTCAGAGTGACCTTGCAGCTTCACGTTGATGCCGACGGCAAAGTTGCAAAGGCTGAAGTTACAAAGGGGGACCTTGAGGCCTTTAACATCGAGGCCAAACGAGCTGTAGAAGGCCTAAGATTTTCGCCAGCTACCAAAAACGGACAGCCAATTGCATATAAAGTAAAGTGGACCGTGGTGTTCTTGCCACAAGGCTCCTAGGACGCGAGGTTTATCATGTGGCGAATCGCTTTGATTGCAGTACTCTTTGTTGCCGCCTGCGCCCCTGAATTCAGCCCCTCCAGCTTTGTGGACAAGCCTCGCATTCTTGGAATCGTTGCAAATCCTCCAGAAGTGCCGTTTACCCAAGAAAACCCAGGCTCTGTAACGCTGCATGTTGTGGTTGCCATGCCAGGCCCAGATGAAACGGGAAATCTCCAACAAACGGCCCTGAAAGACTTGGAGTGGGCAGTATGCCCAATGTCACTTGGGGCAGAGGCCACCTTTGCCTGTGCTGTGCCTGAAATACCTGTTTTGGACACCGACTTTGAGGCTCGAACTGCCACCTTTGACGGCCAAGTCCTGTCTACGATGATTGATTTTCTTGCCGACAGCGCCGCTGAATACATGGAATTCATTAGGGGAACCATTGAACAAGACGACGAGTGTAATAACAGCGCCTTGGCCGCTTGGGACAAGTGCAGTCAATATGAAGCAGCCCAGCTAAAGACATGCCAGGACGACGCCTTTGCCATGTTCAAGGTCTGCCTGCTGGAAAAGGGACTTGAATTGATGTTCCACGTGACCATCACGGTGGAAATAGACGGACAAGAGCTAAAACGCGAAGGCTATAAACGGGTGGCGTTCAGAGCACCCAAAGAAGGTCGCGTCCCAAACAAAAACCCGGGCTTCGAGGTTTTATATGATGGCCAAACCGTAGCTTCGACCGACGCCGTTTCAAACATTTTGGCCGTTTGCCCAGGCAAAAGAATCAAACTGGAGCCGCGGCTTTTTGATGATGCCATCGAATTCAACCCAGATGCAGGTGGCGACGAGGAGTTTGTGTTTTTCTCGTGGGTGGCCACTTCTGGAAGATTTCGAAGCATCAAAACCAGTATGGCCTCGATTGGTGAAGACGGCGCCTTGGAGATATCAAATGAATGGACGGCCTGGGAATTGGAGGCCATGCCCAAACAAACAACGATGTGGGTGTTTGCCAGGGATGACAGGCTTGGAGTCGCTTTCGTCACGTTTCCAGTCGTGCCGCTGATCGACCCTGTTTGTGATATTGCTGGCCCCAATTACGCGGTAGTTCGAGACGCAGGAGAGCTACCATGAACAGGCACTTTTTTAGCAAATTCGCCATATTCATCCTGCTAATGACGCCTGTGGCCGCGTTTTCGCAAGACCCAATCGCCCAGCAGGAGCCGCCCCAAAACCAAGAACCAGTCATTACACCGCCTGAGCTTTTGGAGTTTGTCCAGGCAAAACTGCCTCCAGACCTGGCGCTGGAACCTAGCTCCTATGTGGTCACCTTGATGATCACCATTGATGAGGCAGGCGTAGTCAGCGACGCAGAGGTAACAGGCTCGGATGCTGAAGCTTTAAACGACCTTGCACTGGAAGCGGTCAAAGGCTTTTCATTCAAACCCGCCACGATGGACCAGGAACCAGTTGCAGTCCAGGTAACCTATCGATATACCTTTGATATCTCGCAAAAGGAACGCCAGATTGTCTATAGATTCAAGGTACTTCTGAAAGCCGTCAGAGAACCCGTGGATGGCATCTCTGGAATCTTGGAAGAAAACGGCGTTTCAGTCACTGCCTTTGATGGCGTCATGGAAGTTGCGGATGTGAATCCAGGCCTATACACCCTTTACATCCCAGAGGGTGAGTACCGTGAAATCCGCAAAGAATTCACCGTGGAACCAGACAAGATAGGTGAAGGCACGATCTACCTGGAACGACAGTTTGAATCCTCCAACCAGACCATCATCAGGGCACCAAAAGAGGCCAGGTTTGTGGCCCGCCAAACGCTTGAGGCCGGTGAATTGCGAAGGCTTCCAGGGTCAGGCGGCGATGTTTTAAAAATGGTGGAAAACCTACCTGGAATTGGCCGCTCTGCGCTTGGGGCCGGCTATCTGGTGGTATTTGGCAGTCCGCCGTTTGACTCCCAGGTGCTATTAAATCAGCAGCCTTTTGTGCTGTTGTATCACTTTGGCGGACTTTATTCTGTAATACACCCTGATTTCATTCAAAAAATCGACTTTGTCCCAGCCGGTTTTGACGCCTCCTATGGCAGGGCAACAGCTGGGATTGTAAACGTCACTTTAAAAGAAGAGCCGCTGACCGGGATTCATGGAGCGGTTGACGTCAACATGATTCACGCCGGTGTAATGATTGGAGGCCCGTATTCGAAGGATGGGGACATCCAGGTGGCCTTTCGCCGCTCCTACATTGATGGGATCTTGAAGCTGATCGACTTTGGGGAAGACCGGCAACTGACGACCGCGCCAAGATACTACGACTACCAGTTGAAATGGCAACATCGCCTTGGTGAACGCGACCGTTTCATGATTTTCATCAATGGAACTGATGACGCAGTGGCGCTGATTAACAAAAAAGCTGAAGGGCATGAACCCAAATTTGCTGGCAACCTAGGTATGTCGTTGTTTGGCCACAACTTCTTGCTCCAATGGAAGCGCCATCAGTCTGCGGCGATTACAAACTTGCTGTCACTACAGCTAGGTTATATGGGGGTGGAAGTCGATGTTTTTAAACAGATTACCGCCGAGCTTAAAACCATTCCAGTTGCGATTCGTGAGGAATTCAACTGGCAGGCCCACCAAAAGGTAAAGGTGAACACAGGCCTAGATCTTCGATTGGATGTTCAAAGATATGACATTACCTCGCCAAATATGGACCGCCCTGGAATGGTTGGTGTCCCGCTTTCCTCAAGGGCTGTTTTACACACCAAAGGCGAGTTCTATATGGGCCAGATTGGCCCCTTCATGTCGGTTACCTGGGACGCGACTCCTTGGTGGACGATAGTTCCATCAGTTCGAGCAGATGTGTTTGTTGGGACATGGCAAAGTTGGTCCATCGATCCAAGGCTTTCAAACAGATTTGAGGTACTAAAAGACAAGCTGGCATTAAAACTCGCAGGCGGACTTTATCGACAGCCACCGCCTATCTATGCCTACATCCCGGACTTTGGAAATCCTGACCTTGGGCCAGAGGCCGCCGCACACCTGTTGGGAGGCGCTGAATACACGCCAATCGACGGCCTGACGCTGTCGGTCAACGGCTTTTACAAGTGGCTGTTTAATCGCGTTGAATTCTCGGATGACCGCACTGAACGCTATAACAACAAGGGGTTTGGCAGGGCCTTTGGTGCCGACTTCCTGCTTCGCTTGGTGCCAGGTTCAAAGATTGCTGGTGGAAAGCTTTTTGGTTGGATTGCATATACTTACACTGTTTCCCAGATCTGGGATTTCAAGAGTAAGGCCTATCGATCATCCGACTTTGAGCAAAACCACCTGCTAAACATCTTGGCAAGCTACGAGCTGCCACGACACTGGTCGATTGGCTTAAGATTCCGCCTGGCAAGTGGAAATCCGTACACCCCTGCAGATGGGTCCGTCTATGATGCCGACTTGGACCGCTATGTGGCCATCCCCAACGCGGCTATCAACTCCAAGCGCTTGCCCTTGTTTCATCAGCTTGACCTAAGAGTTGACAAAGAATGGGTGTTTAATCAATGGAAGCTTGGCCTTTATCTTGAAATCCAGAACGTTTATTTCCGCAATAATGCTGAAGGGGTGCTGTACAGCTACGACTACAGCAAGATGGGTTTTGTAGGGGCATCACTGATACTGCCAATTCTGGGGCTTAAAGCCGAGTTCTAGGAGGGGGCCAGGAGTGGCTCAAACTGCCCAAAGCCTGTCACGCACGACCTTTGCATACCCACCTAACGATTGAAGGTCCTTGACTTCGTCTTGCAACAGGGGCAGGGTCACGGTGACTGCTGGAAAGGCGGCCTCTTTCAATTCTTCAATCACTCTGGCATCTTCGACAGACACCGCTTTATAGGCTTCGGCTATTTTCTGGATTGCATTTGCCAGGCGATCCCTGTTACTGACATCTGCAAGTTCCAAAATCCCGCTATTGGCCAAGGTGTCTTTTAACTGTTCGCCATCTATGGGGTGACAGCCTTCGCTAGGACAACCATGTGGTGGCCACGTACGCACCCTGTTTACAATCAAGGCATCAGGCTTGATCCCACGTTGCTCCAGAGACTTAAAGGCGTCTTTTGTAGGAGAAACAGACTGAAGCTCCGGCCGCGTTACAAATACAGTCGAAGCCTGGCCACCCTTTAGATACTGTTCAAATTTGGCGGCCTGTTTACGGATGTCGTCAAACAAAGGAGTAAAGGCCAGCACAAAATCCAGCACTGCAAGGAAATTTTCCTCGCCGGCAAAACGCCCTATCCCCTTAAGAATCACATTGCGCCAACGCATGGCACCCATCCCAAGACGCGACAAGCCAGAAGAAGCGGACACAAAGGCCTTGAAGATGTCCGCATTAAGCAAGGCATCCAATTTCGCGGGGGCATCTAAAAAGGCAAGCGCGTGCTCTTTTGGCGGCGTATCCAGCACTATCACATCGTATAAACCGGAATCCAAGGCCTCTAGCAGCCTGACCATGCTCATGTATTCGTGGGTCCCAGCCATCTTGGCCGCGGCCTTTTGGTAAAAAACATGGTCAGTTATAGCGGCCCTAGCCTTTTCATCAGGTATCATCAAAACAGCCAAGCGGTCCAACTCTGTCTTGGTGTCAAGAATCATGGCGGACAAGGAACCAGAAGACTTGGTACCGCCAAAGGCCTCAATTGGGACAGCCTCCTCGACCCCAGACTTCCCAGATAGGCCCAAAGCATCTTTAAGCCTGTTGGATGGGTCAACTGTAACAACAAGCACTCGCCGTCCTGAAGCCGCCAAAAGGCCGCCCAAAACCGCGGAGACCGTCGTTTTACCGACCCCACCTGTACCAAGAACTAAAATAATTGACTGGTTAGCCCACTTGCCCAAAAGTTTCATGATTAAAGCCTGATGGCCTGCAAACCAATTTTCGGTCCCAAAATCCCCAAAATCACGTTTGGGTTCACAGGTTAGTCGATCTTGAGCTTACCTTTTTGGCCAATTCATACAAACTGTCGGAGTTACAGATTGAGCGGCTACAGGACAGCACAAAAACCAGATTTTTAGCCGGCAAAATAAAGCCGACATACAAAAGATCGTCTCGATACGCAAAGAACGTACGACCAGCAATGGCAGCAATCTCCACGGCTGAAGGATAGGAGGCCAACATCGCGTTAAAGCGATCCCTTGAAAAAATGGCACTATCCTCACGAAACACTTGAAGCCCGACACCATATTTGTTGCCTTTAACAGGAGCGTACATGATGGAGTCGACCTTGGGGGAAGGTTCGATACCAACCAAAGGGACCCTACGAAGATTAACCTTGGATGAGGTCAGCTCCTTGATATCATTGATAGTTAGCAAAAGCCTTAAGTCTGGCAGAGTCGGCGCTCCCGCCTCGGGCTGCCTTAAGCTTGGCCTACCAGCTTGCGCAACAGGCTGACTTCCATCTGGTCCTGCCTGCGCTGGAGCTTGAGCGATCTGTGGACCGGGAGCTTGCTGCTGGGCTTGCTCCTCTGCCTGCGCTGGGGCTTGCTCCTGGGGTTGTTCCTGTGGTTGTGCCGGAGCCTGTTCACCTGCCTGTGCTGCGGCCTGCTGGTCTGGTTGGTCAGCTGTCGCAGGATTCACTGGGTCAGGCTCTTCACCAACCTGCGCTGCTGCCTGCTCGGCCTGCGAACCAGCTTGTTCCGCCTGGGCTTGCTCTTGCGCAGCCTGTTCCTGTGCAGCCTGTTCCTGTGCAGCCTGTTCTTGGGCTCTTGCAGCCACACGCCTGCCACGGCGGTCAGGGTCCTGCTCCTCTGGTCTTACAACCTCCACCTGCTCAACCACCGGTTCAGGGGTAGGCTCCTGTTCCTTTTTACAAGCGGCAAACGTCAACACAAGTGCCAACAATACTACAGTTCTTATCATGGGCTCCCCCACATCCTTTCGGCAAAGCAGGATAGGCAACAGGACCTTTGCTGTCAATATCACCAACTAACTTCGATCCACGCTCAACAGGCGTTTACCTAGCGCCATGGCCTCTCGCCTAAACTGCCAAATAAACTTAGCCAAGTCGACGACTCGCCCGTTTTCAAGCAGCACTCTGATGTACCCAAGCCCTTGCAATAACTCAAGCTGACGCCTGCTCAGAGTTTGCATTTCAACAGCATGCCCGTGCTGTTTTCCATAATCATTCCAATCCTTTGCAATCAGACGATAACCACCTTCGCCACATTTTGCCATTTCCCCAATTCTGGTACCCGGAAAAGGCACCATAATTCCCAAAATGGTCAGGTCAGAATTAAGGCGCACCGCCAGATTCAAAGTCCGCCAAGCAGTGCGCAGCGTCTCGTTCGGATGGCCCAAGATAAATAGCGCACAAAAGGGTATACCAGCGGCCTTGGCATCCTGTCTGACCTTTAGAATCTTTTCAATGGTCACACCCTTGTGCATAAATTTTAGGATATCTGGATCTCCACTTTCGATCCCTAGCTCTATGAGATAGCAGCCAGAATCCTTCATAAATTTAAATACTTCTACATCTACAGAATTGACATGGGTGGAAGCCTTCCAGGTCAATTTCTTTGCAAGTCCAGCCCCAATCATCGCCTGGCAAAGCTCAATGGTCCGTTTGCGATCCAGGCTGAAAACTTCGTCTGCAAAAACAACTTTGGTAGCACCAAAATCATCAGCCAACATGGTCATCTCATCAATCACACTTTGGATCGAACGTTTGTTTAACCGGTGTCCATTGGGGTTTACACAAAACGGACAATTAAAAGGACATCCGCGCTGGCTGGAAATCATATAGGTTTTGGCCTTTGGAAACAGGTGCCAAGCAGGTGTAAAATCAAGGTCAACCGCTTCAAAGCGTGGTGCATTTTGCAAAATCTGGTTGCCAAACCTGTAAACGATTCCTTTAACATCCTTTATGTCGCCGCCTTGCTCAAGGGCCTTAATCAACTGGTGAAGGCTGATTTCCCCCTGTCCAACTATGCCAATATCAAAGCTTGGAAACTCCTTTAACGTTTGTTCCGGCAGGACAGAAACGTGTATCCCACCGATTACAGTGGTGATTTGCGGAAATCTTTCCTTGATAAGACTGGCTACTTTGGCGGCCTGAATGACTTCGTTTGTCATTGCTGTAATGCCAATGATATCAGGCTTGTAAGCAGCCACACGTCTTAAAATCGCATCATAATCAAGCCTCTCAAACTTCGCATCAATCACAGATATGTCCGTCAAACCTTTGTTTATCAGGTACCCAGCCAAAGTGGCTAGCCCCAATTGGGGAAAATCTGGTGCGTCGTATTGATCATTTATTTTGAACGGCGGTGGATTTACAAGTTGCACACGCATAGCGGCTGAAATTCTAGCATCTCTGGCCTTTTTATGAGGTCGTGATTTCTGGATTTTGATAAGGTCGCCAATCGAAGTATTAACAGCCCAAGCTTCACAAAAGGAAGGCAAAACTATCAGCAACGTGCTGATTGGCTAGTGATTTTAAATGTCACAGGCGACATTCCGGACAAAAGAGAGTAACTTATTGCGATGAGCCTTTTGGCTGGACCCTGAAGGAGCCCTGATGCGCAAGCTTCGCCTGCTTTTGGTTAACCCAAACATTGTCATGAAAAAGGAACATGTGCATATGGGGATTGCTATGGTGGGTTCGTGGGTGCGTCATCACAGCGCCCATGAGGTAAAAATCCTTGATTTCATGGCTACTCCGACAAGGGGATGGAAACGAAAGCTAAAAAAGACACTTCAAGAATACAAACCGGATCTTGTAGCGATGTACCTTTCGACTCCATATTTTCCTGCGGCCAAGGATGTTGCAGTGGAAATCAAACGCCATGTTCAGGTCCCACTGGTTGGCGGTGGGCATCACGCGACTTTGGCGACCGAGGATGTGCTTGCTTGTCCAGCCTTTGATTGGGCGCTTGAGGGTGATGGCGAGATTCCGATGCTTGCCCTGCTAAACGCGATGGCGGGGGGTGAATCGGTTGATTCGGTCCCAGGTTTGTGGCGTCGCGATGGTGATAAAATCGTCCAACCAACCCCAAAGGCTAAACTGTTGCCACCTTGCGAGATGGTGCCGGTGGATTGGAGCGTCTTTGACCAAGATATCCTGGAGGCGAATTTTTACATATGGGGGATTTTGCCTGTAACTGCCAGCCGTGGATGTCCTGCCAAGTGCTCGTTTTGTTCAATGACCGAGATCCAAAAGCGTTATCCTGGCGAGCGCTATCTGCGATATCGGGATCCGATCAAGGTTGTCGAGGAAATTCAGGCCGACTATGATCGCTATAAATCCATGGGGTTGCGAACTATCCAGTTCACTGATTTGAACTTTTTGATCAACAGGAAATGGGTGGAAAAATTTGCGGCGGAATACATCCGGGTTGGGCTGCACAAAAAGCTGCCTTACAGCGCTTTTACAAGGCCGGATCATGTAACTGCTGAGAATCTGGCTCTTCTTAGGGAAAGTGGTTGTGTAAACCTGCGGGTGGGTATTGAGGCTGCTAACGACTGGCAGAGGAACAAAATCTACAACAAGGGTATCAGCCAAGAGCGCCTAAAGGAAGGGCTGAGGTTGATGAAGGAGTCTGGGATTTCGATTACTGGCTACTTTATGGCTGGTGGGCCTGGTGAGAGGCCAGAGTGGCTTGTTCAATCTTTGGAACTTGCGCACGATTTTTCGGTGGATTTCCCGGTTTTTTTCCTTTACAAGCCGCTGGCTGATAGTGAGGTGCTTGATAAGGCTGCAGAGCTTGGTTCTTCGATACGCCCTGAGGCGCTTGAGGAGGCTTCTGACTTGCTTCATGGGATTTCAATGGAGCATGAGCATCTGAAGCCGTGGCAGGTTAAAGCATTCGTTTTGATGACTCATATTGCGTTTGGGACGCAGTTTGTGTGGTGGCAGATTCAACGAGAGAGGTTGAGTTGGTTTACTGATTTTGCGACGTTTGTGTTACGAACGGCGAAAATGGGTTTTACCCCTTATGGTTCTTTTACCTATTTCGTGTTTTATGCTGGGGATCACTTGGTCGAGCCGTATTTGGCGAAGGCAAGTGATAAACCTTCAATTGGCTGGAGGGCCTTGAGGGCTTTGGCCAAAGCGGTTCTACCTCACAGTGGCATTGAGGATCCTACCTGACCCTGTCCTTGCTACAGATCCTGCCAATTAGCATGTTCTAGTTCCTGACCGTGTGTTCTTTTTGGCGTTTTATCTCTTCGTTACAGTTTTAAAACATGTCCGGGGGCATCCTTCCGGACCCAAAATCTCCCGTAGCCAGCCCGACTGTCTCTTAGTGACATCGTCCGGGCGAAATATACGATTGCTAACGTGTACGTTCATCCTTTTGG
>ERZ795030.2775-NODE-2775-length-19963-cov-5.701477_pt1 | contig 19963 bp, 14 predicted proteins | sample MGYA00375122_ERZ795030 | MGnify/ENA primary metagenome ERZ795030 (study PRJEB30165, sample SAMN05720146) | activated sludge metagenome | isolation source: anaerobic digester from wastewater treatment plant | place: Japan | collected 2015-04-20 ... | reverse complement strand
GGTTTCACGTCGACCTGCCTCTATCATGACGCGGGCTATGCCGGTCCTTGGCCGCCCGGCGCGCCGGTGGCCGTCCGTTTGCTGCGTTCGATGGATTGCAGCGCCAGATAGCTCTCGCCGTATTCGGCAAGATGTCCGAGCTCCGTATCGTACTGACTGTAGTGCCGTTCCTCATCGACCACCAAGTCTTCGAACAATTTCTTTGATACGGAATCGGCATTGGCGGAACACTCATTGGCCCAGCGGTTATAGGCAAGCGCGCTGTCCTGCTCCATCTTGCACGCTAGTTCGAGCATGTCCAACACCTTCGTCAATTTTTGGACGGGGTGCGAAGCGACGATCTCGACCTCGCCTTTCAAAAACAAAATGCGATCGGCAAGCCGCTCGATATGCAACATTTCCTCGATGGCCGTGCGTTTGAACAGGTTTGCCAACAGGTCCAATCCCTGATCGTCGCAATGAAAGTGGAAATACATGTATTGGTGGACTGCCGAAAGCTCATCCGCCACCGCTTTGTTCAACACGTCGACGCTCTTCTCATGCATGCTTCGCACTCCTTCCTTCGTGATTCGCGCGGCCCTTACCGCGAATGCGTCCGTCCGCGCTACGTGGCGGCATTATGCATGCTGGGGGATGGATCGTGTCAACTGCCCCATCGATCCTTGAGCCAAACCCGGAAGGCATTATGGATCGAACGGCTTGTCTCTGTGGAAATCGGGCAAGTAGGCATTGCGGCTAGCGGGGGATTGGACAAGGAGGTTATCGAAGCCGAGGTCGAGCGCGTATTGAACGACGTCGTCGTATTCTTTGGGCGTGACAGGCCGGGCGATGTCCTCAAACATATGCGCGTGATATTGCGGCGAATACTGGCTCATCAAACTAATCGTCACACCGGTCATATTCTGGTCCTTCATCCAGAGCAAAAAAGAGTATGAACCGGATACGTCGCCGGGCATCACCAGGTGACGGACGATGAGTCCCCGAACGGCGCGGCCCCGGCGCATACGGACGCGCCCGGTCTGGCGAAACATTTCCTTGATGGCGGCTTGGGCGCTCTCGGGATAGTTCCGCGCAGTCGAGTAGCGATCTGCGCATGCGGCGTCCATGTATTTGAGATCGGGCAGATAGATATCGACGATGCCTTCCAAGAGCGCGAGCAGTTCGATCGTTTCAAATCCGTTGGTATTGTAGACCAGCGGGAGTTCCAGGCCTTGCCGGCAGGCGTCGTGCAACGCGAGCATAATGGGGTAGATGTAGTGTGTCGGCGTGACGAGGTTGATGTTTTCCGCGCCGAGGTCCTGCAAGGTCAAGAATGCTTGCGCCAGTTCCGGATACGGCGCGTCGACGCCGTGGCCCTGGTGGCTGATCTGGTAATTTTGGCAAAACACGCAGCGCAGGTTGCAGTGCGAGAAAAAGACCGTGCCCGAACCGCCGCGCCCCACCAACATGGGCTCCTCGCCGAAATGCAACGTCGCCGAGGCATACCGCACGCGATCGGGCGCCGGCGAATCCGTCCGGCAAAAGCCTTGCTCGCCCTCGAGCCGGCGTGCTCCGCACCGTCGTCCGCACAAACAACATTCGGACATCAAGTTGCGCAACGTCGGCAAAATGGTTTCGATGCGTTCCGCTTTCTTCAAGATAAAGTCTCGTGCAGGTTGTTTCGAGCCGGTTCGGTCATCAGTGTATCCCAAATCCCGACCGAAGCGGGAATCATTCCGCTATTGGATTAACTTTCAAAGGGGAACGTAGGGCGAGTCAGGCTGGAAATCCGGGACCCCTTCAATATTTTATTGACTTTTGCCGCTTTGATAGATAGGATTCGATGGCGGTGGGTAGTGTATCCAAGCTGGTGCGCATGGATGCGCGAAGGGAGTCAAACGCCCAAGGCTACGTCTGCATCGTTCTGGTAAACGCGGCGTTATGGAGACGGATGCCGCGTGCAATGCGGATTGCACGGCGCGAGGGCTGCAAGGTTTCTTGGGAGGCGCGAGTTCCGAAAAGCGTGTACGCGAAAAGGCTTGGCGATCGATGTTGATCGCGCGCCCGCGATCGGGATAGCAGTACGGCGATGACAAAACACGATGTCAGACGGGCCTTGGACGGCCTGCATTGTCTTCCCGCATTGCCCAAGGTGGTGGAACAGGGCATCGCGCTTGCTTCGCGATCTCCGGCGCCGACGGATTCGGTGGCGCGGCTAGTCTCGCTTGATCCTGCTCTAACGGGGGCCGTGTTCCGTCTTGGGGCGCGTCCGGACGAGACGGCTCCGCGTCCGTGCGATATTGTGGAAACGGTGCAGCGTTGTCTCGACGAGGGATCGCTGTACGCTTTGTTTATGGAGACCGCCCTCGCCTATCCCGAATCTCCTCAGCCGTTTCACCATGGATATTGGAAACACAGCGTTGCGACGGCTCTATTGGCGGAAGGCGTTGCGCGGCAAGTAACGGACGTGCCCGCCGCCCTGGCCTATGTAGCCGGATTGACGCATGACATCGGGCGTTTGGCGTTGAGCCAAATCGCTCCCAAACGATTCGCCGATTTTCTGGATTGGGCTCCGGCGGATCCGATGGGCGTTCTTGCGATCGAGCAGCAGTTGTTCGGCGTGGACCATGCGGTGGCGGGGAAGTGGCTGGCCGAGCTATGGCGGCTGCCCCGTTCCGTGGTTGCGGCGATATGGTTTCATCATCATCCTGCCGGAAGTCTTGAAGGAACGCAGTATCCTACTCGGCTTATCGATCTTGTGGCGTTGGCCGACGCGGCGGCGCATTGCGACTTCGATGAGAATTCCTCGCCGCCGGAGCAGCATCAAGCCGCCCTTTCCGCCCTGATCGCTCGCTTGGGAATTTCGCGGGAGACCATGGAGGGGATCCGCCGGAATGCGGCCATGGAACTTGGCGCTCGCAGCACGTTGTTGTTTCCGGAAGATTCCGCGGGCCGTTCGCTGCAGCGCGTGGTCAGTTCGGCCCTTCGCGCGAACATGCGGCCTCATACCCAGGCGGCGGAGCTTCGTCGAACGACGGCCCAACTGCGGGTGTTGCATGAACTGGAACAGAGGCTGCTTCCCGGACTGTCGCTCACCGAAATCGTTTCGCATTGCGCCGAGGCCTTGCGCCAAGGCCTTGAAGTCGAAAGCGGCGCGTGCATTGTGGCTGATCCCAGCGGCGCGTTCGTGTACGGAAAATCGTGGGATGCCGTTTTCCCGTTGCCTGAGGATGTGTTCGTCCATTTAGAAACAGGCGAATCCTCCGGTATCGAGGCCATGGGGCGTCGCTGCCAGACCGCGCTAAGCGGGTTGCTCGTCGGCGAGGGGCCGATTGCGTGGGAAGGGGGGCGGATTGTTGCGTTGGAGGAGCGCGGCGGCGTGTTGCTGGCACCCATTATGGCGGGACGCTGGCATATTGGGATGATTCTGCTGGATGCCGGTCAGGCGGCTTGTCGCGTCGAGCCTGCGGCCATCGACGCCTATGCGAAGGCCTGCGCCACGGCCGTGCTGCGTCATCGCGCCGAGGAGCGTCTGCGCGAGCAGTCCGAAGAACTCGCCGCAACGCTGCTGGAACAAGGAAAAGGAAGCTCGGGGGCCGCGTCCGCCGCGGTAAAGACGTCGCTCGACGAATGGACCGTTGCGGCGGCGCACGCGTTCGATGGGCCGGTGAATGCCTTGGCCAGTCACGCGCACCTGTTGATGGGGCGTCTTGTCGATCCTGCAGACCTGCGCACGTTCAAGGCATTATTGCAGCAGATACGCCGGACCCGCGAGATTGTGTCCGATTTGCTTGCCTACGCGACGCCGCCGGATCCGAAGCTCGAGCCCAGTCTTCTCAATTTTTCCCTGCGCCAGTTCGTGGCGGCGCGTCAGGAATCCCTTTCTCTGCAAGGGATTGCCGTGGTCGAGGAATATGCGGATGGCCTGCCGCGCGTCATGATAGATCGCCGGCATTTCGAGCAGACGCTCGATCGCCTCTTCGCGAATGCGGAGGACGCCATGGCGAAAACAGGCGGCCGTATCACGGTGACTACCGGCGTCTCTCCCGATCGATCTTGCGTCACGGTTCGCATTGCCGACACCGGATCGGGGATTGCGCCCGAACACGCAGAGAAGGCATTCGTTCCGTTTTTCACGACGCATCCTCCCGGAGAGCGAAGCGGCCTTGGTTTAAGCGTATGCCAGGGATTGCTGCGGGGGATGGGCGCTACGATCGCCTTGCATGGAGAGCCCGGGGCTGGCGCCGTCGCGTTGCTGACCTTTACATCCGTCCTTCACGAGACCGAATCGCCGGATAGGCCGGTCGAGATTTCCTCCGCGAACGGCGGCGGCACGACTGCGCCGCCCATTATCGAGCCGATTCATCGCCCCAAGGATGCACCGACGATTTTAGTGGTGGATGATGATGACGACCTGCGCGCCGTTATTTGCGAGACCCTTCGAGGGCGAGGTTACGCGGTTCAATCGGCGGCGGATGGATACGAGGCCCTTGGCGCAGTCGCTTCGGCGCGAGTCGATCTCATGCTGCTTGACGTGCACATGCCGCGAAAAGACGGGCTCGCCGTGTTGAGCGAACTCAACGCGCGGCGCTTGCACGTTCCCGCAATTGTCATGAGCGGATTTTTAGGCGATGAGGAGGCGGTCGAAGCTATCCGCATGGGAGCGCGCAGTTGCCTGCGAAAGCCTTTCCGCTTGGAAGTGCTTCTCTCGGAGATTGAGAATGCCCTCCCCCTGAGTCCGGCCGTCCGGTGATTCCGGGCGATCCGATCTCCGGACATCGTCAAGAACACAAAGACGCTGTCCCTGCGTTTCCCCCTGCTTCAAGTTGAAGCCCTTACGTCCAGACCGTAGACTCCCAGCATGATGGAAGTCGTGACGAAGGAACAGCAGGCCGCCGGATCCCCCGCGACAAACCGCCGCCGCATGGCCGCGTGGGAGTGGTATGCGCTGGCGGGCATTTTGTGTTTGGGCGCGGCGCTTCGGGCAGCGTATCTGATCGAGTTCATCCAGGACCCTTCGTTTTCACTGCCCCGTCCCGATCCGGCGTTTCATGACGATTGGGCGCGGGCGCTCAGCGGACAGTACGACCCGGCGCATCCGGTTCCCTATGGGCCGGGTCAGCCCGACAACCTGCCGTTTATTCGCCCTCCCGCGTACCCGTATTTTTTGGCCGCGCTGTATGCGTTGAATGGCGGCAGTTATCTCTGGACGTATGCCATGCAGATGACATTGGGCCTCTTCAGCGTCGCGCTGGGATTTTTTTTGGCGCGTGCTCTTATGGGGCGGGCCGTGGCCCTGACCTTTTCATTCCTTTTTGCCTCCTACTGGGTTTTTGTCTACTACGAGAGCCAACTGCACGCCATCGCGCTCACGCTTTTTTTGCAGCTGTTGTTTATGGGGGCGCTCTACCTGTGGGCCCGGCGGCCCACAGGGGCGCGGGCATTGGCGGCCGGCCTGATCATGGCGTTGCTGGCGCTCGCCAATTCGGTTGTGCTCACATTCGTTCCTGTGGCCTTGGCGTGGTTGCTTTATGTGGCGCGGCGCAAAACATCGTGGTTCGCCGCGTTTGTCTCGTCGGTTGCGTTTGCCGCGGGACTCGCCTTGGGCATTGCGCCCGTTACGTTTCATAACCACCGTGTCACCGGCGCCTGGACGGCCATCACTCCCGGAGGAGGACTTGTGCTCTATATGGGCAACAACCCCGATGCAACGGGGTCCTATGCCATGCCCGACAAGGTCCGCGCGTCACGCTCCCTCTACGACTTCATGGACGTCATGCATGCTTCGTTCACCGAACAGACCCAGGGGGGCATGTCCACGGCCGAGGCAGACCGATACTATGGTCGCAAGGCGCTCGCGTACATGCTGAGCCATCCCGGGAAAACGCTGACGCGCATGGCGATGAAGGCGGCTCTGTTTGCCAGTCCATTCGAATTCATGCACAACTACACCGTGGTCGAGTACGATCGTGCGTTTTCGCGCGTGCTCGGGCGGCTCCCCGGCAATTTTGCGTACGCGTTGACGGGTTTTCTCATCGGCGGCGCGGCATGGGCTGCATCCTGGTTTCGGCGTAGAGAGAAGACCGCCGCGCAGCAAGAAGACGTCTTCCCGGCTCAAGCCGTTGTCGTTGCCATGGCATGCTTCGTGTTCTGCGGTTTCCTCTCATATCTGCCTTTCTTTGTCGTTTCACAGTTCAGGGTCCCGCTGATACCGTTCATGCTGCTATTCGGCGCATACGGCCTCGTTGCGTTTGCCGGGTTCCTGACAGAACGGCAGTGGAAAAAGGCCGCCGTCATGGCGGCGGGGGGCGCGATTCTCTATGCGACGTGCTCGATGCCGCTGGCGCCCTTCGATTCCAAGGAAAACCTCTTCGTGTGGCATTTCCAACGCGCCCTTGATTACGCCCGTCTTGGCGAGGACGCCGTTGCAGAGCGCGAGTTCGCTTTGGCGGCGGACGCTCAGCCCGAAGTTTTCAGGATGTACGCGGAACGCGCCGTCACGCTGACGCAATCCCGCGATTTCGATGCGGCATGGGACGAGTGCAACCGCGCGGTGAGTCTTTACCGATCCGTTTCCGCGCTCGATCCCCTTGGCGCGTGCCTGGCCATAGCCCTTGCCGCCGTCCAAATGGACCGGTACGACGATGCGTTCGCGATATGCGAGGAAACCTATCGAAAGAACCCTGACTTGGCGACGGCGTTCTACGAGGTGGCCGTGGAATTGTCAGGAGAGGCCGTGGATGCCTACGCCCGCACCTATCCCGGCGACGCGCCGCCAACGATCGCGTCTTCAAAGCAGGGGCAAATGGCCCTTGCGGTTCGTTGCCTGGAACGGTATGCGACCGTGCGCCCAGACGACGCGAACGGTCAATGGCGTCTGGTCCAGACCCTGCTTGCGGTCGGAAGCCCTGCCGAAGTGTTGAAACGGTGCGTGGCGCTTGTCGAGAAGGGGCCCGATTTCACGCCGATCCGCGTAGGTTTGGCGGCGGCGTTTCGTCTGTGTGGACAGGACGATCAGGCCTTGGCGCACCTGCAACAGGCTGTTCGGGATATGCCCACCTATGCGGAGGCCCAAGCCCAATTGGGCTACACCCTGCTTGTGCTCGATCGCAAGACCGAGGCCGTCGCCGCGCTCGAGATCGCCCTGCGGCTCGACCCGGCGCATCCCTGGGCCGCCAAGGCCCTTTCCGTGGCGGAAGCGCATTCCTAAGTCATCGCGGTTTTGCGATGTATCCGCCTGTATGGTACGCTTTCTCCCCGTCCAACCAAGGAAAATGGACGTATCGCGACTTCAGGTAGAGAGGAGACGGACCGGCATGAGTCATTTCGCGTATCGCGACGGCATTTGGCATTGTGAAGATGTTCCTGTTCCGCGCATTGCGGAGGAAGCGGGGACGCCGTTTTATGTTTACAGCAAGAACGCGCTGCTTGAAAATTACAAGGCGATGGACGCTGCGTTCGGCGATATGCCGCACACCATCTGCTATGCGCTGAAGGCGAACAGCAACCTCAGCCTGAACCGCGTGTTGTCGGGCGCGGGATGCGGCGCGGAGGTCGTGTCGGGCGGCGAGTTGTTCCGCGCCCTGAAGGCGGGGTATTCGCCCGATAAAATTGTCTTCGACGGCAACGCGAAGACTGTCGCGGAGATGCGGCAGGCGTTGGAAGCGGGCATCTGCGCGATTAACGTCGATTCCGAGAACGAATTGCGCGTCCTTGAGCAGACGGCGAAGGGGATGGGCATGCGTGCGCGCATTGGTTTGCGCGTGAACCCCGACGTGAACCCCGAGACGCATCCGAAAATCGCGACGGGTCTCAAGACGACCAAGTTCGGCGTGGACCTGACGAAGGCGATTGCGTGTTACGAGTATGCGAGCAAGTCCTCGCATTTGCAGGTCGTCGGCATTCAGACGCACATCGGCTCGCAGATACTGAAGGTTGACCCGTTTGCGGAGGCGTTCGGCAAGCTTGTCGATATCGCGCTTTCGTTGCGCGAGAAAGGCATCGGGATTGAATTCATTGATATCGGCGGCGGTCTGGGCATCCAATACAACGAGGAAGCCCCGCCGACCTACGAGGCCTACATGGCCGCGCTGCGTCCCCATTGGGAGCGCTGCCCGGTGCGCATCATCACGGAGCCGGGCCGGCGCATGGTCGGCAACGTCGGCAACCTCGTCACGCGCGTGCTCTACGTCAAGGAGTCGCCCGTCAAGCGTTTCGTCGTGGTCGACGGCGCGATGAATGACCTGTGGCGGCCAAGCATGTACGACGCGTATCATGGCGTCGTGGCGGTGCGGGAGACGCGCGAGCGGTTCATGGCGGATGTCGTGGGCGGCATCTGCGAGTCGGGCGACTATTTCGCGCGCGACCGCGACATGGGCGTTGTGCAGCCCGGCGAGTTTATTGCGATTCAGAGCGGCGGCGCGTATTCGTCGAGCATGAGTTCCGAGTACAACTCGCGTCCGTTGGTTCCAGAGGTTCTCGTCGACGGCGATCAATTTTCAGTGGTTCGGCGGCGGCCGTCATACGAGGAGATGCTCCGATTGGAGATGTAAGCGCGTATCGACGCCAAGCGGAGCCCTTGACATGCAATTGGATCACGGCCACAATCAGCGCCATGTTGGATGAACACGCCCGGTATATGCGGTATGCGATTCGTGAAGCGGAGCGGGCTTTCGATGTAGGCGAAGTGCCCATCGGATGCGTGATCGTTCACGAGGGACGTCTTATCGGCAAGGCGCACAATCAACGTGAAACGCTTCAAGACCCTACGGCCCACGCAGAGGTGCTGGCCATTACGCAGGCGGCGAATGCGCTGGGCAGTTGGCGTCTCGAGAACACGGCCCTGTACGTGACGCTGGAGCCGTGTCCCATGTGCGCCGGAGCCATCCTTCTTGCGCGGATTCCTCGTGTGTACTTCGGGGCATATGATCCCAAGGCGGGAGTATGCGGGACCTTTATGAACCTGCTGGAGGACAAGCGGTTCAACCATCAGGCCGAATGCACGCCGGGGCTGCTCGCGGAGGAATGCGGGGCTTTGTTGTCGGAGTTTTTCCGGAACATCCGATCGCAGGGTCCCCGGCGCGCAAAACTGAACGGGAATGGCCCGATTTCCTGCTGAAGCGTCCGCCTGCTATAATCCGTGTTCGAAGGTAGACCGAGACGGCCGCCTGCAGACCAAGCGAAAGTCTTTTGACCTACATGGAGAGGAGCGTACCGTGGCCAATTTGGAGCAATATCGCAAAGCGACCGGACCGTTGCCGGGCCAATATGAGGCGTGGCAGATATTCGGCGCGGGGTTCGACAACGTCGGCAAAAGCGGCAAGCCCGTCGTTCTGCCGCTGCGCGAACCCAAGAGCAATGAAGTGTTGCTGCGCGTCGATGCGGTGGGTTTGTGCCAATCGGATATCAAAATCATTAAGCAAGGCAACGCCCATGCGCGTTTGCGGGGACGCAACCTCGCTGCGGATCCAACCGTGCTCGGTCACGAGTGCTCGGTCACGGTCGTGAAGGTTGGCAAGCAGTGGGCGAATGCGTTCAAGCCGGGCGACCGCTTCATCGTTCAGGCGGACATCTATTACAAGGGCGAGAATTTCGCGTTCGGCTATCTCATTCCCGGAGGGCTTGCCGAGTACGCCTATCTCGATGAACGCGCGCTCGCCGGCGATGAAGGCTGTTACCTGCTGCCGGTGCAACCCGACACCGGATACAGCGCCGCAGCCTTGTCCGAACCGTGGGCGTGCGTCGAAATGTCGTATTCGCTCGAAGAACGTCTTGAGCCGGGCAACAATCAAATGCTGATCGTTACGGACGAGCCCAGCGCGTGGGACGAGGCCAACCCCGACGCGATTCTGGCGCCGCGCAGCCTCGATGGCCTTGGGGACGCCAAATACGACGATATCATCGTGCCCGCCCCGACTCCCGCGATGGTTGCGGAGCTGGCGCGTCATTTGCGCAAGAACGGCGTGATGTTCCTGTTGGGCAAACCGGCGGAGAGCGGCCCGGTGTTGCTGGATATTGGCCGCATTCATTATGAAGGCATCCGTATTTATGGCGGCGGCGACGACATGGACGCCATTCGAGCGGCAAATGTGCGGCACGATTTGAAGCCGCGCGGCTCCGCATTATTCTTGGGCGCGGGCGGGCCGATGGGCCAGATGCACGTCCAGCGTGCGTGCGAGTTGCCGAACGGCCCGTCGCGCGTCGTGGTGACCGACCTTGACCGGGCACGGCTCGATCATATCGCGGGTCGTTTTGGCGACATAGCGCGCGCCAATGGCGTCGAACTGTTGACGTTCGCGCCGAGCCAATTCAATGCGCAGGCGGAGATGGACGCGCACCTGCGTTCCCTGGCTCCGGATGGCTACGACGACGTGGTTGTGATGGTCGCCGTGGCCGGACTCGTGCCTGGCGCGGTTTCGTTGGCGGCCGATGGGGGACTGGTCAACATCTTTGCAGGCGTGGGCATTGGAAGCGGCGCCGGCATCGAACTCGACGATCTGTGCCGGGGCGTCAAGATGTTCGGATCCAGCGGATCGCGCATCAGCGATCTCGCCAAGGTTCTTCGCCTCGTCGAGGAGAAAAAACTGAACACCAACCTCAGCGTCGCGGCGATTGGCGGATTGGCCTGCGTGCGTGAGGGGCTCGAGGGCGTGGAGAAGGCCACGTATCCGGGCAAGGTTGTCATCTATACGCAGATTCCCGACCTGCCGCTCATTCCCGTTGATGAGGCGCCGCAACGGTTGCCGGACATTGCGGAAACGCTTGGCCCAGGACGGACGTGGACGCAGGAAGCCGAGAACGCTTTGTTGGAGAAATACGCGAAATGAAGCGACTGGAGGGAAAGAAAGCGGTCGTGACGGGCGCTGCGCAGGGGTTGGGCGCGGCGATTGTCGAGCGTCTTGCGCAAGAGGGATGCGACGTCGTCGCGTGGGACATGAACGCCGACGGCATCGCGCAGACCGCGTGGGGTGTCGCCCAAGCGACCGGCCGCAACGTGACCGGCGCCGCGGTGGACGTGACCGACGCGGAAGACGTGCGCGCGCACATGGAGACGGCGGCGAGGGTGCTGGGCGGCTTGGACGTACTGGTTTCCAATGCGGGCATTTTGGTCTCCGGCGATTCGCTGGAATTTGACGTTGCGAAGTGGCGCAAGGTCATAGATGTCAATTTGACGGGCTATTTCATTTGCGCTCGCGAAGCCGCGCGAATGATGCTCGATGCCGGCGCGAGAGGATCGATCATCCAGATCAACTCAAAATCCGGCAAGAAGGGCAGTTTTAGAAACAGCGCCTATGCGGCTTCGAAGTTCGGCGGCATCGGCGTGACGCAAAGCCTGGCGCTCGAGTTCGCCGAGGCGGGCATCCGCGTCAATTCCATCTGCCCCGGCAATTTGCTCGACAGTCCGCTGTGGGTGAACAGTTTGTTCAAGCAGTACGCCGCCAACCAGGGAATCACGGAAGCGGAAGTGCGCCAAAAGTATATCGATCAGGTTCCCATGAAGCGCCCGTGCCAATACCGCGACGTCACCAACCTTGTCGTTTTCATGGCTTCGGATGACAGCGACTACATGACGGGGCAAGCGCTGAACGTGACGGGCGGGCAGGAGATGCGGTAAGCGTAGACGGCGCCGGATCATGTTTCTCCAAAAGTAGAGGGCCGTCATGATCGGAATCGGCTATATCGCGATGTGCGCGTGTCTCGCGACGCCCGTCGTCGATTTTCAACGCGCCTACCGCGATGCGCTTGACGGAAATCCGAATGCCGTGGTTCAGGCGCAGCGCGCCATGAACGTTCTCATGGGGTGGCAGGCGGAATCTCCCTCGGGCGTGATCGCGATGGGGAAGAACGTCCGCGTTGTCGACCTCTCTCCCGCTCGCATCCAACGCGATGCGCGCACCACGGCCCCGATGGCGCGGGCCATGCGCCTCAGCGGCACAGGGCCGACGCTCCGCGTTTACGTTCCCCTGGATGACGACGCGGAACACGAAGTGTATTGGCGCGAAAGCGCAGGCCTCTATGTCCGCCTCGAAAACGCAGTCCGGCAAGACGGCCGCTGGCTGACGTTCAAAGCGCCGTTTCCGGGCGAGTATGTCGTGCGCGAAAAAGACGCGTACTCGGATCCTGCCGGCGATCCCCCTCCGTTTCTCGATTTCATTCCTCCGTCGTCCGCGCCGGAAGCCAAGGCTTTGTGGCGGTTTTACCGTGCTGAGCCGACGCGCGTTGCGGGGCCGACGCCCTTGATCTTGCTGCATGGCATGGGCAACGATCGGTGGAAGGATTTTTTCCACTGGGCGGCGAATAGCCCGGAAGCCGAGGCTTTTCGGGCGCGGTTTCAGTTGTGGAATTATCAGCAACCCATTTCCGGCGTGAACGCAGCCATCGGTTTCAGCCGCGCATATCCGGGCTTCGAGGAAAGCATCGTCGCCTACCTTGCCCGGTTTCTGCAGCAGGCCGCCCAGGAAGGCGTCGAGACCGATGGCGTCCGATACTATTTCCCCTCTTCGGGTTCCATGGCCATCCTGACGCACAGCCAAGGCGGCCTCAAAGCGCGCGCGTTTTTGCTCAACTATCCCGAATACGCCGACCGCGTCTTTGCCGTGGCGGCGCTTTCCGCTCCGCTCACGGGATCGCCGTGGGGAACGCCTCAATGGCTGCGCCATACCATAAATCGCACGGGTTTTTCGGGCGGAGCCATGCTGGGGGCCGCCGCTAAAACGGCTTTGAGCGACATTGTCTTGACGGGGTACTTTTCGACCGCCCGGCAAAGCGATCTCGACATGGGGTGGGGCAACTTCGACGCAGCGGGCGGGTTTGGCTTTCCGTTTGCGCATTTCACGTCGCGAAGGTTTTTGCAGGGGGCCGTCCGTCTGACCTTGTCGCCTCGGGACGCCAATCAAACGGGGGCGCGCCAATGGCCCGGCATCGCCGATGCGAGTTTTGATCCTCCCGAGTTGCTCGACACGTACTGCGGGGGACTGGACGTCGTCATGCCCGCTTTGCGCGGCGGCGGACATATGGAAAAGTTCTTTTTGTACGGGGCGTATCTCGACCCGGCGCTCCAGGACAGAGCCGCCTTGCGGGAGGGGCGTCATACCGTGGGCAATCGCGCCACTGCCCGGCGGGAACGCTTCGAGAACATCGGGCTGCGCATGACCGCTCGTCTTATGGGGAAAGTCCTGTGTGAGGGCAGCGACATCCCGCTGGGCGTGTTTGGCCTAAACGACGGATTCGTGCCTCTGCAAAGCCAACTCATGCTGGACGGTTCCCAAACGGAACTTATTTATTGCACCCGGGAAATAAACGGATGGCGGGTGCCCGTTTCCCCTTACCGCCTTCGAGAAGATATCATCGCATCTCATACCCTTGCCGACCCGGCTCGCCTCCGCATCATGCCCGGTTACAGTCATCTCGATATGACGACCGGGCGTTACAACGCCCGTACGGGGCACAGCGAACTCTTTTTGCGTGTCGCCGAGGACCTTCTGGCGGCGGAATCTAGCGCCGCGAACGGTCGATCGTGACAGCAGGCTGCAACTTTTCGTGTCATTCGGGCATTGAAATGAAGAATCGATGTAGCGGCGGCTCTCCGGAGTTTATATCGCGCGGGGCGCGTACAGAGGAGATGAGAACGTGGGCCAGCCAGAGACAGCTCTTATCATGACGCATGCCATGGCCGTTTCGCGCCCCGGGAGAAGACGATGGGGACGCTCCTATTGTCTTGCGGCGGCGTTTTTCCTGTTGGCGTCGCCGGAGTTCGCCTTTGCGCAGACGCCTGAGCCGTCTGCAAGCGCATCCCCTGCGGCTTCGGACGTCGTCAGGGCGCCCTTGGACGCCATGCTTCAACCACTTTCCCCGCCGCGCCAGATGACGACGTATGACATGGTTCAAGCGGGCGGCGCCATGCTGTGGGTCATCATGGCCGTAAGCATTCTTACGCTGGTCATGGTGATCTACTGTTTTCTCACCGTCACGCCAGCCCGCGAAGCGCCGCCGCTTTTTGTGAAACGCGCCCACGCCCTGATCGAAGCAGGCGACCTGCGCGGCGCGCATGAATTGTGCGAAGGGCGCGACGAAATGCTGGCGAAGGTCTTGCGCGCGGGGTTGAAAATGGCGGGCCATGATCGCTACGTCATCCAGGAAGCGATGGAAAGCGAAGGAGAGCGCGGGGCCGCGGCGCTCTGGCAGCGCATCAGCTACATCAATAACGCAGGGGTTATTGCGCCTCTGTTGGGGCTGTTGGGCACGGTATGGGGCATGATGCGCGCTTTCGGATCCATCGCATACGACGATTCGCACGTGAAAACCATCGAAGTCGCTTCCGGCGTCGCCCAGGCCATGGTCACAACGGCCGCCGGCCTGCTGGTCGCCATTCCCGCAATGGTCGCTTACTATTATCTGCGCGGACGCGTAATCCGCGTGTTGGGCGTCACGGAAGATCATGCCACCGAACTCATCGAGTTGCTGGCGCGGAATGCCAAGCCATGAGGTTCGCCCGGCAGCACAGGATTGAGGAGACCGAAGGCATTCCCTTCGCGCCGCTCATCGATATCGTGTTCATCACGCTGGTGTTTTTCATGACGACCACGGTCTATGCGGTCATCGAAAGCGAAATCGGCATTCAACTTCCCACGGCGAACAGCGCGATGCGCAGCGAACGCGCCCGCGGCGAGATCTTCATCAACCTGCGCAACGACGGACGGATCATCCTCAACGACCGCGAAATGACCATTCCCGAACTGCAGGACGTGCTTCACCGCGTCGCGGAATATTTCCCGGGCGGCGCGATTATCATCCGCGGCGATCGCGAAGCCATGCTCGGACGCGCCATCGAAGTGCTCAACTGCTGCCGCAACGCGGACATTCAAAACGTCTCATTCGCGGCTTTGCCGGAGGAGAAACGCAAATGAGACTCGTTGCCGCATGGGCAATGGCGGTCTGCTGGGGCCTTGCCGCGCTCGCGCAATCGCCCGTCGCGCCGCAGGCGACAGCGGGCGCGGAGACCGACACTCCGGAACAGTCGCAATTTGATTTCGCCAATGGACTGTTTGTGCGCGCACTGTATCCAGAGGCGGCGGAGGAATACCAGAATTATCTCAAACGCTATCCGGAGGGCCCTCACGCATTGGCCGCCCTGTACCGCCTGGCGGAGGCCGAATACGCCGCCAAACGTGACGAAGCGGCATTGGCGGCTTTCCAACGATTTCTGGCGAAGAAGCCGGAGCGGCAGTTGGAGGAGCGGGCGACGTTGCGCAAGGGCGAGTTGTTGTATCGCCTAAAAAGATTGGACGAGGCCGCGCCCATTCTGGAGGCGATGATCGCGCCGGACGTCAGCGCGGAAGTGCGCGCGGGCGCGTTCTACCATTTGGGAAAACTGCGCTATGATCAAGGCGATTATCCTGCAGCGCAGACCGCGTTCAAGCGAGTCGTCGATGAGTTAGGCGCGTCGCCTCAGGCCCCTTTTGCGCACTACCAGTTGGGTTTCGTCTATCTGGCGCAACGCCAAGGTCAGGACGCCGCAGTCGCGTTCATGGCCGTTGCCTCCGCGCCCGGCGTTCCCGACGCCTTGCGCACGGAAGCGCGTTTCCGTGCCGCCGAGGCATATGATGCGATTGGCTGGCACGAGCAGGCGGTTTCGGCGTATGAAGCGATCGGAAAAGAGGATCCCCATTCCCCCTATGCGGAGCGCGCCGCCCATGGCGTTGCGTGGGGACTGTTTCATGCGCGCAAATACCCCGAGGCCGCGCGCGCCGCGACGGAATTTTTGACCGCATACGCCGCCTCTCCCTTGGCTCCCGGAATACAGTACCTGCACGCCAATTGCCTCCAAGAGCAAAAACAATACGACGAAGCGCTGGCGATCTACCGCGCTATTCGCGAAAAGACGCCAGCAAGCGAGTATGCGGCTCGCGCTCAGTATAAGGCGGCATGGACGCTCCATCTGCAGGGAAAACCCGAAGAGGCCAAGGCCGAGATTATCCGGTTTCTTGACGCCAACAAAGACTCGCCGCTTGCCGGGGACGCCTCTTTTTTGCTGGGCCTTCTCCTCGCCGGGGCGGGCGAAAACGAACCCGCTTACCAGCAGTTCCATGCGGTCGTTGAGAAATACCCGCAAAGCGAATTTGCCGCCGATGCCCTGTACAAAGCGGGCGAGTGTCTTGGCCAGTTGGGGCGGTCCCAAGAGGCCGCCGCCGTTTTCGAGACGTTCGCCCGGGATTATCCCGATAATCCCCTGGCGACTCAGGCCATTCTTCGCGTCGGAGACGCCCATTTTTTTGCCGCGTCGTTTGAGCAGGCCGTGACGAAATACAAGACCATCCTGGACGCCAAACCGGATCCGGCGATCGAGCAAGAGACGCTCTATCGCCTTGGCATCGCGTACCACAACATGCAACGCTTCGCGGAAAGCGTCCAGACGTTCCAAACCCTGGCCGACAAATATCCTGCCGCGCCGCATGTGGCCGAAGCGCATCTGCGCCGGGGCGATTTTCTGTTGCGCGAAGGCAAAGACCCTGTCAAAGCCATCGAGGCCTATCAAGCCTCCCTGGCCGCGGCTCCCGAAGGCCCCTATGCAGGGCAGGCCCTCAAGGGTCTTGCGCTCGCACGATACGAAACCAAGGACGTGGATGGCGCCGCCGACTTGTTCGTGAAAGTCATCACCGAACATCCCGATGTCCCGCTTCATGAAACTTCCTACGCCTGGGTGGGGCAGCGGTTGTTTGACCAACAAAAATGGGATCTGGCCATTCGCGTTTTGGAGGCGTTGCTAACGACGGTCAAGAACTATCCGGATCCCGGCCGCATCCGATTCAAGATCGCTGAGTGCCATGAAAATGCGGGCCGAAACGACGAGGCTATCGCCCTATTCCGGGCCATTATCGAAACGGTGCCGCAAAGCGCCTCTGCCATCGAGGCCCGCTACCGCATGGCCCAGCTTCATGAAAAACAGAAAAAAATGGACAAGGCGATCGCCCTGTATGAAGATGCCGCCAATGTGAACACGGGCGACACGGCGGCGCGCGCCCGGTTCCGTTTGGGGGAGCTGGCCGAGGCGGATGCGAATTTCGAAGCCGCCGCGCGACATTATATGCGTGTGGCGGTGTTGTTCCTCCACGAGCAGCTTTCGCCGGAGTCTCTATGGCGCGCGGGACAATGCTATGAACGCGTCAACCGCGCCGATCAAGCGAAGAAGGCATACCAGGAGCTTCTGACGGAATATCCACAAAGTGGCCAGGCTGCACAGGCGCAGCAGCGTCTTGCCGCGATGCCGTGAGGAGGGGGCATGATCAGCCGTCGCGCCCTTCTGTATATGAGCGTGATTTTGTCGCTGGCGTTCCATGCGGGGCTTCTCTCCGTTTCCAGTCGTCTGCCCATGCAACTTGCGCCATGGCGCAAGCCGCTTCCCCACAAGGAACTGTTCCGCGTGCAGATCAAGGACATTCCTCCCTTGCCGCTGCCCACGGAGTCGGTCGCGCTGCATACCGGTCCGCTCGCATCGCGCCCGGGATCGGTAGAGGATCTGCTCCAACGGGAATTCCAACGACTCAAGCCGGCGGAGTCCTTTTGGGATAAAGCCGCTGAACTGCCGCGCCTTGCCGAACGCGTGGCTGCGGATACGTTGCAACGCGAACATGACTTGACCCCGGACCCGGCCATGATGGCCCGCGCCGACGCCAAAATCATCGAAATATCCGCCGCGCAGGCGCGTCAGGACATTCAAGTCCCCCGGCGGTATGTCCAACCCGGTTCCACGCGCATCCTCGAGGAACACGAGATGCCATTTCTGCGGCGGGAAGATGAGGAGCCGGAGGATTTGCTGCTGTTTGCTGGGCAACCGACCGATTTTGCTCTGGGGGCTTCCGGGGGGAGCCCCGCTCTTCCTGCCCTGGATTCGTCTCGCGAGCCGGTCGCCGAGCTGCCCCGGACTCTTGACATGAGTTTGCCGGCCATTCAGGAGCCCGTGGCAAGCCCCGCGCCCATCGCGGACGAGATCGCCGCCGAAAAAAAATATGAGTTTCTGGACGACATGGTCGACGTGCGGCTTGAAGCCTTTGTCCCTTCCCGCGAAGATCGAGGCTACTTCCGCCTGCAGATCATGCCCAAGGAAGGCGCGCGCATCCAGGTCCTTCCCAAGGACATTCTTTTTGTTCTCGATGCTTCGCAGAGCATCCTTCAGCGCAAGTTAGATGATGCCGCCGCGGCCGTCAAGACCATGATTGGCCTGCTCCGTCCAGAGGATCGATTCAACGTCATGCTTTTTCGCGATGCGCCGTCCCAGTTCCAGCCGCACAGCGTGCCCGCGTCGGCGGAAAACAAGAAGGCCGCCCTTGCGTTTCTCGCCGGCCTGCAATCGTCCGGCGCCACCGATGTCTACCGCGCCCTGAGCGCCGCCATCACCGCCCCCGAGGCCCCCGGTATGCCCGGCGCCCTCTTGATCATTAGTGACGGACGCCCCACGGCAGGGATCGTTGACGGACGCACCATCATCAACAACCTCACCGACGGCAATGCGTCGCGCCGTCCGATCTATGCGGTTGGCGGCGGCAATACCGTGAATCGTTACCTGCTCGACTTGCTCGCGTATCGGAATAGGGGCGATGCGCATATCGCCCAAAACCTCAAGGATTTCCGGCAGGACCTGCTCAATCAATTTGCGCGCATCAGCGATCCCATCCTCGACGAGTGCCGTGCAGATTTTGGCGGCATCGAGAAAGGACAGGTTTTCCCGGAGGAAATGCCGGACTTTTACCTCAAGCGATCCGTCACGGTGTATGGACGGTTCGATCCTAAACGCGACAAGGACTTTGTCATGCGCCTGACGGGCCGCGCAGGACAGCAGCGAAAGGAGATCGTTTTCAAGGCCGATCTGGCGAACGCTCGCACCGGAGACGATTCCATCGCGCGCGATTGGGCATTCCAGCGCATCTACTTCCTCATCGGCGAAATGTGCCGCGTCGGCGAAAAACCTGAACTCGTCGCCGAACTGCGCCGTCTCAGCAGCGCATATCGGATCAAAACCAGCTACAGCGAGTAGCCCACCCGCGCGGATTTCGAGGCCGCCTGGGCGCCACCGAGCGGCTGCATGCTTCAAGCCGTCGAGGCGGAGGATCTCTGACGGCCGAACAATTCATGGGCGTTGCCGCGCATGATGCGCTCGATCGTCGGTTGAATATCGGGTTCTTCCAGCCACCCTTCCTCAGCCAATTCGGAAATGGCCTGGGCCAAACCGAGCCGGGCGATGCGCGCATGGCCCGCGCTTTTTTCGACGGTGAAATAGTCGCCGCCGAATGTAAGCAATTTGCACGCGGGGGCGGCCATGAGGAATTCCTTTACGAATCGGATGCACGCGGCTGGGTTGATGATCCACGCCCAGCACATGTCGATGTACACGTTCGCGTGCTGCTTGGCCACGGCGATCGCCTCATCCTGATAGGGATACGCGATGTGCATGAGCACGAATTTCGTATTCGGATAGGCCATGAACAAAGGACAGAGATCGCTTATGTTATGACGCAACCGGTCCATCGGCATGCTGTTGTGTCCTGCGTAGAACCCGGTGTGGAGCTTAACGGGCAGCGCATGGTCGGTCGCCTTGCGCACGCAGTAATGAAAAAGATGGTCTTGCAGGGCCTTCAATTCCGCGGCGTCCAACGACTTCGCGTCGGCGAGATAGCGCGAGAACAACGGCGCAGCGTCCTCGGCGTCAACCGGGGCGTAGTCAAGACGCCGAGCGTAGGCGCTTTGATTTTTGGTGGAAACCGCTCTCGGGCCGTATTGGGCGAAGACTTCGTCGATAATGCCGTGCCAGTCGCGTAAGGACGAAGGCTCTCGATTGACGTCCAGCGCCACCATGGGAATATTCAAGTCTGTGCTGAGCGGAAGCGTGTTGATGTCGCTGCAAATGATGTCGGGATCGGCGGTCTGATGGAACACCCTGCCGTGGACTATCCCGTCGACGATCGCGAAGTCGATGTTGGCGACTTCCCGC
>ERZ795030.2765-NODE-2765-length-19995-cov-4.250602_pt1 | contig 19995 bp, 16 predicted proteins | sample MGYA00375122_ERZ795030 | MGnify/ENA primary metagenome ERZ795030 (study PRJEB30165, sample SAMN05720146) | activated sludge metagenome | isolation source: anaerobic digester from wastewater treatment plant | place: Japan | collected 2015-04-20 ... | reverse complement strand
AATAATCCTCATGTCCCTGGGTAACGTCTTAGCCAACATGACAAACTTGTTCAATCCTTTGGAATCACACCATCTACTTGCCACGCCTAAAATAACAAACTGTCCATCAAGACCATGTTTTTTTTTCAAATAATCGACTGGCTGTGGTCTAAAAACTTCCAGATCAATTCCATTATAAATCCGCGCAACAATGCTGGCAGAAGATAAAAATGATTGTCGAGCTTCACTCACTATCCAATCGGAAACACCAACAACAGCCAACCTTGGGATTTGCGTCAACCAAGATTTTTTATCCTTTAACATTTGAGCCGTCCGGTCAAAAAACCAACTGGGGTTATCCCGTTTTAACCTTGGGCAATTACCGCATTGGTTCTTCCACCGGAAACACCGATTTTCCGTATAATGTGTGCACTTCCCGGTATAGAACCAGCAATCGTGCAAAGTAATAACCGTAGGGATATCTTGTTGCGAAAGAAATCTCAATAAACGCTTTAAATTGACATAACTGCTATGCAGGTTACGAAGATGAACAACATCCGGTTTTATTTGTATCATGTAGCCCAATAACTTTTCTGTCGCCCGAACCGAAAAATATGCTTGTTTGCCCGTAATTCGTGATAGCAAAGCATGAGCCTTGGCGTCAAACGCATTTCCGATTTTGTGACCTTTTATATACGGTAACCCGCTACCATAGGCAATAAAACCTTCGTGCCCATTTTGATTCAAATAATCGGCAAGTTGAACACAGGATACACCCGTGCTTCGTATTCCACTAACCGCATTTATCTGAAGCACCTTCATCTCATTTTATTCCTTCATTACTAAATTATTCAAATCCTCACGCAAACATTTTTGTATATTTTTTATCAGGTGATTTTTCTTCCCACAACTCCAAGCCTTCCGGGCGTATTGGTGAACAACTTTTGGATTCTCTATAATATGCCTCAACTGAATTATCACGTCGTGTTCACTGGTAGCAACCACAGCCGAATCATTTTTTAGCAAGTAACACATCGAGGCAACATCTGGAGGCGCTACCGCAAAGACACATCTGGCGGCATGAAAATAGTCGACCAGCTTGGTGGAAAAAGAATGGCGCACCACAAGTCGGTCTTTCAAACTAAAAGATTCCACATGCACCAAAACATCCGCATCTGCATGTATGGACTGTATTTCACGCGCGGGGACTGGGTTCATTACCCTGATGCTCCTTGATTGTAATCTGTGGAGCATCTTTTTACTGAATGGCGTTTCCGTGAATATGTACAAAATTGCCCTGATTCCATTTTTATTAATTTTCTCCAGGGAATCCCCTATTAGGGCAAGCGACTTCCAACGACCAGCGCTGACGTTACCCGTAAAAACAAACTTCAGTGGATTATTGAGACAACTTTTGTAAAGAGGTCTATCAAACTCAGCTCCTTTGGTTAAGGTTTTACATGGTTTCCCAAAACATTTCCCATACTCTTCTTTTTGAACGTCAGATATCACATAAAGCATTTCGCATTGTTTCACAACATCTCTAATAAATTTCCTTTTTATAAGCCGGTCTATCCAGTACAACGGAGATAAGGAAAACTGATGCCATGTATAGACATCATCCGTGGCATAGCAAACCATCGGTTTCTTGGTATACCCTTTTACAAATAAAGCGATTTTGCTCATATAGACTGAACTGTACAAGGGCTTAAAAATGATATCGGGATTAAAACGAGTGATAAAACTAACCAGCTCAGGAGATTTCCATCGACCAAGAGCCCAGATAATTTCTCTCAACCAGAAAAAAATCATCCATCGCTTTTTTCTAGCATAATCTACAATTGTACGTTCTTTGTGCTCCAACCTTTCTGCGTTGCAATCTTGAAAAATTTCACGCCCTGACAAATTTTTTCGAGCAAGATAATTTTTAATTAACATCTTTTCTGTGATTTGAAAATGATGGTCTACAATGTGGTTCTGCGGTATTCCATGTTTGCAATATATATTGGCAATTTTAATGTCAGGCATTCCCTGAAAAAGATTAGAGAACGTATTGCCAAAGGAATTGTTATTTGACCAAGGGTTATTAGACAAAACTATTATCCTCATTAACGCACCTTTCTGAACAACTAAGCCTCCCCCCGATAGTTCCTTCTTACCCCACAAACCATCAATCAAACTGCAACCCACTTTCATGCCTTCGTGTCCAGTGCTCGCTGACACTACATAATAGGAGTTCCAGTAGCCTACAAGACATACATCCCAGCAATCTTATCGTCAAAACGCCATCCAGTTTTGTGGCCTAGGAAAATTCTTATACCCATCGTTCCCGCGATATCCAAGATACTCTGCACTAACATCAAATCAGGATTCACAAAGTTGCAAATAGCGCCTAAGAATCGCAGAACAGTCACGAAGCTGTTTGATGTATCATGCCGATAGCAATCAGAATTACTTCCTCATCCAGCCAACCTACCCATCTTGGCATCCGAGATGTTACATAGCAATGTCCAGCCAGTAAATTTTTATATATCGCCACTGGTTTCGTAGCATCTCCTTGCGCGCAATTACTCTTCGGCAAATCCTAGCAAATCTACCCTGCAACTCAAGCTCACACTCTAGCCCTTGTTTACTTTAAACATTATCGAGATCATTTCGCTTTCATGCTTGAAGATTTCAGATCTTTAAACATTGTCATAAAGGGGGCCCTCTGTTTTCGACCACACCGTAAGTAGTTTTATTTTTTTATAAAAACTCCCGGATGGTGGCAAGAACGCTCTCGGGGACAGGCCCGAGATAGCCCAGGGACAAACGTCGGTCGGTAATATCCTCCACCGTGCACGCCATTTCTTTTTGGACAGCATAAAGCAATTGCGCCTTGATCACGGGAGGATCAAAGGATACTTTTTCCTTCAGACTCGGCTCTTTCGCTATCATAGCCAAGACATCCTGGACTCGACCGCCATAAATCCCGAAGAGCGAATGAACTGTCTCCGGCTCAAGGTTGAAGGAACGGGCTACATCGTCCATACTTCCAGGCGACTTACCCCTGTCACACAGCGCGAACGGCCATGTTTTTCGTTTAAAAATTTTCTTCAGGCAGGACTCGGCGACCGCGCGATAAGTCGTGTATTTCCCTCCTACCACAAAAATCAGCCCTGAAGGTGTTTCATAAAAGAGGTGTTTCCGGGAAACCTTGCTGGCCGAACCGCCCTTACGCACTAGGGGGCGCAGTCCTGAAAAAGTCGAAAGAATTTTCCGGGGTGACATATCAAGTTCAGGAAAAACACGCCGGGTCTCCCGCATCAAATACTCCACATCGTCCGGTGAAACCTTGACGCGATCCGGATCCCCCACATAATCCGTGTCTGTCGTACCAATCAAAGAATGCCCAAGCCACGGGATCACAAAAAAAATCCTTTTGTCACTTTGAGAAGGGACAAAAAGCGCGCGGCCGGAAAGCTTGTCCTTGTAGACAATGTGGATGCCTTGAGTAGTCCGGACCTTTTGGGGAGCGCGAAGATCGTCCAGCTTAAGCAGTTTATCGGTCCAGGGGCCAACGGCAACCACAACTTTTTTGGCATGAACCTCAAAATTCCGATTTCCGATGTGATCCCGCGCCTTGACACCGATCACACGTCCGTTCTCCTTGAGATATTCCTTCACTTCCGCATAGTTGGCGGCATGAGCTCCTGCCTCCGAAGCCGAGAGAACATTTTCAAGACAGAGTCTCGCATCGTCCATTTGAGCGTCATAATAAACCACTCCCCCCTTAAGACCTTTTCTTTGAAGACCCGGTTCGAGACGCAAAACCTCCGTAGCGTTCAGGGCCTTATGCCGTTTAATCCGGTAAGGTCCAGCAATGAGATCATAGAGAAAAACACCAAGACGCATCATCCATAAAGGACGCCGGTCTCCCTGGTAGACGGGAATAAGAAATTCGAGAGGCTGAACCAGGTGGGGGGCAACGGCAAGCTGAACTTTTCTTTCTTTAAGAGACTCATAGACGAGATCCACTTCCAGATTTTCCAGATATCGAAGTCCCCCGTGGATAAGCTTGGTCGATTTACTGGAAGTTCCGCTCGCGAAATCCCCTTTCTCAAGTAACGCCGTTTTGATACCCGCCCGGGCAGAAAGATTCGCGATTGAGGCGCCGTTAATTCCACCGCCAATCACTAACAGATCATACTGGTTTTTTTCAAACTGGTTAATATCCCGGATCACTGAATCCCCCCCCCACAGATCCACGGGCAACGGCCAAGATCCAAAAAATATGGGCGTTAACGCCTGGATCGCGACCTAATTTAGAGCATCGCCCTTTTCACCGCTTTCATCCATCCTTGGCAAAGACGTTCCCGTTCACCTTTTGACATCGACGGGTAAAAAACCTTGTCTATTTTTGCGATCCCGGAAGGCTTCTTCAGACCGAGGGTCACGGCCGCAAGATCGGCGGCGCCCTGGACGGTCAGCTCAATCACTTTGGGACGGACAACTTTCGCTCCCAAAATGTCCGCCTGAAATTGCATAAGAAAATTATTCCGGCATGCCCCACCATCCACCCTGAGCTCCCGGATGTGTTTCCCGACATCTTTTCTCATGGCATCGTAAACGTCCCGGGTCTGGTACGCGATCGACTCAAGTGAAGCGCGGATAATATGAGAAGCCGTGGTACCTCGCGTAATTCCGCTGATAATCCCCCGGGCATGCCTGTTCCAGTAAGGCGCTCCGAGTCCCACAAAAGCCGGGACAACATAAACTTCGTGTGTCTCTTCAAGTCCCCTGATCATCTTTTCCGTCTGCGAAGAATGGCGGATCACTTTCAGACCGTCACGGAGCCATTGGATCACGGCGCCCGCAATGAATACCGACCCCTCCAGCGCGTAAACCGGACGGCCCCTGGCGTCACAAGCAAGGGTCGTCAAAAGTCCCGCTTTGGAGATGACAAATTTTTTACCTGTATTCAAGACGATAAAGCACCCTGTTCCATAAGTGTTCTTACTGGTGCCGGAACGATGGCAACCCTGCCCGTAAAGCGCCGCCTGCTGGTCGCCCATGACACCGGCGATCGGAATCCCCGCTGGAAGTCCGGCCACCCCCACCATCCGGCCAAACACTGAGCCAGACCGTTTCACTTTCGGAAGTATCGGGGACGGAACACCGAGAATATCAAGAAGCTCGGGATCCCATTTTTTTGTGCGGATGTTCAGAAGGAGAGTTCGTGAAGCATTCGTAAGATCCGTTACATGCTCCCTGCCTCCTGTCAATTTCCAGATAAGCCAGCTATCGATCGTCCCGAAGGCGATCTCGCCGTTAGCCGCCCTTTTTTGAAGGCCCGGGACATGATCAAGAAGCCAGCGGATTTTCGTCCCCGCGAAATAGGGGTCGAGAAGAAGACCTGTTTTTTTTCTAAAAACAGGCTGATACTTTTTAAATCGGGCGCATAGAGCGCTCGTCCGGCGGCACTGCCAGACAATCGCCCGGTAAACCTGTCGTCCCGTTTTTCGGTCCCACAAAACGGTGGTTTCCCGTTGATTGGTAATTCCAATTCCCGCGATCGCGGAAGGTGGAATTCGAGACCGGGCTACCGCTTTCCGAATCACCGAAACACAAGATCGCCAGATCTCTTCAGCGTCATGTTCGACCCAACCCGGCCTAGGGAAATACTGTCTGAATTCCTGCTGGGCGGAACCCACCACAGCTCCGGCAAGATCGAACAAAACCGCTCGCGAACTTGTCGTCCCCTGATCAATCGCGAGAATATAGCGTTTCATAGGATTTCCCATCTCAATTTTCCAGCAAGGACAAATAAAAAAATCCCAAAAACGATCCGGTCATCTTCAGGCAAAATCCTCGAGCACTTTGGCCGTGATGACAAACCGGACACCTTTAAGTTTGAGAATGCTACGCCCTTTCAGAAGCCAGTTCATCACCCTAACAAACTCTTCCTGATTCGGAATGCGGACAAGACAGCCATCGCTGGCGATACTGATCTCCCCCCGTTCTTCGGAAACCACCATCGCGACGGCATCGGTGCGTTCGGTAATTCCGATGGCCGCCCGGTGACGGGTCCCGAAGTTCACATGGCCTTCCACCAGCGTCGCCAACGGCAGAATGGCCTTGACCGTCTGGATACGGCCTTTATGAACAATCACGGCGCCATCATGGACCGGTGATGTCGTAAGAAAAAGCGGGATAAGAATTTCGGAACGAATCTCGGCGTCAAACGGAAGCCCTGGGCCTCTCATATGCGATTTGAGAGGACGGCTTTGTTGCAAAACAATAAGGGCTCCAACCTTGCGAGCCGCGAGGTGGTGAAAAGCCGTATTGATTTCTTCAAGATAGCCCGGTAATTTCAGTTTCCGTTTAAATAGCAGCGACACCCGGTCAGCTATCCATATTGAAAATGCCGTAACGCCATCCAGTAGCAACAGCAATCCGGCAATCAAAAGGATAAAAACTCCGGCACCACGCCACAAGGGCTCCTGGACTTCGGGACGAGCGAAGACCAGCGCCGCCCAGAAACAAAAAACACCGATCAGGTACTTGACGGACGCGCGAACCCAGGCAAACCTCGGAGGATAAAAGAAATAGCCCAGTCCGATCAGAGCCGCAATTATTGTGATAAGCATGATTTTCCTTTTGTGAAATTTTTACTTTATATTTACGGCCTTTGGCAAGTTTTATGAAGGTGAACACAACGGGCGCGGTAGCCGGTGATTCTCAAGGGGTTGTTGCATTTTATCCAACAGCCAATATTCAGGCGCTTTTTCGAATAATCAGTTGGGGCAGATATTTTTTGGAAATGGCGGCAGATCCCGGGCGACCGATTTTTCCAAGAAGGATATTCACCGCGTCTTCTCCCATTTTCATGAGAGGCTGACGGATCGTGGTTAGCGGAGGGACATGTGTCCCCGCGCGATTATTGTCGTCAAAACCAATTACCGCCATGTCTCCCGGACAATGAAATCCGCGTTCACGCACAGCTTTTATCGCGCCAAAAGCAAGATCATCATTTCCGCAAAGGATCGCTCGCGGAAGGTCCTTATCGCAAAGCCATTTCTTCATCACGCGATACCCTTCAGATTCGCTGTTGGCCCGCGTCATACGAATCCATTCTTTTCTTACTTTAATTCCCCTTTTCCCGGACGCTTTGGTAAAACCATTTAATTTAAGTTGAGTATCAATGAAGGGAATTTGAACTTTCTTGCGCCGGACCCGAAACGTGACGTGCCGGGGGCCATGAAGCATCCCGATCCTGCGCATGTTTTTTTGAAAAAGAAAATTAACGGCAAGTCGCATCCCTGCGGCGACATCGGTCTGGACTATATTGACACCAAGACCCGGCAAAGGATCGTTCACGACGAGCACCCGTGTGTCGCGAGTGTTTTCGATCAGTTGACAGAACCGGGGATGAATCCAGCGCCAGGTCATGATCATCAATCCATCCAGAGAATGCCGATGGAGAATGTTCGAAATACCGGTGTGAAGAAGCGCTCGATACGGAATGATTTTTAAATCACAATGCTTTTCAAAAGCCCGCTTAAAAACACCCGAGAGAAGTTCCGCGTGATAACTGGAACGAAAAATATCTTTCGCGACAGTCGTAAGAATTCCAAAAGTGTAACAGCGCGGAAGCGGCCCGCGAGGTCTCATGCGCCAGCTCCCGCCACCTCGACAGAAATGGCCTGCCAGGAATCGCTTAACTCATCGTAGCTGACTTCCGCCGAAGCCTCGTCACCCGTCTTGATCTCTTTCAAGGATTTGACGCCGGAAAACTTCGTTGTGGAAAGAATGGAAATCACCGTCGCTTCCTCGTCCTCGGTGATAGGGTCCTGTTCCGTTATGATCAATTCTTGCGCGCGGGTATCCACTTTTGAGACCTCTCCGTCAAACCATTCCGGGAAACAAGGAGGAATGGCCACCCACAGCCATAAAACAAAAACAATGATCGCGGTTTTCATCGTGAGACACTCCTTCGAGCCAGGTTTTTAAAGCGCGTACAAGATAACGGAAAAAAGGCTATCCGACAATCAGCAAATGACTGGCCTTGGGCAGATTATGCGCGAGATTCCGGAGGACATCGCCACGAAGCAGATTAATGAGAGCGCTTCGTTTGGTCGCTCCAATGACCACCGTGGTCACATCCAGTACCCGGGCCGCCCGGGCAATCATCCTTCCGGGATTGTCCCCCGCCTGCCAAATTGGAACAGCCGTAATTCCGTGCTTTTCCATTGCTTCCTGGGCTTTGCCGAGAAGCTCAACCGATTCCCGGGACGGTTCCATTTCGGACGGAAGCTCGGGAGACGGAGGGACCTCCTCGACATAGCTGAGATACACCGAATTCTCACCTTTGGCTTTCACGTGGAGCGCCGCTTCTTCCAGCAACGCAGGATTGAAAGCCTTTAATGCAACCAGCGCCGTGCCCTTATAAAGCGACGAAATCTCCCTGGCTTCCTGGACGGTCAAAAGGTTGACGGACGATGCCAGTTCGGGCATCGGCGCCAACACCACTTTCTTCCCCAGGAAGCGAAGCGCAAGACCGACCCCAAGTACCGTTAAAGCGAAGAACAAGGCGTTTTGTTTTTCGATCGCGATGGTAATCTCGATCACGACCAGAATCATCGTGGTGAATGCCAGCAGTCCCCGCTCCCATTTTTTAAGATGAATGGACGGATTGGCCGCGCAAGTACCGAGGTTTAGCGTAATCGCGCCCACAACCCCAATCGCGTAAAGCGCCGCCAGACGCATCAGATCCCGTTCAATTATCAAAACACTAACAGGCACCAGAACCGCCACGATAAGAGCAAACCACGGCATGCCAAAACGGTTGAGTCTGGAAAAAATCGGTGGAAGCTCCTTGTCTTTGGCGAGAGTGAACTGAATGCTGACAAGAGCTGAGATGGCCGTATTCCCCGCTGAGAGCAAAAGAAATCCAAAAGCTATCGATACAATCTTGCCAAACCACGGTCCAATGTAATGATTTCCCATGACCCGTAGCATATCTTCGGTGTGACCCGTGAGGCCAGGAATGGCATTCATGGCGAGTCCCAGAAGGAACGTCAGGATCGAGACTTCGATAAGCACCGGGAAAATAGCGCGTTTCGAAGTCTTGCCGACCGGCTCCACCATAACCCCGGTCATGTTCGCAATCGCTTCGACCCCCGAGATCGCCAGGATGATCCCCACAAACGTGGCCCAATTCCGTCCCAAATCCCTTGACGGCATCTGCAAATCAATATGCCCGAGCTGAGGTACCGCGGCGACAAAAAGAATAACCGCTACCACGGAAGCAAAAACCGCGACTACGGCGGCGACGTTTCCGCTTTTTGATGGACCAACCCAGTTGAGGGCTCCAATCAGCAAAATGACCCCAATCGCCCAAATCTCGGGATTGGGAAAGTTAAAATAATGGAAAGCATCCAGAACACTAATTGCGGACGTCACCGCGAAATTAGCGAAAAGAAGAAACGCGCCGATCACCGCCAGTGTCTGGGATCGGTGCTTAACCGAAGAGTAAACCCCGCCGCCATCCGGGAAAGCGCGGCAAACCATGGTGTAACAAACACCCACCAGTGCCGTTAAAATGGACATCAATCCCAGGAAAAACCACGAGGTGTGACCGGCCAGGGCAAAGGCAATACCAAGTACATACGCCTTGCTCGTGCCCCAGTCACCATAGAGCATGGCGCCAGCCTGATACCACTTAAGTTCGCGAGGTCTTTCGACCCGTTTAACTATGACGGCCATAGATTTTTTGATTGTAGATTAAAAGCCATATCGTTTCAAAATAAACATCTTTCGCAAAGCCTAACTCACTGGAAATAAGCGGGTCAAGATTCCCGCGCAAGTCATAATGAAGAGATGGCCGCTAGAATATCAGCCGCCGCCTGCCGGGGATCGGCCGCTTGGGTGATAGGTCGGCCTACCACAATGTGATCAGCGCCGGCCTTAACGGCTTTTTCGGGAGTTTCGATACGTTGCTGATCTCCCGCGGAACTTCCCGCGGGTCGAACACCGGGGGTCACAATAAGAAAATCTTTTCCGAATTCACGGCGAATCATGGAAGTTTCCTGGGGAGAGCAAACAATTCCGTCGAGACCGGCTTTCCGGGCCAGCTTGGCAAGATGAAGTACTTCGTCCCGGATTTTACGCTTGATCCCAATCTCTTTGGAAATCATTTCCTGACTGTGACTTGTCAGCACCGTCACGGCGATCAGCCTGGGGCGTTTCCCCGTTCCGGCCGAAAAGGCTTGCACAGCCTCCCCTGCCTTGCTCATCATCTCGTAGCCGCCCAGGGCATGAAGATTCACAATATCAACTCCGTGTTCACAAACCGACCTCAGCGTCCGACTGACCGTATTGGGGATATCATGCAGTTTGAGATCAAGAAAAACTTTTCCTCCAAATTTCTGGACAAGATCAACAGCACGCCAGCCAAACGCCGTGAAAAGCTCAAGACCCACTTTGTAAAAACTCACAACCCCCTGAAGCGACTCAAGCCAGGTCCTAGCTTCGTCAAGAGACGGCGCGTCCAAGGCGACAATTAATTTATCACGCGCCGGAGCAGATACATTCATTGTTGGCATCTTTCCGTCCCCCTTCGGCAGGCACGTAGGTTCCGCGCAAAGCATCCAGCGTTGCAATCTTTTCGGTCCTGCAAAAATCTTTTAACCCTCTCAAAATATCCATAGTGGCCATCGGCTCCACAAAATTAGCCGTCCCCACCGCGAGAAGATCGGCCCCTACGATGAGAAACTCTACCGCATCCTGCCAGTTCGAGATACCCCCTGAGGCAATAATGGGAACACCAAATTCCTTCTTGGCCTGGTAAACGTAGCGCAAGGCAACCGGTTTGATCGCGGGTCCGCTAAGCCCCCCAAAATCCCTGACAATTCTTGATGCGCGCTTTTTAATGTGAACCGACATCCCGCGAAGAGTATTGATCAGACTTAAACCGTCCGTCCCTTTCGCCAAAACTTTTTCGGCAATCTGCAAAACATCACCCAGTTCCGGAGATAGTTTGGCAAACACCAAAACCCCCGCGTTGTCGCGAACGGCCTGGATAGCGTCCAGGATCCGCTTTTGTTTTCGCATGAAATTAACCCCGCCGCCCTCAACATTCGGACATGAAAGATTTACTTCAAGCGCCTTCACGACGGACGGAAAACGTCCCATGGCTTTTGCCAAAAGGCCAAATTCCTTCGTCGATTCTCCGGCGATACTTACGATCAGCGGCACCCCGAGCTTTTTGAAATACGGAATTTTATGTTCGACAAAATCTTCAAGTCCCCTGTTTTGAAGACCGATCGCGTTAAGCATTCCGGCCGAAACCTCACAAATTCTAGGCATGGGGTTTCCGGAGCGGGGCTTGACGGTAATCGTCTTTGTAATGATGGCCCCAAGTTCTCTGTAATTCACAAACCCCGCGTATTCATCCGCCGTGCCAAAGGTCCCGGACGCAACGGTCACGGGATTCTTGAGCCGCAACCCCTTGATCCGCATCGTAAGATCTATCTTCATCGGCCCACCAGTTCCTCAAAATTAAATACCGGGCCATCCACGCAAGCCCGTTTGAGCCCTTCCGTCGTTTCGACCATACAACCAAGACAAGCCCCCACTCCGCAAGCCATCGCTTCATCCCAAGAGGCTTCTCCCCGCACTCCATATCGCCTCGCCATGGCCATGACCGCGAGCATCATCGGCTTCGGTCCACAAGTTTGGATAAAAAGATCCTGGGGATTTTCTTTTTTGATAATCTTTTCAAGAGGCGCCGTCACAAAACCTTTCGCGCCGATTGAGCCATCTTCCGTCGCGTAAAGAATCTTGGCCTTGACCCTTTTCAGCTCGTTTCCGGGCAGAACTTCTGCCGAAGATTTTGTGCCCATTAAAAGATAATCTGAAGGAAAACGCTCCGCCAGATGGACAAGAGGAGGGACTCCAATGCCGCCTCCGACAAGGATCCGTTTTTTTCCTTTCAGGTCTATTTTAAAATTATTGCCAAGCGGTCCCATGATTTTTAGAGAATCCCCCTTCTTTTTTCGGGACAAGACATCGGTGCCATGTCCTAAAACTTCGTAAAGGATCTCAACGGTATTTTTTTGCGCGCGGTAATAGCTGAAAGGTCGTCGGAGATAAGGGTCCCGCCCCTGATTAATTTTGACATGAAGAAACTGCCCGGGCAAAACATGACGGGAAAGTTCGGGCGAAACAAAAACAAGCTTGCGATATTTCGCGTTCACCCGCCTGTTTTCCCGAATAGTGACAATTTCATCAAAAAGCTTCTTGACCATGATTTAGCCCCTGCCCGATTTGAGACCATGATAGTCGTGGATTGACGTCACGTCCAGATCATCATCTCTCACAGCCCGGCCACCCGAACGATCAAATTCACAGGTCTGACCGATAACACTTGATCCCGAATCTGTCACGAGGGTTTTCTGGATGCCGGTTCGTTTAAACATGGAATTTCTCCAGCGCTTCTGAAAAAAAACTTATGCCTTTTGGCTCTTCTTATAGTAGTCCTGCAAGGCCTTCGGTTCGATTTTATCCTTCTTCGCCGCGGCTATTCCGGCCGCGGTAGCTTCAGCCGCCGCCAGCGATGTCACATAGGGCAACTTGCGCTGAATAGCCATCGTTCGAATATAACTGTCATCGGTCTGGCTTCCGCGTCCGTGCGGTGTATTTACAATCAAATGCAATTCGCCGTTTTTGATCGCGTCCGCGATGTTGGGCTGTCCTTCATTAATCTTCTTGATCAGTGTGTTTTGAATCCCGCGGGCCGTCAAAACTTTGGCAGTCCCTTCCGTCGCAAAAATCTGGAAACCGAGGGCCGAAATTTTTTTGGCAATCGGCGCTAAGGCGATCTTGTCCTTATCCGCTACGGTCAAAAGCACATTGCCTTCAAGCGGGAGTTTTGCCCCGGTCGCGGACTGGGCTTTGTAGAACGCAATTCCAAAATTGGGCCCGATCCCCATCACCTCTCCGGTCGCGCGCATCTCGGGTCCCAGAAGCGGGTCCACCTCCGGGAACATGTTAAAAGGGAAAACAGCTTCTTTCACCCCCACGAAAGGAATGACGGTTTTTTTCAGTTGTGGGAAATCCTTCAGCTTTTTCCCCAACATAATCTCGGTCGCGAGCCGGGCGATCGGCACTCCGGTCACTTTGGAAACAATCGGGACCGTGCGGGAGGCGCGCGGATTAGCTTCGAGGATGTAGACCTTGTCATGACAGATGGCGTATTGAACATTGATCAAGCCCGTCACTTTAAGGGCCTTCGCGATCCTCGTGGTATAGTCCCGTATTTCTTCCAGGTGAGCGCTGGAAATGGTGCGACTTGGTATCGAACATGCCGAATCTCCCGAATGGACACCCGCCCATTCGATATGCTCCATCACGGTAGTGACAAAAGAATCCTCCCCATCCGCCAGCGCGTCCACTTCGCACTCGATGGCCATCTCAAGAAACTGGTCGATGAGCATCGGATGTTCGGGACTAACCTTGATGGCCTCCGCCGCATATTTCCTGAGCATTTCTTCATCGTATATAATTTCCATCCCGCGACCGCCCAAGACAAAGGAAGGGCGTACCATGAGCGGGTATCCGATGTTTTGTGAAATCGTGAGAGCTTCGTCGAGCGACCTCGCAATTCCGCTTTCAGGTTGAGGGATTCCAAGCTCAATCATCTTCTGGCGAAAAAGCTCACGGTCTTCCGCGAAAGCAATACTTTCCGGCGTCGTGCCCAGAATTTTAACTCCCGCGTCCTTCAGTTGCTTGGCGATATTAAGCGGTGTTTGACCCCCAAACTGGACAATCACGCCTTCCGGTTTTTCCTTTTCATAAATCGCGAGCACGTCTTCCACCGTGAGCGGTTCAAAGTAAAGTTTGTTCGCGGTATCGTAATCGGTGGAAACCGTCTCGGGGTTGCAATTGATCATGATGGATTCATAACCCGCCTCACGAAGCGCAAAAACCGCGTGGACACACGTGTAATCGAACTCAATCCCTTGTCCGATCCGGTTGGGCCCGCCGCCCAGGATCATGATTTTCTTTTTCTTGCTCACAACCGAATCTTCCTTGCCCGGAAGGTAGGTGGAATAATAGTAAGCCGCTTCCCGCACCCCACTGACCGGCACCGCCTCATACCTCGCTATTTTCCCCAGACCCAAGCGACGTTCTCTGACCGCGGTTTCGGAAATTCCGAAAAGTCCCGCAAGATATCGGTCGGCAAACCCCCATTCCTTGGCCTTAATCAAATCCTTGTCGGAAAATTTATCCCATGACGTTTTCAAAATCTCTTCCTCAAACATCACAAGATCTCGCATCTCTCCGATAAACCACTCCCCGATATGCGTCATACGGTGAAGCTCCTCAACCGTAAAACCTTGCCGAAGCGCTTCATACAGCAAGAAAATTCTTTCACTGGAAGGATGGGCAAGCCGTTCCCGCAATTGCTCGGCGGAAAGCTGTTTAAAATTCTTCGCGCCTCCCAAACCATAACGGCCAATTTCAAGCGAGCGGATGGCTTTCTGAAATGCTTCCTTGAAAGTCTTGCCGATCGACATGACCTCGCCGACCGCCTTCATCTGGGTCCCGAGAACATCCTTCGCCTTGGAAAATTTCTCAAAAGCCCATCGCGCGAACTTGACGACCACATAATCCCCGCTAGGCTTGTACTTGTCGAGAGTTCCACTCCGCCAATAGGGAATCTCATCCAGGGTCAATCCCGCCGCCAAACGGGTCGAGACCATCGCGATCGGAAATCCCGTCGCTTTGGAAGCAAGGGCCGAGGAACGTGACGTGCGCGGATTAATCTCAATGACGACAATTCGACCGTCTTTTTTATTATGCGCGAACTGAACGTTGGTCCCCCCCACCACTCCGATCGCTTCCACAATCTTGTGGGCATATTCCTGGAGTTTCTTCTGGATCTCGGCCGACACGGTCAGCATCGGGGCGACGCAAAAGCTGTCACCCGTGTGAACCCCCATGGAATCTACATTTTCGATAAAACAAACCGTGATTTTCTGATTTTTCGAATCGCGCACCACTTCAAGCTCCAATTCCTCCCAGCCAATCACCGCCTCTTCAATGAGTACCTGCCGCGCGATGCTAAGGGTCAATCCCCGCAAGGCAATCACCCGAAGATCTTCGACGTTATAAGCAATCCCTCCACCGGTACCGCCCATCGTATACGCCGGACGAACCACGACCGGATAGCCAATTTTTTGCGCGATCTGTTCGCATTCTTCAATCGAATTGGCCGTCGCCGACTGGGGGACCGGAATTCCGATCTGGGCCATCGTCGCTTTAAAAACCTCACGATCCTCTCCCCGCTCGATGGCATCCGCTTTCACCCCGATAATTTGAACCGCGTACTTTTCCAATACTCCGCTTTTGTAAAGCGCCGAGGACAGGTTCAGGCCCGTCTGGCCGCCAAGATTGGGCAAAAGAGCGTCGGGCCGTTCTAGGGCGATAATTTTTTCAAGCGTTTCGACCGTCAAAGGTTCAATGTAAGTTTTATCCGCCATTTCAGGGTCGGTCATAATCGTCGCCGGATTAGAATTAACAAGCACAATTTCGTAGCCTTCCTTGCGGAGAGCCTTGCAAGCCTGCGTTCCCGAATAATCAAACTCACAGGCCTGGCCAATAATGATCGGACCTGAACCAATAATCAGAATTTTCTTAATATCTTTTCGCCGCGGCATATTTTTCCTCGTTCTTTTTATCCTGCGTGTTCAAATAAGTTGATAAAAACTGTTCAAAAGATAATCGCCATCGTTTGCGCGGGCGCCCATCCTCTGGATTCTGGGGATATCGCACTGCCCGGGGATAAAACCCACCCGTCATCTCGGAGCGACAATGACTCACCGTGGGGCTAGCTCTTTAACAACCAATTCTTCGGGCCATACCCGGGAAGATTCCGCGTCTTCAAAGGGTATATTGAAAACCTTTGACGAACGTGTGGAGGACTTTCCCCTTGAGTTTTTTTCCAAAGAAACATGAATTCATCGACTTTGAATAAATATCTTTTTGTTCAAAGCACCATTCCAGATCCAAATCCACCAGGATAAAATTGGCATGGTCTCCGGCCTTGAGCCTCCCCAAGTTTGTTTTCTTCAGAATTTCACTCGGGACCACGCTTAATTTTCTGATCACATCCCCAATTTTCCACTTTCGCCCGTGATAGAGCTCTGTCATCACGACCCCAAAGGCCGATTCAAGACCGATGGTTCCGAACGGCGCCTTTTCAATATCCAGATCTTTTTCTTCAAGAGCGTGCGGCGCGTGATCCGTCGCGATCGCGTCAATCGTCCCGTCTTCAAGTCCCTTGATCACCGCCAGGCGATCCTCTTCGGTGCGAAGCGGCGGGTTCATTTTGTAAAAAGTATCGTATTTCACAAACTCCGTGTCCGTCAGAGCAATGTGATGCGGCGTGGCTTCGGCAGTCACGGAAAGTCCTTCGGCCTTCGCGCGCCGGATCATGTCCACCGCTCCCCGCGTGGACACGTGCTGGACATGAAGATGGCATTGACACAACCGGGTCAATTCAATGTCCCGGGCCGTGGCAATGTCTTCAGAGGCATTCGGGCGACCCCGGAGTCCCAACTTCGTTGAGACAATCCCTTCATTCATCACACCATTCAGGGAAATGGTCGGATCTTCGGCATGGGTCATGACCGGAAGCCCGTAAGTAGCGGCGTATTCATAAGCCCTGCGCGCCACCCCGGAATCCACAACCCAGTTCCCGTCGTCCGTTACGGCCACCGCCCCCGAGGCTTTCATCTCGGCCATTTCCGATATTTTTTTCCCTTCGCGCCCCTGGGTCAGGGTCCCTGCCGGCAAAAGGTTGAAGTTGAGAAGATTCGCGCGCTCCATCTGGTACTTCACCACTTGGGCATTGTCACAAGCCGGCCTGGTGTTCGGCATCGCGACACAAGCCACAAATCCTCCGGCAATCGCCGCTTGGACCCCGCTTTCGATGGTTTCCTTGTGTTCATAGCCCGGCTCCCGAAAATGCACGTGCAAATCCACCAGCCCCGGCATCAGGCAAAGTCCCTTCGCTTCCATCGTTTCGGCATCATCCGACTGGAGATTTTTTCCCCATTTGACGATTTTGCGGCTCTGAACATGAAGGTCCATGACTTCGTCGATCGAATTGACCGGATCAATAATCCGCGCGTTCTTGATCAGAAGATTTTTAAGCGACTGTCCGTTCAGCTTATTCATTTTTCAATGCCCCGCTAAGAAGGTAGAGCACCGCCATACGCACCGCGATACCGTTCGTGACCTGTTTGAGAATGTAGGACTGGGAACTATCCGCCAGCGCTCCTTCAATTTCTACGCCGCGATTGACCGGCCCCGGATGCATAAGAATGGCGTCCGGCTTCGCGCGCTTAAAAAGTTGCAAAGTGAGGCCAAAGGTGCTTGCGTACTCGCGGATACTTGGAAAAAGCGTTTCGTTTTGTCGTTCCATCTGAATTCGAAGAAGCGTCACGGCGTCCGCATCGTCTATCGCTTTTTTAACGTCGTGGACCACTTTCACACCCAGTTCTTCAATACCCCAGGGGATCAACGTTTTAGGACCGCAAATCACAACTTCGGCGCCCAATTTAGTCAAACCCCAGACATTGGAACGGGCCACTCGCGAGTGCAGGATATCCCCGACAAAAACAACCTTCAGTCCCTTGATCTTTCCTTTAATCTCGCGAAGCGTGAAAATATCCAGAAGCCCCTGGGTCGGATGCTCATTAATTCCATCACCGGCATTAACAATTCCACAGTGCGTGTAATTGGAAACACGGTGCGGCGCCCCCGAAGAACCGTGCCGCATCACGATAATATCGACCTTGAGAGCCTCGATATTCGCGATCGTATCCCAAAGGGACTCTCCCTTCGTCATACTGGATCCGCCACTGGCCATGCCGATCGCGTCCGCGCTCAATCTTTTTTCGGCGAGCTCAAACGACACTCTCGTTCGGGTGCTCGGTTCGAGAAAAAGGTTCACCACGGTTTTGCCTCTGAGGGCCGGCGACTTTTTGACATCGCGCTGGGAAACTTCGCTGAAGGACTTCGCCGTATCCAGAATAAGTTCAATTTCGTCGACCGATAAATCTTTAAGCCCTAACAAATCCTTGCGGGTCCACTGCACGCCAGCGGTCATATGCCGTTCCCTCCCGTGATGACAGCTTCATCTTTTCCGTCCACTTCTTTGATTCGAATGATCACACGCTCCTTGACCGACGTAGGAACATTTTTCCCGACATAATCCGCCCGGATCGGAAGCTCACGGTGGCCGCGATCCACCAATACCGCCAGCTGAATCATCTTCGGGCGTCCATAATCGTTGAGAGCGTCCAGGGCCGCGCGAACCGTTCGCCCCGTGTACAGCACGTCATCCACGAGAAGCACGACTCTTTTGTTCAGATCAAAAGGAAGTTTCGTTTCACGAACCTCAGGGTTGGGGCCTACTTCGCTGAGGTCGTCGCGATACATGGTGATATCCAGTGTCCCGAGAGGAATTTCAGTCCCCGTAATTTCATGAAGTTTTTTCTGAAGACGTTCCGCGAGATACACGCCACGGGTGCGAATACCCACGACCGCGAGAAGCTGAGGGGCCTTATGACACTCAAAAATTTCGTGAGCGATGCGGACAAGAGCGCGGTCGATACTGGCACTATCCAAAACAAGTTTCTCGGCGCTCATCACGCGACACCAACAATGCTGGCCAGAATTTGCGCTCTTTGAGCTTGCGAGCACCCCAACCCGTCACCGGTTTTACGTCCCGGCAGGCACAAAAAAACCCCGCCATCCTTGGCAGGGTCATAATCACGCGCTTTTTGTCTTTTCATTTTCTCACCTTTGTCAGCGTCTCCGCGCCGTCTTAAAAGGATCCTGTACCACTCAAACTTATCGCAAGGATATACGCTCCTGTTTCGTTTGTCAAGGACAGTCCATGCCAATTTCCTGAACAAAGAAAAGAGCGAAAAAAAGAGAAGATCTTCCTTGTAAGCCGGGTTCTGTCCCCCTGTTGCTTCGACAAGCAAAACAACGAGGTGACGGTCATCTATCTTGACTCCGCATTACTGCGGAGCTCATTCGGCTGACCCGATGAGACGCTCCTGTTCGGAGACCGGCACGGGCAATGCCGCCTTTTTCAGGTATCTCACCCTATTTAGCCTTTCTTCACGTAGAGATTGCCGCGTTTCACCCCCTGACTTGCGTCAGGGACTCGTCTCTGTGGCTCTGATCCGCTTCCGTGGTCCGTTTCGTTAAATCTGAAAGATTTAACGGACAAACCGCAGAAGGATGGGCGTTACCCACTACGATGCCCTGCGAAGCCCGGACTTTCCTCCCACGATGTCCTACAGGTCGTTTCCTGTTTACCGTTTCCGCGAGCGACCGTCCAGGAAGATCTTCTCAAAGAACAGAATCTAAACTGCTAATTTTATTTCATCCAGCCTTTTTTGGGAAAAATCAGCCCATGAGGATTGGGGATATTTTTCAATGACGTCACAATAAACCTTTTCAGCCTCTCCGGTCATCCCCATGGCCGCGTAACTTTTCCCAATATAATATTCCGCAATAACCGCCATGCTGCTACCCGGGTTCTGTTCAAGATAATCCCGGTACCCCGCAATGGCCTTTTCATACTTGCCGCGGCTGAAAGCCTTCTCCGCCTCCGCGTAACTTCCGTAGCTTGATTTCTGAAAATTCGCGCAGGAAGAAGCCAATATCGGGAAAAGCAATAAAAGCATCAACGTCTTCATCATGTCCATAGTCACAAACCTCTGAGGTTTTCCTTACCAATTCCCCTTGGACGCAAGTTTACTTGGCAAGCCAAACAGGGTCAAGGGCATAAAAATGAAATAGGCCTTGAAAAATCAGCCAGGTTCTTCAGGCAAACAGCACGAGGAGATTATTGGTTTTCCTTAAAAATAGCGTTTTTAACCTTTTCCAAAAGCTGCTCGGTCTCAAACGGCTTGATCAAAAAATCATCCGCGCCGACTTCTTTCGTAA
>ERZ795030.2755-NODE-2755-length-20067-cov-8.573056_pt1 | contig 20067 bp, 14 predicted proteins | sample MGYA00375122_ERZ795030 | MGnify/ENA primary metagenome ERZ795030 (study PRJEB30165, sample SAMN05720146) | activated sludge metagenome | isolation source: anaerobic digester from wastewater treatment plant | place: Japan | collected 2015-04-20 ... | reverse complement strand
CATGCTCGTGGATAACTCCATTGTGGTGCTGGAAAGCATCTACAGGCGTCAGGAGCTTGGCGATCCGTCTCTGACGGCGGCAGTGAACGGCACTCGCGAGGTCGCGGCCGCAATTTTGAGCTCCACCATGACTACCATTGCAGTCTTCGCCCCTGTTGTCTTCATAGAGGGAATGGTGGGCACGATCTTCCGTGACTTGGCCATGACTGTCACCTTCTCCCTTCTGGCGTCGCTGGCCGTTGCGCTTACAGTGGTTCCTCTGCTCGCAAGCGGGCTGGTGCGCCTCCGCAAGAAGGCATCGCCGCATGGCTCAGTATCCGAGCCTGAGCGACCACGCACACGAAGCCGCCTGACGCTAATCGGCAGCTACGATAGGGCGCTTACATGGTCCATGCGTAACCGATGGGCCGTGCTGGGTGTGGTGGGAGCGGCTGTAGTGGCGGCCATTCTGATATATCCGAGTCTCGGTATCGAGCTGTTCAAGGACATGGACATGGCCCGCGTGGACGTGAGTGTCCACATGCCGGCCGGAACGCCCACCGATATCACCAATCAGGTGTCGATGCTACTCGAAGGCAAGCTCATGGAGATGCCCGGGCTAGAGCACGTAACGGCTGAGGTGGGCTCGACGGGCGGTGATGACTTCTTGGCCATGGCGGCTAACGCCGGGTCCAATTCGGCGAGTATCAGCGTTGCGCTGCGCCGGGAAGGTCCTGTTCAGACCTCGGCTTCCGAGGCTGCCGAGTTCATCCGCGCAGCTGTCGCCAGCGTGCGGGAGGAATACCCAGAGCTTGAGTGCACGGTAGACACAAGCGGGTACGGCTCACTCACAGGCGGGCAGATTGACCTTTTCGGCAGCAAGGTGTCTCTTGAGATACTGGGATCGGACGCCAAGGAGTTGGCCGAGTTTTCGTCTAGAGTGGTGGATAGGCTGCACGAAGTGCCCCAGTTCGTGGAGGTGTCGTCATCTGCGCAGGATCTGCAGCCTGTGATCTTGCTCAATGTCAATCCCACTCGCGCCCTGATGGGGTCGATGACAGTGGGCCAGGTAGGGCTGGGGGTACGAACCGCCATGTTGGGCACGACAGTGACGTACGTGGAGCGCAAAGGCGAACTGATCCCGGTCATTGTCAAGCCTGCGAGCGATGGGGTCCCTACCCTCGAATCAGTGTTGGATATGCCGATAAGCTCATCTTTGGGAACCTCCTCAATCTTGCAGAGTGCGAGCCAGATGGGAAGCAATGCCTCGGCTGCAGCCCGCGCGTCCGGCTCGGGCACCTCCTCGCTCCTTGCGCCGCCTACCGAGGTCCTAGTTGGACGTGTGGCGACTCCGCAGGTGATCGAGGGGCCGATGACCATATACAGGCGCAACGGTCGGCAGTACGTCAATATTGACATTGCGTTCCGGGACGTGAAGTTCTCCCAAGCCGGCGAGTTGGCGCTGGCCGCCGCACGCGAAGTGGAGGCGCCTTCAGGCGTTGACTTGGCGCTCGGCGGCGCGACAAGGGCCATAGATGAGGCCATGTCCGAACTGACGCTTGCCCTGTGTCTGGCCGCAGTGCTGGTGTACATGGTTATGGCCGTGCAGTACGAGTCGCTTCTGTATCCGCTCATCATAATGTTTACGATGCCGCTTGCCGCCATTGGCGCCATAGGGCTACTTGCCGCTGCTGGAGAGAGTATCAGTGTGACGGCCATAATAGGGCTTATCGTGCTTGCCGGCGTAGTAGTCAACAACGGTATTGTGATGGTGGATTTCATTAATCAGCTTAAGGCGACAGGCATGAAGACTCCGGAGGCGGTGCGCAAGGCGAGCCTGGCGCGACTGCGTCCCATTCTCATGACTGCGCTCACTACGATTCTCGGCCTGCTTCCCCTGGCAATGGGGCGGGCCGCGGGCTCCGAACTGGAGCGTCCGCTGGCGCTGACTGTCATCGGGGGGCTGACTACTGCGACTTTCCTTACGCTGTTTGTGATCCCCATCATCTATGAGCTAATGGACGAGGTTGGACATAGGCTGAGTCACAGGGGGGTGCATTGAATGAAGCGCCGCGGGATGATTGAGATCGCCGCGTTGGTGGCGCTGGTTCTGGCGATCGCGTCGCAGGGAGCGGTCGCGTCTTCGATCGCTGTGGTAGAGGGCACTCCGGTCTTCTTTGGCGGGCTCTCGTTCTCGAATCCGCAAGAAGAGCCGATGCAGGTAAAGCTTGATTGGCTAGGTCTTGCATCCGACTTGGGGTGGAAGGGGGCTACATTCCGCGTCGGCGCAGCGGTCAATCCCCGAATACCTCGGCATGATGATTCGGCTACCGCCTACACTCTCGGGCTGGGAGCGGAGATGGCCCGCATTTTCAGCATAATGGCAGCGGCAGAGGGTTCTGCAATGGCCTTCGTTCAGGACTCGGGCAACGGAGCGATTTATGCCATCGCCGGTCGGGCCACGGGGGCCACAGCCCGCATAGGAGTGCGGGCCAATTTCGGGATTGTGCCCGCCGAATTCGACACTTGCCCCGCTCGTCTCATGGGCCAGGACTACTGGGTTGAAGAGCCGGGACGGGATGTGGCAGGCAAGGGTTGGGTCGACCTCAGCGCCGCTCTGCAGAGCACGAGGACGCGGGCCGATTCTGTACGCCTGGCCTATATGCGGTCGCTGGGCGCCGACGAATGGCGCGGCGACGTCGGCTACAATTCCAAGTACAGCCCCGAGGGGACCGGAGTATCGATAATGCTATATTCGGGCCTCGCATTCGGCGGCCCCTCCATGATGCTCAACTCGAAGCTATCATTTAGGGCCGACGTAACTGACAGCTCGGGTGCTGAGATAGCCCTAGTAGCGCAGACGGGCGGCGGGTCGGAGCATGCTTGGATATCCGGAACTGGATGGCTGGCGCTGGGCGACCGTGCCAATCTGAACGTAGCTGTGTGCGCCCCGATTCTGGGGCAGGGCGAGTACAGCGGCCCGGAGCTGTTCAGGCCGATCGATTCGTCAGCGGTTAGCCTGGGGTTCCAGTTCAGCCAGGGCTTCCTCTCCAGCCTGCAGGCGAGATATGACCTGCGGACTAAAGTAGTCGGCTTGGAGGTCGGATCTCGGTTCTAGTAATGGGGTCATTTCCTGCCGCTGGCTGCGGCGTCGACGGCTTAGAGCCTGCATGGAGGAGCGGTAATGCAAGACAAGTCTGACAGCGACATTGCCGACATCTCGTGTCCTATGCCAACGGGCTGCGGCGGGGTGTCGGTCGAGGAAGCGTTGACTGGGCGCGCTCGGGAACGCGAGAGCGAAGATACACCACCTGAGCCGATCGGGGCCTTCGCCGGGGTCAGCTTTGACGAAGCGATGGCGCATCCAAATGCGATGCGCAGGACCATATACCTTCTGGCATGGCCCGTGATCGCAGAGCTGATTCTGCAGACCGTAACCCAGATGGCCGACATGATCATGGTAGGGCGACTGGGTGCGGCCTGCGTTGCTGCAGTGGGCCTGTCTAACCAACCGCTCAACATAGCGCAGGGGTTCTTCATGGGCATAAGCGTCGGGACGACGGCCCTGGTTGCCCGGTTCATCGGGGCAGGCGACAGAAAGCGTGCCAACATGGTCACTGCGCAGTCGCTCGTTCTTGCCACGATCCTCGCTGCGATCCTGGGAACCGTCGGCTTTTTGGCCACACCTCGTCTGGTAAGGTTCATGAAGGCCGGGCCAGATGTCGTTCCCTACGGCGAGAGCTACATGCGCACGCTCATGCCGGGCCTTTTCATGTTGGTCATCAACATGATTGCATCAGCGGCTCTTCGGGGCGCGGGCGATACTAAGTATCCCATGAAGGTAAACATCTTCCTCAACTTGTTCAACCTGCTTGGTAACTACGCGTTCATATACGGCAATTTCGGTTTTCCGGCCATGGGCGTCACCGGCGCTGCGCTGGCCACCACCATGGCCCGCGGGGTGGGCACTTCGATGCTGCTCTGGCATGTGTTCTCCGGTCGAGGCGCAGTCACGGTGCGTACTCACCGACGCTTTCGCTTTGACTGGGATCTGATCGGACGTGTGGTTCGCATCGGCCTGCCCGCATCGCTGGAGCGTGTCAGTCTCAGCCTTGGCCTTGCGTTCTATGTCCGCATTGTATCGGCCCTGGGCACGTCGGCATACGCGGCCCACGCAATAGCCATCAACGCTGAGGGCATCTCCTACATGCCCGGGTTCGCGTTTGCGGTGTCGGCCACGACTATGGTAGGGCAGGCACTGGGAGCAGGGCGCCCCGACGTTGCGGAGCGGGCGGGGTGGCAGTCGTGGAAGATGAGCGCAACGGTGATGGGCCTAATGGGTGCGGTGCTGTTCTTCTTTCCCGGAATGCTCATGCGGCTGTATGTGGATGATCCCGAGATCATCGCTTTGGGCGCCGGCGTGCTTAAGATCATGGCATGTGCCCAGATCCCCATGTCTGCGGCGTATGTGTTCATGGGGGCGCTGCGCGGGGCGGGCGACACCAAGGCAGTCCTGTACGTCGCCATGACAAGTGTATGGTTGGTCCGGTTCTCACTCGCGGCGCTGTTTGTGAACGTGTTTGGATGGGGCCTGACCGGAGCCTGGTATGCAATGGCCCTCGACTGGGTCGTACGCGGGTCGGTATCGATGGCGCGCTTTGCGAGCGGCAGATGGAAGGAAATGACTGTATGATGAACGTCAAGCCCAGAGCAGCGGGGGGCTATATTGTACTCCTTCTAATCATCATTGCGGTCATGGCGGGGCATATCGTGTCAAGCCGCTACATGCCGGATGTGTGCTTCATCGACCCGTGGCAGCTGATCGCCTTCGAACTCCTGCTGTATGTGACTGTGTGCTATCTATGGGACCGCCGGTCCGGGGCGCTTGAGGCGTTTTTGAAAGCCCTGGGAATGGCTGCGGGCAGGCTTGGCCTCGCGGCGGTCACGGCCGTTGTGATCATGAGGTCTTGGGCAGGATACACGCCTTACAAGGTCGCCTTTGCCCAGGCGGCTCTCGCCTCCCAACCTGTCGTGGCTATACAGATAGCTTACGACGTATTGCTCTTCTCTCTTCCCTTCAGGGTACTGCGCCGGCGGGACTTCATGAGCTGGTAGGTCCGATTCGCGCTACGATGAATGCCGACAAATAGCCAGGTTTCATTGCCGGAACAGGAGGGCTCTCCGGTTATTAACGAGAGGGGACCCTCTTCTCTTGTGGAATTAGGCGTGCAAGAGTGCCGCACCCGAATTTCCGGCAATGAGGTGACGCTGATGGAGATCTCTTGCCCTGCGCGCCATGCCCCAGGAGGCCCCCATCCTGCCCGCGCGATGAAGACTCTGCTCCTGGTGCTTGGATTCGTTCTTGTCATGTACCCCGTCCTGGGGACATCGGCCGCAGAAATCGCCGGCCTGCCCTTGCAGATACGCGGCGATGTGGAGTTCAGGATCCGCTCAGCCTGGGGAGACCCGGTTGCGCTCCTAGGCACGGGCTACAGCCCTGGGCATGTCGATATTGTGCAGCTCCTGTCGTTGAGTGTCAGAGGCCAGGTTGCCCCGGGGATATCGGTATCCGGGGCTCTCGACAACCGCAAGGACGGCAATCTTCAGTTGCTGGAGTTGACGCTCGACGGCGACCCGATTAAGGGCAAATTCGGGAGCCTTGCGTCGAGGAGCGAGAATCCCTATGCCGCGTACTCGTCGCGCCTGCGCGGCCTGGAGGTGCGTGCTGAGTATCCGCAAGTTCAGGCCGGCGTTACTGTGGGGAGAGTTCAGGGCATCGCAGCTAAGAAGACCTTTCAGGGTAGTACCGCTCAGGAGACGATAGTGTACGAGCCCAGAGGGACGTATGCGCCATCGCCTGCCCTGACGGGGCTTGCGGCCTCCATCGAGGGCATGGAATACTACCAGCTTATTGGCGTATTCGACCCGGACTACATGGGCGTTGCGATACGCTATGTGGACTGCGCCGCGCCCGGCGAAGAGCGCACCTTACGGCAGACTCTCGACCTCGGGGATCTGGGATACCTTTACCTAGACGAGCCCGACACAACGGGAGTCATCTCAGCTGGAGATGGGGTTGAGCTGTCTCGCGGGCAGTACGTTACGGTGTCGTCTTCCGTCGAGATGCTGGCATTGCGCAGCGAGCTCCGCGATATTCTGCGGGGCCAGGTCCAGTCGATGATCCGCTCATACAACACCAAGAACATGCTCACAGGCAGTGATCAGAAGCGCTACCCATTCATGTATGGCAGTGAGACTGAGACTGCCTTCCTTGAGGACTTGGTCAGGCTGCACGCGCGGATGGTGGCAGGCATATCCCACGATGATCCCGGCGCGCTTCTGGACGCGCCCGCATCCTCATATGCGCGGCGATGTCTGTACGATATGGGCCAGACGGACGTGACGCCAGGATCGGTCGCTGTGGAGGTGCGCAGGGGAGGCCAGTACTACACGGCCGACACCCAGCTGGCGCTGGGGTTTCAGGTGATGTACGACATGGGCGTCATTGAGTTCGACTTCCCGCCCGACTTCTTCAACACCTACGATGGGATCCGTGTGAAGTATCGCCACACGGTAGCCCAGGGCATCTTCAACCTGGGCATCTCCATCGCGCTGGGCAGCGAACGCGTGTACCTCAACGATAATCTTCTCCGGCGCGACCTGGACTACGTGATCGACTACGAGTTTGGCATCCTCACCATCCTCCTGCCGCTGGGGCCTGATGACGTGGTGCGGGTTGAATACGAGTACTTCCGGGGGCCGTTCGGAGCTCCGGCTGACTACAAGTCGAATTTCGTCGGGGCCGTTCTGGGCTGGACGCCGAACGATCAGGTCAAGGTGAGGATGGAGATTGTGCACTATGCCGATGATCCCAAGTCGGCGGCATTGCCTGAGGCGACTCCTGTGATGCCCAACACCCACACTGTGATAGGGCTTTCGGGCAAGTTCGAAAGCAAGGGGCTCTCCATCTCTGGCGATCTGGCTGTGAGCCACGACGAGTTCCCGTTCGATGACAACCGAAAACTCAAAGCGGCAAACGCCGTGCTGGGAGTGATGGCCGCCGAAGACGCCGACGGCAGACCATATCTGGTCCTTTCGCACCGTGACGGCATTAGTGTGGGAGCACCGGGGGTTGGAGTTTTCCGCTCCTACGGCATCGGCTCCGGGTTGGCCGGGCCGGTTGTGCGCGCAATGGCGAGCAGCGGCGATGTGTGGTTCTTCGCCACAGATGGCGGCCTGACTGTGCTTTCGGCCGTGTCGGGGCCTGCAGGGCAGAGCCCGTTCGACTATGTGGGCAACTGGAAGAGGCTGTACACATCCGCAGGGCTTCCCAGCAACAACCTGACCAGCGTGGCGCTTACTCCGTGGGCAGTTTGGGTTGGCAGTGCTGATGACGGTTTGGCCACAGCGCACTTGGATGACCTGGAGAATTGGACAGTCTACACCAAATCCTCCCTGACGGGACTGCCTTCCAACTCCATATCGGGCATCGCATACGATCCTTTTGAGGATGTAGTGATAGTCGCCACCGACTGCGGCCTGGCCTCGCTCAAGGGGGGTCATTTCGACGCGGAGCTGCCCGGGGCGAACGTGCGAGCTGTGGTGTCGGGCGTCGAAGCTGTGGGCGGCTCGCGCACATTTGCCGCTGCCGCCGAAGGCGTATATACGAGGGATGAGTACGGCCGGTGGAGTCTGGTTGTGTCGGACACGGCTGTGGCGGATGCGAGGGCGATCGCAGTGTGGGACGGGTTGCTCTGGATCGGCACTGGCGATGGCCTGTATGCATGGGATGGCTGGGCGTTGGCTCCGGTGGATGCCGCTTCGGGATACTCGGTTACCAGCCTTGGGGCCGGCCCTGGGCTGAAATACGGCGGCGAAGTCATGTGGGCGGGCGCCGAGGCGCGTCCCGACGACGCCAACAGCAAGGGATACACAATTGCGGTCTTTGAGGTAGTGAAGGTCGATGTAGCTGAACGACACAGCGGATCCGATCTGGAGATCTCGGCGGAGGATCCACGACGCTACCTGAATCTCTCCACGGACGACCACACAGTCACGGGATACGCGGGGCGTGCGAATGCCCGATACGCGATTGGCGCCGGCAGTCTATACGGAGTCTACGAGACTGTGTCGCCAGAGTTCACGAAACTGGGGCAGACATCGCGCCAGGGACTGGACGCGTGGCGAATCGGGGCGTTGTGGCCCCTGGGATCCAAGTTAAGCGTCTCCGCTGAGCACTCAGAGTCGCGGACTCAAGCCTATTCCGGTAAGCCTGATCAAGTGGAACCGAAGGAGTTGTTTGTGATATCCAGCAGGCTGGCCGGTTCTCTGGACATCGGCCCGAAGATCGAGGTGTCGTACACCACATCCAAGGTTGACGATGCCGCTGCCGAGGGCTTCGAGAGAGAAGAGCGTACCATATCGGTGGGTGGGCGCCAGGCGTTCCTCAATGGCGCGCTTACGCTGGGCGCGGGCTATGACAACACCGAGAGCCTGAGCATCGGAGCGCCGGGCAGCTCGTACACTCAGATCGCCATGCGAGGCGATGCGACTCTGAAGCTCTCCGCGTTATCTGTAACCGCGAGATACCGCAAGCCGGTCAAGACCATCTCGCCGGGCCGGCCGGAAGAGCGCAAGAGCGGGAATGAGGAGATAAGCGTAAACGCCCAGTGGGCAAAGCAGCTCGGCTCGGTGAGTATCAGGGCCAGTTACAGGCAGCTCAACAGAACCGATATTGCCACCCAGCGGAAGCTGGACGACAAGAGAGCCGATGCCAGGGCCACTCTGCCCTCGATAAAGCTTGGGACCGGAACGCTCACCCCATCTGCTCTGTTGCGCTGGGAGCAAGTCAAGCCCTTCTCCGGGCAGTTGCGTCGAGTCGCAGGCGCGCAGGCCAGCTTCTCAGGAGTGCTGGGCTTTCTCCGAACAACATCTGGAGCGGGCCTCACGAGAACGGAATACCCGGAGCTTAGCAAGGTTACCCTGGACTGCGAGGTTTTCTTGACCCTCGGAGGTGGAACTGCCGCGAAGTTCGCGCCGCAGGTCGACATCAGGTGGAAGCGGTCCACCTCTCAGCGTCCGGACCTGGGAGACATCAGTACCGACTCGCTGACAGGAACAGTGAGAGGCGCATGGACCGGCGGGCAAGGCCTGAGCAACGTTGCGTCCGCCTCCTACACCCTGTCGGCTTCGGCAAGCGGGCAGAAGCACGCGCTCAGCCTGTCCGATAGTCTCAGCGCGGCCATAGGCAGCAGAGCCACCGCCACGGTAGACGTATCGGCAACGTCGACGGCGCCTGCTGTCGGTCAACTGTTTGTCGGCGAAAAAGCCGAGGTAAGGGGCGATATCAAGGGAGGCCTCAGGTACAAGATCACCGAGGTGTGGTCCTTTGGGGCAGCGGCAGGCTACTCCCTGAGATTGCTCTCCGCGGGCGGCGCTGAGAGGCTGAAGTCGGCAGTAACCCTCGAAGCTGGGCTGAGGGCGATCTTTTGATACCTGGCCACACAATCCGCCAGAGTGGACTGGGCCCAAAGCCCAGTCCACTCTGGAGATGTGGTGTCAGTGGCGGCGGATTTGCGATCGCGGCCCCGGGCCGCGCGGATACGCCTGCTAGCAGATTCCAAAGAACAAGCAGAGCACGAACCAGATCAGGAACGAAATGGCCGTAAGGACTAGAAGCCACCACAGCCACCACGGGAGAAACAGGCACTCGGTTTTCAGTTCTGCCATAGGGGGCTCACCTCCGCTAAATGACTACTCTCTGCGGCTGATCAGCACCAGCCGAAGATCCTGAGGATGAACCAGATCACGATTGCGATGGTAAGGAGCCAGAGCAGAATCCGGATTATCCAGTTTATCCACCAGAAGAACCCGAACTGTTCGGCCTTGACGTCTGCCACGGGTCATCACCTCCGCGTTTGCTGTGTTTCATGTTATGCGTCCGCGGGCAATTGCGCGTATGACGTATGGCCTGACTGTATGGCAGGTAAGCTGTCATTCTCATCTTGGTGGACAGGTGAGGCTGTGGGCAAGCGATACGAGAGTGAACACCTTGCGCAAGGGACGAACCCGCTTGCACCCGGAAGACACAAATGCAGCGGGCCTGCGACCCGCTGCACACGTTGAGAAGCTTGTATGTATGGTGGCCCTGGCAGGAATCGAACCTGCGGCCAATGGTTTAGGAAACCACTGCTCTATCCCCTGAGCTACAGGGCCACGCGGAATTCCGCGGCCATCCGGCTTCGCCGGTCAACCACCGAACTCGTGCTGTCAACATTCCAAGGATATCATGCGGGAGTCGATTTGTCTAGATCATGGCCCGCTATCGGGTCTGCCTAGTGGCAAGCAAGACACGCGTTTTCCTGCTCTCTGTGAGCATGGTGACAGTCGGTGCATTGCAGATCCGGTATGTGCGATATGTGAGGATTCAGGTCGAGTTCCATTGTCATGGCAGCTAGCTGGGCCAGAGGCCCGTGGCATTCGAGGCATCTGTCCGACGGCGCATCGGCCTGAGAGGTGCCTTCGCTGTTCTTTTCATGGCACGCGCTGCATCCCACGCCTGATGCGATATGGGTATCCGATAGCGAATGTGGGTCGTGGCAGTCAGCACACGCATCTTTGCTCGGCTCATGCCCGCTATGGCATTCATTGCACTCCATGCCGATCATGTGCGATACATGCGGATTGTTGCAGGGACCGTCTGTGATACGTGCGACTTTGCCGTATGGGCCGTGACAGGAAAGGCATGCGTCCTCCATGTCAACAGCCTCGTAATCGCCATTCGGATGGCAGCCTTCACACGCAACCCCCAACTGCTCGTGTAGATCTGCGGTGATCGGTGGTTGAGGCTTGGGGGCTTGCGTCAAAGCTTGGGCTGCTGCACACAAGACCACTACTAGTGAGATAGCTGCAATGAAGGGGCGCTTGCGCGAAACGTGCATGTCAATGCCTCCCTTTCTTGATGTAGGCGACTTCGGTGTATTACGGTCAGTAATCTCGCCGATATTAAGACTAACATTGCTGTAAGGATTCCGCAACCACTGCAGAATTGATAACATGAGGGGGACAGAATAGCTCAGCGACCAAAGGATTACCGCCTAGATTGGGCGTATCAAGTGGATGCGGAGGTGTTACAGAGTGGTCACACAGGTGGAGGCAGGGATTTTGGGGTTGCTGCTCGGTCGCCGTAAAACAGGATACGAGCTCATGAAGGACTTTCGGGGTAGTGTCTTCTACTGGGCGGGAAGCCAAAGCACTGTGTATGCAGCGCTGCAGCGTCTGGAGGATGATGGCCTGATTGCGGGCAATGCTCGTGGAGCACGGTCGACTGAGTACACCACTACTGAAGATGGCAAGCAGGCCCTAATCGAATTTGCGCTTGAGCCTTTGCCGGGGGAGAGACTCCTCAGCCAACCCGACATGTACCGGATGAAACTCCGAGCCGCTTCGGCGTTGGATGCAAAGCAGCGCCTGGATAGCTACAGGGCCCAAAGAGCCCAGGTTGCTCGCGCGATCGGCCTCATACAGCTGAACATGCCGAGCGATCCCAGAGCATTCTCCGGTCGGCTAGGGTCGCTGTGTATGCGGCAACTCCAGGAGGATATCAGCTTCCTTGACGCAGTCATCGCGGAAGCAGAAGCGGAGATGACATCAGACTAGACCCATCGCAGCTGTCATCAGACATCAGTCATGTGATTGTGAATGAAGGCACTATTGCCCTGGATTGCTCTATGCGGTATCATCATGTTAGGGCACGTAGTACTGTCAGTAATACTAATAGGAGGTTGAACCGCATGTTTGTGGGAACTAGAGCATCGTCCAGGCTGAGGCTGACCGCTGCAATGACATGTCTGATTATTGCGGCGTGCGCCATATCCGTTGGCGCACAGGAACCAATAGTCAGGCCGCAACAGGTCACGAAATGGGACAAGACCACGGATATCTGTATCGTCGGGTTCGGGCTCGCTGGAGCAAGTGCTGCAATTGAGGCAAAGAAAGTCGATCCCAGTGCGTCAGTTCTTATTCTCGAGAAGATGGACAAGAAGTTTTCGGGTGGAAACACGAGGGCATCTGGCCAGACCATCTTGATACCTGACCCGAAAGACGTAGATAAGTTCACATCATACATCAAGGCCTGCAATGAACCTAATCCGCTTCCAGATGAGTACCTCGATTGGATGATCCGACAGTGGACAACTGAACTCCTCCCATTCATTGAGGAAGTAGCAGCCTCAGCCGACTATGAGGTTGGCTATGTTGGCGGAGGACCTCTCAGGTGGCAGAAAGTGACTGAGTTTGAGGATCTCCCAGGCTCAGACTTCAATGCATGCTCAGCCTCACTTCGCGCGAAAGGCAGCCTAGGCTTCGAGATAGGCGGAGTCATGAACGGTTTTGAGAAGGCCGTATGGAGACTCCCTGTGGAGATAATGTATGAGACTCCTGCAGTAGCGCTCGTCCAGGATCCTTCGACCACAGCGATTGTGGGAGTGATCGCCAAGGGGGCCAATGGCGAGACGATTGCGGTAAAAGCCAATAAAGGCGTCATTCTTGCCTGTGGCGGCCACTCAAACAACATGTACATTAACCAGAATTTCTGGGGCGCCGATTCCATGTACACTTGCGGCACTCCTGCCAACACCGGCGATGCGTTCCCAATGCTGATGGCGGCAGGCGCGAAGATGTGGCACATGCGCAACCAGACACAGTCAGGCGGCAACTGGCTCGGTATCAAGGTTCCGGAATTCGAGGCTACATTCATCCGCGAGTTCAGCATGAAGGGCAAGTCCTGGATTGAAGTAGCTGCCGACAGCCGGCGCTTCTACGATGAAAGCAGATCATACCATAGGCAGCACGAGAAGTACAAGGACTATGGGGTTTATGTCGACCTGCGCCATTGGCAGCTGCAGCCAACTCACCTGGTTTTCGATGAGGTGACCAGGAAGGCCGGTCCTATTGTGACGGGCTGGCTGTCATGGCCGATAACCACATACGGCTACAAGTGGTCAAAGGATAACTCAGAAGAGCTGAAGAAGGGCTGGATAGTAAAGGCAGACACCATCGAAGAGCTGGCCCTGAAGATTAACCGCGATCCCAAGGCGCTCAAAGCGACGATCGAAAAATGGAATAGCATGTGCGCAGCCGGAACGGACTTGGAATATGGGCGTGATCCCAAGACCATGTCCTCGATAGTTGCACCTCCGTTCTATGCGGTAGAGATCGTTCCCACGTTGGTGGCCACTACCGGCGGAGCTGAGCGGAACACCAACTCCCAGGTACTATCATGGACCGGCAAGCCGATCCCCCGTCTTTATGAGGCAGGAGAGCTCGGCGCCTACATACCCAACCTGTATCAGAACGGAACCTTCCTGGCTGATGCCATATTCTCAGGAAGGGCTGCAGCAAGGCACGCGTTGACCCTCCAGCCCTTGCAGTAGTTAGTATCGAGAAACCCGCGAGTAACAGACGGAGGTCCTGACAATGAGTTAGGCAGGACCTCCGTCGCCATAGGGTCGGGTGGATGACAAGATGAAACGAGTTGCCAATCTCCGATTGACCAGGCTGGCGCCAATATCATTCCTAGTGATTCTGGGGCTTGCCAGCATGATCATCGGTCAGCAGTGGATAGAAAGAGCCCCGCAGGGACGGTACGTCCGAATAGCGACTATGAAGGGGAATCACGATCAGGTCGTTCAGAATGTGCCTCTTGATGCAGATGTCGAAAGGACTATTGCTGTTCAAGGCCCGCTTGGAGTGACGCGCATAGAAGTTTGTGGAAACGCAGCGAGGGTAGTATCATCGCCGTGCCCGGACAAGATATGTGTGCGCATGGGCTGGCTATCCCGCGTAGGTGAGTATGCTGCCTGCATTCCTAATCGGGTAGTAGTGACGGTAGAGACGTCTGACGAGTAGAGTTTGGCCGCCAAGTAGCGTGTGGCCGCACACATTTCGCACACAAACGCGAACGCGGCTGGGAACTGACCCCAGCCGCGTTTATCTAAATACCTGCTAGATACTTGTTTCAAATGGCGCGCCCGGCAGGATTCGAACCTGCGGCCTGCGGATTCGTAGTCCGTCACTCTATCCACTGAGCTACGGGCGCGTTCGCGTTGACGTGGCGGATCACGCCACCAACCTTGCCTCGTCATTATAGCACGGTCGATTCGCAGGCGTCAAATGACTCAGAGTCTAGATCCCGCACAAGGGCTGGCGCATGGAGATCCCGCTTGCTCCAAGGCCTGCGGCGACTGTGTCGACCCAGGCGCCCTAGCTGGGGTTCTCACACTCTTCGTAGTCGGGGATTTCGTCCCGCGGGACGGTGGCGGCCTCCGCAAACCTGTGCACTGTAGGCCGTGCATTGCCCGCATCGCTGGAAAGGATGCGGGCCTTGTTCATGGAGCGAAGGGCTCGCGCGGGGGACCTGCCCACGCTCGGAAGTGTCAGTTGCCGGTGAAAGCGGCCTTGTGCAGGCCTTTCGGCCAAACCGCGTCTAGCAGGGCGTTAGCGAACCTATAAGAAAAGAGTACGGTTTCTCGCGGAGCCTAGTCGGAAAGTACCAGGTTTAGACGGGCATTGGATGAAATTGGAGGAACATGGGGCTTCCTGGGGAACCGGAGGTCGTCTTGGGGCCTTCTTGGGGCGACTCGGGAGATATGCGCGCATGACCATATTATGTAAGTCTCCTCTACCTGCGGATTCGCCAAGAGCCTGGCGCCAGAAAAAGGATGCGCCGTTGCCGGCGCGAATTCAGACAACTTGCACCCACCAAACCACGTAGAATCCGAACAGGACACTCGAAAAACCTAGTCGAAAACGAATAGGATGTGGCACCCCCGATTGCGGGTAGACTGGGGTCGGCGGCGATCACCGGACGAGACCGTCAGGCGGTGAGGATACGGTGGGGATGTTGTGAGATATTGCATGTTAGGCTATCATCATGATGATGCGGATGATGATTGGGCAAGTGACGCACGTTCTGGGGAGGGTGTCGCATGGATTACATCGATATTTTCGAACGATGGCGGGATGCAGCGGCGATGCTGGACGAGTCCAGCCGGCAGGAGCTTGACCGCATATCCTTCGACGCGCGTGAGATCGAAGAGCGATTCAGTAGCGAGCTTGCCTTCGGCACCGGCGGAATGCGGGGTAAGCTCGGGGTAGGCACAGCCAGGATGAACCGGTATACGGTCAGGCGCGCTACCCATGGTTACGCTGCCTATCTGCTGGCCCGTGTGCCCGGCGCTCGCGAGGCGGGCGTGGTGATAGCTCGCGATCCGCGTCGGGGCTCGAGCGAGTTCGTCGACGAAACAGCGAGCGTGCTCGCGTCGCACGGGATTCGTGTGTGGCTGTTCGACGACATCCGCCCGACGCCGGTGCTATCGTATGCTGTGCGCGAACTCGGCGCAGCCGGGGGCATAGTCATCACCGCGAGCCATAACCCTCCCGAGTACAACGGCTATAAGGCTTACGACTCCCACGGGGTGCAGTTGCTGCCGGACGCGGCGGGAGAGGTGGCGGACCGGGCGCGGGCGGTGGATGATTACCTCTCGCCTCCGGGCGAGGCCATTGCGCCTATGGAGCGCGTCGACGCCGCCATCGACGAATCGTACGTGCTTCAGGTGCTCGATCTGGTGAATGGGTTTGCCGGGGCCCTCGCGCCTCGCGAGGCGCGCGCGCCCTTCGGCTTGATCTACACGCCTCTACATGGCACAGGGCACGTGTTTGTCCCGCGCATCCTGCGCGAGTTGGGGTTTGTGTCAGCCCAGGTGGTTTCGGAGCAGTGTGTGCCGGACGGCGCCTTCCCGACGGTGACGTACCCCAACCCCGAAGACCCCGGCGCTTTCGAGATGGCCATTGCCCAGGCACACTCTGTGGCAGGGGAGCGACCTGAGATCATCCTGGCGACTGATCCAGACTGCGACCGAGTTGGCGTAGCCGTATGGGACCAGGTTGAGGAGCGCTACCGCGTGCTCACCGGAAGTCAGGTAGGCGTGCTGCTTGCCGACTTCCTGATCGAGGGCGCCCGCGCGTCTGGTCAGGACCTCGCCGGCTGTGCCATCATCAAGACCATAGTCAGCACCGAGATGGCGACTGCAGTGGCTGCTGCCGCCGGCGTCAGAGTAATCGACACGCTGACCGGGTTCAAGTACATCGGAGAGAAGATAGGCGAGATAGAGCAGTCCGGTGGATGCTTCCTGCTTGGGTTCGAGGAGAGCTGCGGGTACCTTGCGGGCACGTTCGTGCGCGACAAGGATGCAGTGATAGCGTCTGCTCTGATAGCATGCGCTGGCGTGCGCCAACGCCTGCGAGGCAGGAGCCTGCTCGAACGCCTGGACGAGCTGTTTCGCGAGTATGGCTACTTTCATGAACGCCTGATATCGGTGCCGATTGCTGCGTCTGTGGGGGCCGGCGAGGCGATGGAGTCTTTGCGACGCGATACTCCGGACTCAGTGGGCGGCTTTCCAGTTGTGGAGGTGCATGACTACCTCACGGGATGGACCAAGCGACGCGGTACGGGGGTGCGAGTGCCTATCGACCTGCCGCGCGAGAACTGCATTCAGCTTAAGCTGACCGATTTCGGGAAGGTGACGCTGAGGCCTTCAGGGACCGAACCCAAACTCAAGCTGTATATCGCCGTTCGTGCGGACTCCGCCGGCGAAGCCTCGGCGCGGGCGGACGCGATCGAGTCCGCCACCCAGCGCCTGCTGCCTGTTGCCCCCCAGTCGTAGGAATGCCTGGGCTTGCATGATTAGCCCCTGGCCGCGCTCCGACGCAGCCAGGGGCACTTGCATCACACCGACAAACGACCGCAGCAGTCGTTCGCCGACGCTATTTGCCTGTGAGGCTGTATACGAACTCTGCCCCGTCCGGCCCAGAGGACGTGAACTCCACCATGCCCAGGCCCTTCTTGAACAGCCTGGTCTCGACGTACGAACCGCCGTCCACCTCGGCTTCGTACCTAACCCTGACGTAGTCGGCCTTGTCCGCGCCTTTGCCAATCTCAACGATCTCGGCCTTCACGTCGGTCCAGTCGGGCGTCTGGAAACTCCATGTCTTGCCCTTCTTGATCGGCGCGCGCAACACCTCGAGCTGCGAGAACCTGTGAGGCAGGGAACCCGCGTCGACGATCCTCTCGATCACGGAGTCCTTGGAAAACTCGTACTCTATCTCAAGAGTCTGGTGTGTCACCGCAGGCTCTTCACTCTCTGGCTCCTCAGGCTGATCGCCAAGATACAGATCCAGACCGCTGGAGAGTGCCGGTTCGGGTACCTCGGCCGGCTCCTCAGAAAGGCCGCCGAACTCCAACGCGAACTCGTCTTCCGACTCTTCTTCCTCATCATCTACCGTCATGGCAACGGTCTCACCGGAGATTCCATAGGTGACTTCTCCTGATGACGCCTTGTAGATCGAGTCAATGCCCATGATCTGGGCATAGTCGTCAGTTCCTGTGTACTCCCACGTGAAACCCTCTTTTGATGGGAAATACGACAGCAACTTCTTCTGGCTTCCTCCCACCCCGCAGCCAGCCAGCGCGACGCAGAATACCAGGGATATCGCTGCCAAAGCTGCATACCTCCCGAGCCTCATAAACCTATCAACTCCTCTTCGTGTGATGCAGTCACGCTATCAGCCGGCGCTGGCTCCTGTGCCGACCCAGCATGATCAGCTCCTCTTTGTAAGTGCCGCCTCCACGGCGCGAATGGCCTCTTGGTCGAGGCCTGAGTATGCCGCACACTCCCAAACACTCCGGCCAATCCATGGCCAGAGCAGGGCAGCTGCGATTCTGGTTCGAATCGGCTGCGACGGCCATAACGACGCCTGGGCGTAGGCCCAGGCGCCGGCAGGGCTCTGCCACAGCGACATGCTGAGGGCGCCGCGCGCCCCAGACGGAATCGACCGCGAGAATACGTCAGACTTGGTTATTCTCAGTTCCCACCGGCCTCTCCTCGCCGGCAGAGCGCAGACGCCATAGCCCTGGAGCATGAAGTGCCGGGCCACATCACACACTATTGACCCCAGGTCGTCCGCATAACCCGGGAAGACACGGCTGGTTCCACGCGGCTTGTGATTTGCGGTCATTGACATCCTAGTACCACCTCGACTGCACAACGTATGAACCCATGGCACAATAACATATCTTCATTGCCTCCGCCCATTTTCCTCCCCGCATTGATTGCGTTCGCGAAATCGCGCGGATACCCAACATCGGATGGGCGTGATTTTGCGGGCGTGGACCTGACGTGGCGACACCATTCGTGGAGATTGTGAGCAAGTCCCGATGCCGGTCTTGCGGATGACCTCGCCAAGCAACGGAATCCGGCGTACTGACTCACTTCTTGAGGTGACGTCTTGCCCGAGGGAGGATTTTCTGGACAAGTCCACCGGGATGATTCTACATGGTTCACCTATCTGCCGGGGTATTATCGGGCTGAAGCACGGGTTCTATCGACTGGCAGCGCAATCTGGCAAGTCGGCGAGTTGGGGCGGGAGGTGCTGGAGTGTCACGCGTGGCGAGAGCGTCGCGGATAGGCGCGACCATCGTGTTGCTGGCTCTGTGCGCAGCGGCCCTTGCCGAAGGCGCCCCAAAGCGCAGCTTCGAAACGTATGTTGGTTACGGGGACATGCTCGATGTGACCTCAGGTATCGAGTGGGCCGACGAGGCACACGGCAGGCTGGAGATCGCCGGTCGAAGCAGATACGCGGACGTGATCGTAATCGCTTCTCTTGAGGGATTCAGCGCGGAACGGCATACGAAGATAGCAGTGGACTCAGAGGGCAGTTTCCGCCAGACGGTGTGGTTTGTAGATGGACCCGGGTGGTACCGTGTGAGCGTGGCAACACGTCCGCCGGGACGCCAGACATACATCATCGTATGCAGCTTCAGTGTGCAGAACACTTCGATTGATACTCCGCTGGTGCCCATTGAATACGCCGGCTACGGCGATGACCTGACAATCGAGTCTCCGAAAGGAGGAGCGAATGTCCTGCGGGAGACGCTGACGGTGCGGGGATGGTCACGCTACGCGCGGGTCCGTGCTGCTGTGGAACACTTGGAGACAGGCGAGCTCCGCACGTATACCGTGCGCGCAGATTCGGACGGGAGGTTCGTCTTCCCCATACCGCTCGAGGTCGGGTTCGGGCCGTGCGAGGTGAAGCTCTCCTCGCTTCAGGTCGATGCAGACACATGGCGCGGCGCCGCGGTCTACAACGTGGTGTCGGCGGTGCCCTCGGTCTACATGACTGAGCCTGCATACCAGTATGGGACGATCCTGGCCACAGGCAGGTTTCGGATACGCGGGATGGCCCCCGAGAGCCCTACAGTCACGGTGGAAACGGCTTCAGAGGACGGGGCGAAGACCTATTGGCGGGCTGATGTCGCTGTGACGAACGGAACCTTCGAGGCTTGGGTGGACATGCCCCCCGGGGCAGCGTCGGGAACCCTGTTCCAGCTCAGGGTGAGCGTGCCCGGGGCAGGCGCCGAAGATCCTGGGTCGCGCCGCGCCTACACGGTGGCGTTCACGCCACGCAGACCCGACCCGAAGCCCACTGAGTCCTGGGTCGCGCATTCGTCGGATCAGGCCATACGAGAGCTGGCCGCTTCGATAGGGGGAGACAGGACTGACCATTACGAGATCGTCCTGGCGATTCATGATTGGGTCGCGAGGAACATAGCATACGACGTCCGGGGAGCGAAGACCCTGAAGCCTGGGCCGGTGGACGCTCTGTCTACCCTCGCGCGCCGCGAGTCAGTGTGCATGGGCTACGCTAACCTCATGGCTGCGCTGCTTCGCGCCGCCGGGCTGCGCGCGTGGGTGCTGATAGGCAACGCCGACAACGGAATCACCGTCGTGAAGCATGCGTGGAATGAGGTAGAGGTCAATGGACGGATTGTGGCCATTGACGCCACATGGGATTCGGGGGGTGTGGAAGGGTGGAGTTTCGTCCGGCGCTACAGCCGAGCCTTCTTCGACCCTCGCCCGGATCAGCTGGCCTTCACGCATTTCGAGGACAGATAATCAATATTCGATGTAAGAAAATTACGAAATCCGTGGGAAGGAATCCCATTAGTTGCGGAGAATCAGTCAAAGGAAC
>ERZ795030.2748-NODE-2748-length-20080-cov-9.091136_pt1 | contig 20080 bp, 12 predicted proteins | sample MGYA00375122_ERZ795030 | MGnify/ENA primary metagenome ERZ795030 (study PRJEB30165, sample SAMN05720146) | activated sludge metagenome | isolation source: anaerobic digester from wastewater treatment plant | place: Japan | collected 2015-04-20 ... | reverse complement strand
GAAGGCTGGGGGTTCAAATCCTCTTGGGCACGCCAGTTGAAAACTTAACTCAGGAGACTGAGTTTTTTTAGAAAAAAACATTTAAAAACGGTATAATCAACAAGAAGGTAAAATATGGATAAAATCATTTTAATTGGCCTTGCGATTATAGAAATTTTCGAACATTAAGCAAGAGACGAAGAGGGTATCATTTCAAGATACTAGATTATACTAAAGGATTAATGAGAATATAATTTCTGTTTTGCAAACATAAAATGATTATGTTATATTGGTATTACGTATTAAGGAGGAAATATGAAAAATCTTACACAATATCAAGTCTTACAAGAAAAATTTGTTAAGGAACTAGATTCACAAGCCACCTTTTTTAAACATAAAAAGAGCGGCGCTAGAGTTCTAGTTTTTAAAAATAATGATAACAATAAAGTATTTGCCATGGGATTTAAAACACCACCGGCAAATAGCACTGGTCTACCTCATATTTTAGAACATTCTGTGTTATGTGGAACACGTAAATATCCGGTGAAAGAAGTTTTTGTTGAATTGATGAAGGGGTCATTAAACACATTTTTAAATGCTATGACTTTTCCGGATAAAACAATTTATCCAGTTGCTAGTTGTAATGATAAAGATTTTGCTAATTTAATGGATGTTTATATGGATGCTGTTTTGTATCCGCGAATTGGTGAACGACCAGAAATTTTTCTTCAAGAGGGTTGGCATTATGAATTAAATAGTAAAGAAGAGGAAATCACCTACAATGGTGTTGTTTATAATGAAATGAAAGGGGCTTTTTCCTCTCCAGAAAGAATACTTTCTAGCCAAATTTTACATACCATGTTTCCTGATAATTGCTATGGAAAAGAATCTGGTGGTGATCCAGAAGAAATTATTAATTTATCTTATGAAGAGTTTCTTTCCTTCCACAAAACATATTATCATCCAAGTAATAGCTATATTATTCTATATGGCGATCTTGATGTAGAAGAAAAATTAGCTTGGCTAGATAATGAATACTTGAAAAACTTTGATAAAATTAATATTGATGCCCAAATTAAACCGCAAAAGCCATTTACAAAACCATTGGTTAAAGAAATTGCTTATCCTATTGGTCAAGGTGAAGATGCTAACAACAAAACATATCTTTCTTATACGGTAACTGCTGGTAAAGGGTTAGACACAAAAACATGGATGGCCTTTAATATCCTATCGTATATCTTATTAGATATGCCTGGAGCTCCTTTAAAACAAGCGTTGCTGGATGCAAAAATCGGTCAAGATATTTCATCTAATTTTTATGACGGTATTGAAGAACAGATGATATCGATTATTGCAAAAAATGCTGATATCAAAGACAATGAACGATTTGTTCAAGTAATAGAGCAAACAATTTCCGATTTAATAACTAAAGGATTAGATAAAAAAGCAATTCAGGCTGCGATTAATAAATACGAATTCCGTTATCGCGAAGCTGATTTCGGTGGAACACCAAAGGGAATTGTCTATGTAATTAACACTCTAGATAGTTGGTTATATGATGAGAATGATCCTTTCTCCCATTTAGAAACTGAAAAGATTTTTGCTGAATTCAAAGAAGAATGGAATACAGACTATTTTGAAAAGTTATTAGAAAAATACTTTTTAAAGAACCATCATAAATTAATATTAAAAGCAGTTCCAGACAAAGAAATTGGTGCGAGAAAAGAAGCAAAAATCAAGCAAAGATTAGCGGATTTCAAGAATAGTTTATCCAATGATGAACTTGAAAAGATTATTGAAGATACTAAAAACTTGAAGAAATATCAAAGCACACCATCGACACCTGAAGAATTAGCGACAATTCCTGTTTTAACTCGTGAGGATATTAATAAGGAACCAGCTCCACTTGTTAACGAAGAAAAAGAAGTTGCATCAATTAAAGTGATGCATCAAAATATCTTTACCAATGGAATTGGCTATTTAAAAATCATGTTTGATATTAAAGGTTTACCAAATAATATGTTAGGTTATCTTGGTTTATTGCCGAGCATTCTTGGTTATGTAGATACAAAAAATTATACTTATCAAGAACTAAACAAAGAAATTGACATCAATACTGGTGATATTTCATTTAATACGCTTAAACTTAAAACAAAAAACGATTACCTAATTTATTTTGGTGCATTTTCTAAAGTTTTATATCATAAGGTGGATTTTGCTCTATCAATGATTAGTGAAATCATCAACAATTCCCTTCTAACAAGTGAGAAAAGACTATTAGAAATTATTACAAAACGAAAAGCAGAATTAGAGCGTCGAGCTAGTTTTGGTGGTCATAGGATTGCTGTTACTCGTTCTATGTCTTATTATTCACCGATGAACTATATTGAAGATTATCTTAATGGTGTCAATGCTTATCAATTCATTCGCGATTTAGAAATGAATTTTGAAACTAAGAAACAAGAAATTGTTCAAGAATTAACAAAATTAATTAAACACATTTTTAGAAAAGACAATATGTTAATTTCTTATACTGCTAATGAAGAAGGATATTCTCAATTTGTTCCTCATGTTGAAACTTTTAAGGATAGTTTAAAGGGAGAATCGGTCTTTGCCAATGATTTTAAATATCAACCTAAGTTATTAAATGAAGGGTTAAAAACCTCTTCCAATGTTCAATATGTTGCTCGTAGTGGAAATTTCCTTGAAAAAGGATATTCATATCATGGCTCTTTGGCGGTTCTAAATAATATTTTGGCGATAGATTATCTATGGAACAATGTCCGTGTTAAGGGTGGAGCATATGGATGTATGATCGATTTTGATCGCTTTGGAGATAGTTTTTTTGTTTCTTATCGCGATCCTAATCTAAGGAAAACAAACGAAGTTTACGAAGGAATTATCCAATTCATTGAAGAGTTTAAAGCTAGTGATGAAGAAATGACCAAGGCGATTATTGGAGTAATCGGTAGTATAGATGCTCCAAGAACTCCAGCAGGAACAGGAGGAGTTTCATTGTTTTTAGCTCTTTCAGGAATTACTATGGAAGCAATAAGGCAAGAACGCGAAGAAATCATCAATTGCAAAGAACAAGACATTAAAGACTTAAAGAAAGTTGTTCAAGCGGTTCTTGATTATAAAGCTCTTTGTGTTGTAGGAAATGAAAACAAGATTGAAGAAGAAAAAGATTTATTTAAAAACATCAGTTATCTTCTGAAATAAATAAAAAAAAGCAAATCAAAATTGATTTAGTTCAAAAAGATTTGCTTTTTTATTTTAATATTTATCAACAATGGCTGTTTTACTGTTGACAAAGACTTCTTGTAATTCTTTAATAGTCGTTTTTCCAGTAAAGATTAATTCTGATAATTCCATAATATCAAGAACATAATCATGAGTTTCCACTTCACTTATGGTAACATTATCTTGATTAATGTCAATCTCAACGATTACATTGTTTTCTTCTATTAGGTTATCGACGATTTTTAGTTTTACCTTTTTTATTATTGCTGGATAAGGATATTCTTCAAGCACTTTTTCAACAAAAATAATCCTAACCATGTTTCCAGGGATATCAACTTCAGTAGTAGGTAATGTTTGCAGATAGGATGGATATTTCTCCAAATAAATATTTTCTAAGAGGATTAATTCTTCAATATTATTTAAAGAAGTGACGACATAACCGATTGGCTTAGTTTCTTTATAGATAATTTCTAATTTGCCACCGTAAGCAGTAAGTTCTTTGAATAAACTAACAAAGGAACTTTCGTCACGGGCAACATAGAAATGATATTTTTCCATGAAGAGATTGTATAGCTCCAGTAATAAACTAATATCCGCTGTTGTTGCCACTTGATATTCAAGATGGGTATTGCTTGGTATCAATTTTGAAAAGTAGTTCATCACACCGAAACCAAAATGGCGATATATTTCATGGTTAAGAGGATATAGCATAACCAAAGGAACCATTTTCATTCGTAGTTTTGTAAATGTGTCCATCATCAGTTTACGAAAATATCCTTGATTTTGATATTTAGGAAGAGTTGCCGCAGCAGAAATAACGGGACATTCTAATGAAAACTGATTAAATTTTAGCGTTCTTGGAAAGCAATATAAAGCAGAAATAACCTCTCTTTCCTGGACAAGGAAGGTTACTTGATGAATATTCATTTTTTCTTGGAAATAATAATCAAGATATTGGGAAGGTTCTTTGTCTTCAGGAAAATTAGTTTCGTATAGCAATCGCAATTTTTCAATGATTCGTTTTTCTATCAAAGAATATTTTTCGGCTAGGTGATGAGGATGATAAGACATTTTTGCTTTTTTCAAATTAGGAATTCCCATATCCTCTTGACGATTGATGAATTTTACTCCTTGAAAGTATTTTTTAGCCGTCATTTGATTTATTGCGGCATAGGCGCCATCGTAATTTAAATCAGCTTTTTCAAAAAGAACAAGACCAACATGATTCTTAGTAATAGTACCAATGGCAAAAGCAACAAGCACATGGTCAACTTCAATGAGGTTACAAAAAGCATCTAGTTCCTGTAAATGATTTAGTACATGGGAAATCGCTTCTTTTTCCATTTCCAAGGTTTTTCCGCTTGTCCAAGTATCCAGTGCTTCTTTAATGCGAGGAAAATCAGAAAAATGATAATCTCGTTCTTGAAAATTAGGATATGTTTTCAAGAATTTATTTAAATGATTTCGTTTAACACTATATTTTTTCCCCGTGAGGTTAATTAAATTTTCACTTAGATAAAGGTATTCATCGACATCATAATTGCGATAACTGATAAATTCAAAACAATGCTCACATTCTTTCATAATGTAATTTTTCATCTTCTCATTTAAACCACGAAGAATAGGATAAATATGATGTTCATCGCAATACTTTCTAAACTTCTGTGATACAATTTCCAAACCTTCTTTATTCAATGCTAGTGGAGGTAAGAAATACTGATCAATTCCTTCTTGACCGCGAAGCAAAATCCAATTTTCTCCTTCGGCTATTTCAATATCATCGATATGTGACCACGCGAAAATATTTGTGAAGTTTAATTCACTCGCTTCATAATCGCTATATAACTCATTGTTTACAAAAAAACGTTCTATTTTTTCTTTGTCACTCATTGCAATTTTTCGGAAATTCATAAGCTCACCTTACTATCAATTATATCATAATATTTTGTTTTTCGTTAGTGAATATTGTGAATTTACATTTTCATAAAAAGAAAATAACATGCAATGAAACGAGTAAAAAAACCGTAAAAATGTTGACATTTATAATCGTATATTATATAATATATAAGCGTGTAAAGAAAGATACACCATTGTCGGGAAATAGCTCAGCTTGGCAGAGCGCTTGGTTTGGGACCAAGATGTCGCAGGTTCGAATCCTGTTTTCCCGACCATTTCTATGCAGGTATAGTTTAATGGCAGAACTACAGCCTTCCAAGCTGTTCGTGCGAGTTCGATTCTCGTTACCTGCTCCAAAGATAAATCAAATCTCGCTAAGAAGCGAGTTTTTTTCATTTTTATTTAAAAATTAAAATTTCTGTTATTAATTAGGTAAAAAGACTTGAAATAAATAGCCTTTTGTATTACAATAAGAGCAGTATAAGAGACTATCTACTAGTCGTTATGCAAAAAATAAAAGGGAGAGAAAAAATGAAGAAATTTTTGGCGTTTTTTGTTATGCTAGGTCTAGTGTTTTTCGTTTTTGGTTGTAAAACACCAGAAAAAGAAAAAACAGGATTCGATTATGATGCTATTCCAGATACAATGGAATCTACAAATGGTAAGTATCAAATCGCTTTTGTTACTGATATTGGACAATTAAAAGACAAATCATTTAATCAAGGCACTTGGGAAGGTTTGAAACGATTTGCTAGTGAAAATAGTAAATCATACAAATACTATCAACCTGCAAATGGTGATGCAGCAACAGATGATGATCGATATGATGCGATGGTTGCCGCAGTAAATGGAGGAGCTGAAATTATTGTTTGTGCTGGCTTTATGCAAGCAGCAGCATTAGAAAAAGCAGCTAAGGAAAATCCAACAGTGAAGTTCGTTTTCATTGATGGTTGGCCATTAGGATTTGACAACATTAACGCAGTAGTGTTTAAAGAAGAACAATCAGGTTATTTTGCAGGATATGCAGCTGTAATGGAAGGTTATACTAAACTTGGTTACTCAGGTGGCGGCGGTGGAACTAATCCAGCTTGTCAAAGATTCGGTTATGGATATATTCAAGGTGCCAATGATGCAGCTAAAGAAAAAGGTATTACTGTTGAGATGAAATATAGTTGGAACTACGGTTCAACATTCTCAGCATCTGCTGACTTACAAACAATGCTTAATGGTTGGTATTCAACAGGTACACAAGTTATTTTCTCTGCTGGTGGCTCTATGTGTCAAAGTGCATTCGCTGCAGCTTCAGCAAATCAAGGTAAAGTAATTGGTGTAGACGTAGACCAATCTAACGACTCAGCAACAGTTATCACATCAGCTACAAAAGGATTACGTGAAGGTACAATGTATGCATTGAAGGCTTTCTATGATGGTAAATGGGCTGAAATCGGTGGTAAACAAACTAATTTAGGTGCAGCAGAGGATGCTGTTGGTTTACCTCAAGAAACATGGTCAATGACTAAATTTACATTAGAAGATTATCAAGATTTACTTGCGAAAGTAAAGTCTGGAAAAGTTAAAATTGATGATGATCCAACTGGTGCAGAAACGAAAACTTATTCAAATGTAAATTTAGACTATATTCAATAGGCTTTAACTAAGAAGGGGAAACCCTTCTTTTTTTTAACTTTTAAAAAAACTATTTATTTATTCTCCAAAATATGAGATAATACATATAAAGTGAGGACTATTTACATGGAAAACTATGTTATTGAAATGCGAAACATTACAAAAATTTTCCCTGGAGTTGTGGCTAATGATGATATAACATTAGAACTAAAACAAGGAGAAATTCATGCTCTTTTAGGAGAGAATGGCGCAGGGAAATCAACTCTGATGAGTGTGTTATTTGGTCTTTATCAACCAGAATCAGGGGAAATATATAAAAACGGAGAAAAGGTTACGATTAAAGGACCTAATGATGCTAATCGTTTAGGCATTGGTATGGTTCACCAACACTATAAATTAGTGGATATTTTCTCAGTTTTAGATAATATTATTCTCGGTGCAGAAACTACAAAACATGGCTTTTTAAGAAAAAAAGAAGCGAGAGAAAAAGTAATCGCATTAAGTGAAAAATATAAGTTGCATGTTGATGTAGATGCACTGATTGAAGACATTACTGTAGGAATGCAACAACGAGTTGAAATATTAAAAATGTTATATCGGGATAATGAAATCCTGATCTTTGATGAACCAACAGCAGTGTTGACACCACAAGAAATTGAAGAATTAATGGAAACAATGAGAGGATTTAAAGAAGAAGGAAAATCCATTCTCTTCATTACTCATAAATTAAATGAAATCATGGCTGTTGCTGATCGTTGTACCGTGTTACGGAAAGGAAAAGGAATAGGGACAGTCAATATAAAAGATACATCAATTGAAGAATTATCAGAAATGATGGTAGGAAGAAAAGTAAGTTTTGTTGTTGAAAAGCAACCAGAAAAAATAGGAAGAACGATATTACGGGTTGAGGATTTAATCGTAGCTTCTAAAAAACATAAGAACAATGCGATTAAAAATATTTCTTTTGATGTAAAAAGCGGTGAAATTGTTTGTCTTGCCGGTATTGAAGGAAATGGACAAACTGAATTTGTTCAAGCACTGACAGGATTGGAAAAAGTCGCTTCGGGTAAAATAGAATTAAATAATCAGGATATTACTCATGCGTCTATTCGAAAGAGAAGTAAATTGGGAATGAGTCATATTCCTGAAGACCGACATAAATATGGTCTAATATTGGATTTCAGATTAGAGCAAAACCTAGTTTTACAACGATATTGGGAACCGAAGTTTCAAAAACATGGATTCATCGATAATCAATCGGTTAGAGAATATGCAGAGGAACTAATTGAGAAGTATGATGTTCGTTCTGGTGAAGGAGCGGTTACCATTGTTCGTTCTATGTCAGGAGGAAATCAACAAAAAGCAATCATTGCCCGAGAAATTGATCGTAATCCTGATTTGCTAGTCGCTTTCCAGCCAACACGTGGTTTGGATGTGGGAGCTATTGAATATATTCATAAACAATTAGTTGGTCAAAGAGACGAAGGAAAAGCAGTGCTACTTATTTCTTTGGAACTAGATGAAGTAATGAATGTTTCTGATCGGATATTAGTCATGTATGAAGGGGAAATCGTTGGAGAGTTTGATCCAAAAGAAGTAACAACTCAAGAACTAGGATTATATATGGCAGGTGCAAAAAGAGATAGGAGGGAAAAAACGAATGGCTAAAACATTAGATAAAGTTAAGAGTTTTTTCAAATCTATCGGCCGCTGGTTTAAATCGCTGGTTTGTACAATTGATGGTAGAGAAGCTAAACTTCTAACTATCTATCATAAACCAGCAACTAAATCGATAATATCCTCACTGATTTCAATTTTTGTAGGTATTTTATTAGGCGGTTTAATCTTGCTTATTATTTCCATCACTTCAGGAGGAAAAATCTCTCTTAAAGCGGTATGGGAAGGATTTAGATTAATCTTTATTGGTGTATTTAATACAGGTAGAGATACCAATGGAAATATCACTTTTGGTTTTAATAGCACAAATATAGGAAACGTATTATTCCGGGCAACTCCGTTAATCCTAACAGGACTTTCCGTCGCAGTAGCGTTTAAGACAGGCTTATTTAACATTGGTGCCCCTGGTCAGTATTTGATGGGAACAGCGGTTACTTTTATCGTTGCTCTTTCGATACCAACGACAATTGTTCCTGCTTGGATAGTGTGGATTTTATCGTTTGTTGCTGGTTTTCTAGCTGGTGCTCTATGGGGTGTCATTCCTGGTGTATTTAAAGCATTTCTCAATGTTCATGAAGTTATTACTTGTATTATGACCAATTGGATTGCTGCGAATATTGTCACATCGCTTTTTGATAACAATAAAGGGATATTTAAGCATTTACTAGATCCATCACCAACAAAGAATCTAGCTTATTTATTTAAGACCGCAGAAAATGGTGTAGTTACCTCGAAAATGGGATTGGATGTTCTTTTTCCTGGTTCACAGGTAAATGGCGGTATTATCATTGCTATTGTAATCGCCATAATCGTATATATCATTTTAAATAAAACAACATTTGGTTATGAATTGAAAGCTTGTGGTAGCAATCGCCACGCAGCAAAATATGCAGGGATTAATGAAAAGCGGAGCATTATCCTCTCAATGGCTATTGCTGGTGGTTTAGCTGGAATGAGCGCTGCCTTATATTATTTATCAGGAAATACTGAATTCTACTGGTCAACCTATCAATCTCTACCAGCGAACGGCTTCAATGGAATTCCAATCGCTTTACTTGCTTACAATAATCCAGTGGGAGTCATCTTTTCAGGTATTTTCATGTCATATTTAAACGTTGCAGGGTTGCAATTAAAGAATTTAACTCCTTTCAATGAATACATAACAGATATTATTATTGCTTCTATTGTTTATCTGAGTGCTTTCTCGCTAGCTTTCAAAGAAATCCTCAATGGAAACTTCTTTAAAAGGAAGAAAAATAAATTACTTCTTGAAAATTCACAAGAAGACTCTACTAAACCTAAAATAATCAAAAAGGAGGAAAGTAAATAATGACCTATCTATTACAACAAACCATTCTTTACACGGTTCCTTTAATGATTGTTGCTCTTGCTGGTGTTTTTTCAGAAAGAAGCGGAATAATTAATATTGCTTTAGAAGGATTAATGGTTATCGGTGCTTTTATTGGAGTTTATTTTGTAAGAAGAATCATCTTGCTTAATGCTCCCCTTTCATTTGGTCAACCTTTACTACTACTGGGAATGTTGATTTCTATTATTGGTGGTTGTTTGTTTTCTTTATTATTAGGATTTGCCGCGATTAAACTGAAAGCAAATCAAACGATTGCTGGAAGTGCCTTAAATCTATTAGCTCCTGCTTTAGTACTGTTTCTAATTTTACTCATTACTTCGCAAAGTGTTTTAAATATTGATTCTCGATATAGTTCCAATGATTATTTTATGTTGAATCAGGAAGACTTTGGCTTAGGAACGAAATTAGAAAATCCGCTAGGAGTAATCGGCAATGTTTTGTTCAATAAAACCTATATTACTACCTGGATTTGTCTTGCTTTGTATATTGGATTATCTATCATATTATATAAAACAAAATTTGGACTTAGATTGCGTTCTTGTGGGGAAAACCCACAAGCTGCGGATTCCCTTGGAATTAACGTGTATAAAATGCGTTATGCTGGTGTCTTAATCTCTGGAGGTTTGGCAGGATTGGGTGGCTTTGTTTACTCTGTAACAACAGTTGCTGCTTCTAGTAATGGAGACGTTGCCGGTTTTGGATTTTTAGCTTTAGCTGTTATGATTTTTGGTAACTGGAAACCGAAAAACATTGCCGCAGCAGCCTTGCTGTTTGGATTATTGAAGTGTATTGCTGTTGGTTATCCTTATATTGATATTAATAACGATGGAATCTATTTCCTGAACACGATTGGTATCAGTCAACATATTTATCGTATTTTGCCATATTTGATTACTTTAATAGTACTAGCCTTTACCTCTAAAAAATCACGAGCACCAAAAGCGGAAGGAATTCCTTATGATAAAGGGGAAAGATAAAATCTAATATGAGTTGTTACTTTTGCGGTAACAACTTTTTATTTGTCTTTCAGTTGTAATAATAAACATTTAGTAGTATATTAGTGATGTGGTGAAGAGATATGATTGATGTATTAAAACACTTAAAATGGTTTTTCAAACAAGAATATAAACGATATATAGTAGCAGCTATTACCTTGTTAGTACTTTCGGTAATCTCGGTTTTTCCTGCTCGGATTTTAGGATTAGTGATTGAAGAAATTGCCAGTCGCACGATTACCGTCAAAAAAATTATTTTTTACTCTAGTCTTTTACTATTGATACCCGTTGTAAGATATATTGTCAATATCATATATCACTACCTCATCAATGCCTTAGGCAAGAAAGTAGCTTATGAGTTAAGAGATAAATACTTAAACCATTTATTTGAATTAGATGCTAGTGCTTATTCAAAATATACAAAAGGAGATTTGATTGCCAGAGCAACCAACGACTTAGAAGTTTTAACAGTTGTTTGTACGGGATTTCTTCAGAGTGTTGTCTTTAATACGGGTGTTGTTCTATCAGCGGTTTTTATGATGCTGTTTACAATTGATCCAATCTTAACATTGGTATCCATTCTCATCATGCCAATTGCTATTTTTCGCTTGAATAAGGTAAGGATGAAGAAGCGACAATATTATAAGATTCACCATGAAATTTATGCAGAGATGACAGAAAAAGTATTGGAGTCAATTGAAGGTGTCAAGACGGTAAGAGCTTATTGCCAGGAAGAAAATGATTTTGTTAGGGCAAAAGAAGCAATTGATGCAGATATCAATTCATGGAGAAAAATCCTCAAATTTGAAACATTATTTACCCCTTTATTTGAATTTATATATGCTTTTTCGTATTTTGTTGCCTTTGCTTTTGGCAGTTATATGGTTATCACATCACGTATCACTACAGGAGATTTGATTACTTTTGTAATGTATATCGGTATGTTATATGGACCACTAGTAGCTTTAAGTAATGTTTTAAACACGATAAATAATGCAATTATCGCGGATAATCGTTATCATGAGATTATGAATTTAGTGCCACTGGTAAAGGATGAAGAAAAAAGTTCTTCAGTATTTACTTTCGAAAAAATTGAATTTAAAAATGTCAGTTTCAAATATCCTTTTGATCATCATGAAATCATTAAAAATATTAATTTTACTATTAACAAGGGGGAAACGATAGGTATTGTCGGTCCTACTGGCGCAGGTAAATCAACCTTGATTCGTCAATTGTTGCGAGAATTTAATGTGACCAGTGGTGAAATTTTGATTGATGGAAAGAACATAGAGAATTTCAAGATTGAGGATGTCCATAATCTTGTTGGATATGTTCCTCAAGCTCATATTTTGTTTCGCAAAACAGTAGATGAAAATATATTAATTGGAAATCCCAAAGCATCTCCAGCACAAATAGATATGGCCGTTACCTTATCTGATTTCAAGAAAGACATCAAAGATTTAGCTTATGGTAGTGAAACAATGGTCGGGGAACTTGGTGCCAGTTTATCTGGCGGCCAGCGACAACGATTATCCATTGCTCGAGCTTTGGTTAAAAACCCAGAAATCTTAATTCTAGATGATTCTTTAAGCGCTGTGGACGCCTTAACAGAAGCAAATATTATCGGGCATTTAAAGAAGTCGCGTTCCGACAAGACCAATATTATTGTCGCCCATCGCTTTTCAGCAATCTACCAAGCCGATAAAATAATCGTTCTTGAAAATGGAAAAATTACTAACGTCGGCACCCATCGAGAGTTGCTCGGATATGATAATTGGTATAAACGCCAATATATAGAGCAACTTGCCAATAAGTAGGTGCTATATGAAAAATATAAAAAGAACGTTTAAATATCTAAAAGGTTATAAGAAATATTTTTTTGTTAGTGTTTTTATGATTTTATTCATTCAAATTTTAGGATTCTTATCCCCATTAATTGTGAAGCAGATTCTCGATGAATATATTTTGGGAATTGAATATGAATGGGTAGAAGTTGCTGCTGAAGATGAAAAAACAGTAAGTTATCAAAACGCTCTATATAAACAAAAACGCTATCTTGATGAAGATGATATTGTAATTGATGATTTTTCACTGATAGTATATAAAGATGGTTTTTATATAACAGAGAGTAAGATTGTTGAGGGAACTAAAAATATTCAAGATAATGTCTTAACCATTACCAATACAGATAATGAAACCTTTGTTTATCCAGTTATAAAACTAAAAGCAACTGAAGTTGTTGATTTCTATCGCCCTGTATTTACCATCTTGATTATTTTGGTCGTACTATTATTAGGCCGTAGTGTTCTATCAATTATAGCTTCCTATATTCAAACGATTTCCAATAATAAAGTCGTTACCCATATTGCTCAGCAGGGTAGAACGGATGCTATGAAGAGTATTGAACGGTTACCGATTAAGTATTTTGAAGAAGAACCTGCGGGGAAAATGGCATCGAGAATTACCTCTGATGTTGATGGTATGATTATATTGTATCGCCAAGCAACCAATGTATTAATGAATGCTATCTTGAGTTTTATTTTGGCGTACGTGGGAATGTTTTATCTAGACCCAAAACTTGCCTTATTAAGTTTTATTGTTTATCCATTAGCGTATATTTGGATTCGCTTTTTCTTAGCTAGATTAAAGAGAATAGCAGAAAAAGTTAATGAATTACGCTCATTATTAGTGGGTAAAATAAACGAAATTATCAATGGAATAAATATATTACAAATTTTTAATTTTAAGAAACAAACCATTTCCGAGTTTAATGATTTAAATAAGAAATATGTCAGCGAACAAATGAATGAAGTCAAACTACATATTACGACTGGTTGGAATATGATTGGTATCGTAAGGGGAATCATCACCACCATTGTCGTTGTTTATTTTGGTTATCAACATTTTACCATTTCGGAAATTGTTATTTCTGCGGGTTTAATCTACGCTTATAATGAGTATCTATTAAAAATCATCGACCCTGTTAACTTAATCTTCACTCAAGTAGGAGAATTCCAACATGCTTTAGTGAGGACGGAAAGAATTCACAAAATAATTGAAGGTCCAGTAGAAGATAATACATTTGAATTGTTGCCTCGTTACCGAGGAGATATTACCTTTGATAATGTATGGTTTGCTTATGAAAAGGATGATTATGTTCTTAAAGGAATTAGTTTTCAAATAAAAAGTGGAGAAATAGTAGGTTTGGTGGGGCATACAGGTAGTGGTAAATCATCTTTGATGAACCTTCTATTACGATTTTATGAATTAAAAGAAGGGGAAGGATTAATTAAAATAGATGATACAGATATTACTACCTATAGCAAGCGGAGTTACCGAGAACATATCGGTATTGTCCTTCAAGAACCCGTTTTATTTAAAGGAACAATCGCTAGTAACATTCGCTTTGGTAAAGAGAATGTCAGTGATGAACAAATAATTGATGTTTTAACTCAAATTGGCGGCAAAAAAATTATTGATCGTTTTGAAAAAGGAGTTAATCAAGAAATTTCTCGCGCTGGTATTAATATGTCGAGTGGGGAAAAGCAAATTATCGCTCTTGCAAGAGTATTGATTCATAATCCTGCCGTTTTGATTATGGATGAAGCAACATCACATATTGATACGGAAACAGAAGCAATGATTAAAAAAGCATTGGAAGTTGTTTCAAAAGGAAGAACTTCAATCATCATTGCTCATCGATTATCGACGATTCAAAAAGCGAATAAAATTATTGTCTTAGAACATGGTTTAAAAGTAGAAGAAGGAACTCATCAAGAACTGTTACAATTAGATGGTGTCTATGCAAACATTTATCGGGCTCAAATTGCCAATATCGAATAAAAAACTACCTTTGATGGAAGGTAGTTTTTTTGTTTAAAGGAAATTATAAATGAGTAAAGTTGCTAGTGTGAAGTAAATAGTTATCGAAAAAATATCATTAATCGTTGTAATAAATGGACCAGAGGCTACAGCTGGATCAACACCACATTTATAAAGAAGGACTGGAGTTAGTGCACCAACAGTATTAGCTACAGTAATCGAGACAAAAAGGGCAACACTCACGACAGTCGCCAAAACAAAGATGTTTTGTTCACTATTTTTCATCAACAATAATAAAATTATGGTTAAAACAAAACTAGCAAGTCCTAAGACGAGACCGGTGATTAAACCGAGTGATAATTCTCTTCCAATATGAGCTAAAATGGGTTTACTCTTGTCGAGTTCATAGTTACTGATTTTTCTAATGGTTACTGCTAGAGATTGTGTTCCACAATTACCAGCAAGTCCAAGAATCATCGGCTGGAAGATGACAAGAATGGTCATACTATCAATTGTAAATAAATATTCAAATTGAGAAATAATAATCGTAACAAAAATATCGAGAATTAATAAAATGCTTAGCCATGGCAAACGTTTTTTTATCGATTTTGATACAGACTCATTAATTTCCTCTTCTTCAGTCAAACCAGCAAATTTTGCATAATCTTCTTCAGCGACTTCAATCAAAGCATCAGTAGCATCATCCATCGTAATAATTCCTTTTAGAACTCCATTTTCTAAAACAGGAAGTTCAAAAATATCATAATCTTTGATTATTTTTACGGCTTCTTCGATATCTTGATCAACATTTGCCCATTGAAAATTGGTATTCATAATTGCATCCACATTACATGGAGATTTCGTAACAATAAGTTTTTTCAAATCAATTGTTCCTAGCAGATGTCCTCCCTCATCAACAACAAAAGAAGTGTTGATTGTTTCTGCTTCCGGTGCTTCCTTCACAATGGTTTTCATCGCCGCTTTTACATCAATACCAGAAGGGAAAAAGATATAGTTGGTATTCATCAAAGCTCCAGCAGTATCTTCTTCGTACTGGGTTAGTACAGCAAGCTCCTCTTGAGTTTCTTTTTCTAATAATTCATAAACAGCTTCTGATGTGGATTGGGGCATTTCGCCTAATGTGTCAACAGCATCATCGGGTTCCATTTCTTCAATAATGTCTGCAATTTTCTCGCGATTTAATTCTTGCAAATAGATTGAAGAATCTTCTAAATAAGAAAAAATATCAGCTAATTTTTCATCGTCAAAAATAGCATATATTTTTTTTCTGTTTTCTTCGTTTAATGCAGGAAATACTTTTGCAATATCATAAGGATGTAGTTTTGTTAGATTCACCCTTAGGGTGTTTAGGTCTTTTGTCTTTTCTAATTGATTTAAAATATATGTTTTTTTCATTTTGTCACCTACTTATACAATCCCAATAAAATAATTGCTAAACTAAAATAAACAGTAACGGATATTAAGTCGTTTAGGGTTGTGATAAAGGGACCAGAGGCTACAGCAGGATCGATTTTTAGTTTATCAAAAATAATAGGAACGAGAGTTCCAAACAAACCAGAAAGAATTAGGGAAATAAAAATAGCAAGACCAATAATCAAACAAATCATAACGATGTTAATTGTTTCATCACCATTCACTAACAAAAAAATATAACTAACAATAAAAGCCAAGATTCCCAATAAAAAACTATTGATAATCGATATTTTTAATTCTTTTAAAAGGTGTTTGCGAGTTTTCGATTTAGAATCTAAATTTTTTCGGCTCAGTCCTCTTATGGTTACTGCTAAGGATTGGGTTCCTACATTACCTGCCATATCCAAAATTAGTGTTTGAAAAAGCGCCAAAGTAGTTACTTGTTTAATCACATCTTCGTAAGCGCCGATTACATTAGCAGTTAGCAATCCTAAAATCAGTAGTAAAATTAACCAAGGAATTCTTGCCGCAAGGGTTTTAAAAAGTGTCGTTCTACCTTCTTTTACTTCTCCAATACTTGCCATTTTTTCTAAATCATCGTCAACTTCGTCTTTGATGACATCTAATGCATCGTCCATTGTGATGATACCGACTAATTTTTGGTTCTCTAATACTGGAAGTGCATAAATATCATAATTGCTAATTTTCATAGAAGCATCTATTATCGAGTCATTTGTATTTACAAAACTAAAGTTTTCCTCCATAATTTCTGATATTTTTTTAGGTGTTCTTGCGATAATCAATTTTTTTAGGTCGAGAACACCGACCATTTGATTATTGCGTGAAACAAACAGAGGGTCGACAATTTCGGCTTCGTTTGCTTCAGCAATCAAATATTTCATGGCTTCCTTGACATCCCAATCAGCATCAACTTCAAGATAATTAGTGGTCATAATAGAACCAGCAGTATCCTCTTCGTAGGCACTTAAATAGCTGATTTCTTTTTGATCTTCTAATTCTAAGTTCTCTAAATAAGAAGAGGCATCTTCTTCCAATTCGTTAATAATGTCGACTGCATCATCGACTTCCATTTCACTTAAAACAGAAGTACCGTGTTCAATATCCAATTCTTTTAGAAAATTTGCGGCATCTACTTCATCCAGGTATTCAAAAATATCAGCCAAATCTTCATGAGACAGCGCTTGATAAATTTTATCTCGCTCTGTTTTAGAAAAATCTAAAAAGGCTTTTGCAATATCATAGGGATGGTATTGCTTTAAAGACTGCGAGAGGTTGAAGACACTGCTTTCATTTTTTACTAAATCTAAAATTTGTTCATAATTTTTTAATTCTTGCATCTTTAATCACCATCCTTTATCTCTTTAATATTATAAAACAAATAATCCTTTTTGTAAATTGAAATCGGTAAATAAAGATTAACAAACAAGGAAAGATATGGTATAATAGTTGTGGTGTTTTTTAAAAATATTCACATTGGAGAAGGTTTAGAGCGTGACAAAGAACAAAGCGAATTTATTATTATTCGTGGTGGCGATATTTTGGGGTTTGGGAACATGCATGATGAAATTAGCAACAACTGCTAATTTGTCAACAGGATTGTTGAATGCTATTAGAGGATTTATCTTTACTCTATTATCGTTAGCTTTTTTTGGGAAAAGAATTATAAGAATGACGAAAAAAGAGTTTAAATTGGCATTGATAGCGGGGTTAATCAATACTTGTGGTTTTATCATTCAAACGCTTGGAATTGCTAGCACAACTCCTGCTAAGTGTGGCTTTATCACAGCTACCTATATTATCTTTATTCCTATTTTTGTTTTCTTTGTTTATCGCCAAAAAATAAAAATAAACCATCTGATTAGTATTGTTTTCGCTTTGATTGGTATGGCGATTCTTACAGGAATTTATCGCGAGCAAAGCCAATTTAATTATGGTGACTTATTATCGCTAATCAGTGCAATGTTTTTTGGACTATCGATTGCTTACCTTGGTAATACAGCAAAAGGCATAGATTTCAGTATCGTCGCTTTTATGTTAGGGATTAGCTTAATGGTTGTTGGTACAATTTGGTGGTTATTGATTGAAAAAGCTCAAGTCGGTCAAATAGTTGTAAGAGAGGCAATTATTTCTGTTTTGTATTTAAGCATTGTAACTTCTTTTCTTTGCCAAACGATTCAAATTTACGCTCAGAAATACACGAAAGCAGTTCTTGCTGGAATCATTCTGATGCTTGAGGGATTGTTTGCCATGATATTTTCGATACTACTCGGGTATGATGAACTTACCTATGATTTGTTGATAGGAGGAGCTATTATGATGGTAGCCTTTATCCTAGCAGTAATTAACTTTGACCATAGGAAAAAAAGAAATGGTCGAGAAGAGGTAATTAAGACTTGAAACTAGGTTACCAAAATAATAATAAGATGAGGTGTTCAAATGATTAAAAAATATAGAATGAAGAGAATCATATTGTTTTTCTTGTTATTTGTGCTTGTTTATATCAGTGGTTGCAGTAGAACACAGATTACGTTTACTAGCGATAAGCTTGTTTTCTTAGGCGATACGCCACAACTAATACCTGTTACGGATAGCGATGTTGAATTTGTGATTGCCAATCAAGAAGTGATTGAAATTGTAGATGGGAAAATTTATCCTTTAGAAGCAGGAAGAACGAGGATTACAATAAAAGATAGTCTTGAAACTTTGGAAGTAATTGTATTGCCACAAGTAGTTTGCCCCACAAGTTTAGTAGAAAAAGAAACAGTAGAACTAACGATTGCTAATTACTTCAGCGATATTCACGATTTTAACTTTATTGTGGAGGACGATGGTATTTTATCGTTGAATGATACGACGTTAAGCGCTGTAGCTAGAGGACAAACAAAACTAACGGTGGCTTTAAAAAGCGATGAAGAAGTTGCTGTTAATATAATAATCGAGGTAACTGTAGAAAAACCAATCATTTTATTATCGAGGGAAGAAGTTTTAGTCGATGATGTCTTTAGTTTAAGTGTTGAAAATTATAAAGAAGAGTTTATCTATACCTCTAGCGATGAAACAATATTGGAGATTGTTGGTTCTGCAGTATTTGCCCTTAAAGCAGGAAAAGCAACGATTACAGCAACATCAAAGAATGATGATCAAATAGTAGGAACAATTGATGTGGTTGTAAAAGGACAAACGCCTATTTTGCGAGCAAATGCGATTGACTATAAGGTTGGACAAACATTTTTCATTCCGATTATCAATTATCCCGATTATAGTTTATTTGAATGGTCGGTAAGTGATAAAAATGTCATTTCGATAGATGAAAATTATCAAATAACAGCGTTAACACCGGGTAATGTTAGTATTACTGTTACCAAAAAAGATGATAAGAATTTAAAAGCGACGATTGATTTAATCATATATCCAGTAAAGCCAATGATTAACTTGGCTAATAATACGATTCAATTAGGTCAAAAAGTAAAATTAGAAATTTTAAATTATACGAATAAAGAAGATTTTATTTGGAAGATTGGCGATTCAAGTATTTTAAATATAAATAATTATTTACTAGAAGCTATCCAATTAGGGACAACTACTGTAACAGCGACTTCAAAAACGGATGCAAATTTAACTGATAGTATTACTGTTACCGTAATTCCTCTCCTTCCTATTTTAAATGCAACTTTTGAAAATATGCGGGTTGGCGATGTTGGTTATTTATGGATTAGCAATCTTGAGCAAATGGGAGCTAGTGCAGATGATTTCCTTTTCACTGTCGATGATTCAACAATAATGAAGTTAGAAAAAGATAAGATGACGGCATTGAAAGAAGGAATGGTGACAATTACTGCAACCTTAAAAGATAATAGTGTTGTTACTACTGAATCTCTTGTTACTGTCACCAAAACAAGTACTAAAAAAACGGAGAATGGTGAGATTAACGAAGGACCATTACTATTATATACTCAAGAAGAAGGAGCTAGACTTCTTGCTGGAGTAATGTCATATGTGTATATCGATAAAGCCGTTG
>ERZ795030.2745-NODE-2745-length-20086-cov-19.541810_pt1 | contig 20086 bp, 20 predicted proteins | sample MGYA00375122_ERZ795030 | MGnify/ENA primary metagenome ERZ795030 (study PRJEB30165, sample SAMN05720146) | activated sludge metagenome | isolation source: anaerobic digester from wastewater treatment plant | place: Japan | collected 2015-04-20 ... | reverse complement strand
GGGAACCGGCCAAGGTCTGCGTGGCTACGTAACCTTGATCGGACTCGGCGCTCACCTCGAACGGGCTGAGTTCAATGATCTCTTCTTCCGCGCGAGCCGCCGGGACCGGGCCCGTCGCCGCAGGATCCTGAGGCTGAGTCTGCGCCTGGGCGACAACGGCGCTAAGCATGGCTGCTGCAACGGAATGCAACACCATCATCCTACGCCGGCTTCGTGTACTTACGATTGGGTTTGTCATTAGGGTTCTAGGGTTAGTTTCGTGTCGGCTCCGCCGCCGCACCGCCTGAACAAGTGCTTGTGAGGGTATGAGGGTAAAGCGGAGCTGAGCTGGCGCTTACTCGCCTCTTCCTACCCCCCTGCAGCAAGAAGACTATGGTCTAGGCCGCACATATGCCTTTGGTATATATCCCCACTTATCGCACTGCGGATAAATACTATGCGTCCCAGAAAATCGCCCATTCAAGGGCTACCAACTTGCATGGAATCCATGCTAACAGTTGAGCAACTCCGGCTCTATATATCAAATCCACAGGCCCACTAGAGCGCAATATATAGGCAAAAACCAACACCCACCACAGCGCACCAAACCCGCAGACGCCTAGTCGTCCAGACCACGCTTCACAGATCTCACGAGGCGGCCGAACGCACGGTCCTTTCGCCGCCGCTCCACCTGCGACATCTCAGCAAACTCCGACTCGGCCCGCAGCTTCAGAAAGCTCTCGTACTGGGCCCGGCTGAGCTCGCCCGACTCCACCGCCGCGAGCACCGCGCACCCCGGTTCGCCGGTGTGGCTGCAATCCCGATACCGGCAACCCGTCGCAAGCTCCGCGATGCTGCCAAATCCGCCTCCGATTCCGCCACTGGCCTCCACGAGGCCAAACTCGCGCATGCCGGGATTGTCGATCACGAGCGCGCCGCCTTCGAGCACGACCAACTCGCGCCGGACCGTCGTGTGCCGGCCCTCGCCCGTGCCGCTCACGCCGCCCGTCTGGAGGCAATCGCGCCCGATGAGTTGGTTGATGAGCGTGCTTTTGCCCACGCCCGAGCCGCCGACGAAACAGTGCGTCTGCCCCGGTACCAACATCCGCCGCAGCTCGTCCAGCCCCTCCTGCGTCACGTTACTCAAGGTCAGCACCGGCGCCTCGATCCCGGCCGCCCGGATCTCTGCCCGCTGCGCGTCCACGACCTCTGGCGCCACCAGATCGGTCTTCGTCAACAGCACGCACGGCTCGGCTCCGCCCTCGCGGACCATGACCAGATAGCGCTCCAGCCGGCGGAGATTGAAATCGTAGTGGCACGACTGCACGACGACCGCGCGGTCCACGTTGGCCGCGATCATCTGCCGCTGCATCGAGGCACCGGCCGACTTGCGCCACAATGACGTCCGCCGCTCGACCACTCGGTGCACGAGCCCCCAGTCGCCCGGCGCTCCTTTTTGCAACACCACCCAATCGCCCACGCACGGCAACTCGTGCGACTCCGTATGCCGGTGCAGAAAACGCCCCGCGAGCGTTGCCCGGAAAGTCCCCGTGGGGTCCATGACGAGCAACGCCTCGCGATCGACCGCCGCCACCCGCGCGAGCGCATCTTCGGGCCCACATTCCGTGCGCGCCTCGTGCCACTCGCTCCAGCCCAGCCGCCTCAGCTCCTCGTGCCGTTGTTCGCCGTCCATGTGCGTTCTCCGTTTAGCGCGTCTTGGTATCGAAGGGCTCCCGCCAAAGCTGCCGCACGCCGTGAAGGTAACAAAGCCCGAGCGCCAGCGAGATGGCCGACGTGGTCACGACAAACCCCATGCGCAGCCTCAACGCGTCGGCCTCAGGCCCGTGCGCCCACAACGCAGCCGGCAGCCCCAGCAACCCTCGCAGGAGAAAAATCGCCGCGACGAGGCCAAGCACGGTTTTGGCCAGCGGCAGACGTCGCACCCCACGCGCCACGGCAATTGCATAGACGCCCCACAGCAGCAGAACGGCCGCGATGCCCGCCGTCAGAAGTCCGATGGAAATCTCGCCCGCAGCGGCCTGCTGCGCCGCCTGCTCGCCTGCGCCGAAAAACCGGTACCACTCCGGCCCGCCAAAGATGATCGCGACATGCAAGAGCGCCGCCAGCACGCAGCCGATACCGCCAAGGAGAAGAGGTTTCATGGTTCCTTCCGATGCTAACGGCACAAACGACGGCACGCCACCTGCGACTGAGTGCGCTTTCTGGCCGCTATCGAATAGCCGTCGCACCACCGCGCGGCACTTTTGGCTGGCATCTCCGGCTTCTTGCCGGCCAATCACCAAGCCACTCACCGCGCTTATGCACCATTTCATCAACACGATCATCCTGGTCCGGGACATACCGGTCTCGCGCGACTTCTACACACGCGTGATGGGCCTCACCGTCGAGCGCGAGTACGACACCGTCGTGTTCTTCCGAGATCATTTTGTGATCCACAACGCCGAGAGCCTGCTCTCAAACGCCTACGCCAGCCCACAGAAACCGGAGGCTCCGCTCGGCCGCGCGAATCTGGAGATCTACTTTGAGACGGATGATCTGGCCGCTTCGGTGGCACGCGTCCGGGCTAGCGGCACCAAGATCGTGCACGACATCGTCGAACAACCCTGGGGGCAAAAAGTGTTTCGATTCCTCGACCCCGATGGCCACCTCGTCGAAATCGGCGAGCGGATGAGCCAGCCCTAATCGGAAAACACCGGCTGGCCTTACCGCCATCAATCCAGCAGCACGAGACAGCCCCGACGCCCTCGTGGAATCCCTCGTTGACTTCCGTGCAGCGGTTCGGGCTCAGTTGAGCCGTTTTACGCCATCATGACCGACAAACGCCTTCCCTTCACGCTGAGCCAGTTGGAGACCATCGCCGCCCAAGTCGGCACGCCGTTCCACCTGTACGACGAAGCCGCCATGCGCGCCAACGCCCAGGCGTTTTACCGCGCGTTTGCCTGGGTGCCCGGCGGGTTTAAGAACTTCTTTGCGGTCAAGGCGCTGCCCAACCCGTACATCCTCGATCTGGTGCGCCAGGTGGGCATGGGCGGCGACTGCTCGTCGCTGGCCGAACTGCGCCTGTGCGAGGCCGCCGGCTTCCGCGGCGAGAACATCATCTTCACCTCGAACGACACTCCGGCAAAGGAGTTTCAAAAAGCGGACGAGATGGGCGCGTTGATCAACCTCGACGACCTCAGCCACATCGAGTTTCTCGAAACCGCACTCGGCGGACGCCTGCCGGAGTTCGTGTGCTTCCGCTACAATCCCGGCCCGCTCAAGGCCGGCAACGCGATCATCGGTAAGCCCGAGGAGGCCAAGTACGGCTTCACGCGCGAGCAGCTTTTCGAAGGCTACCGCATGCTGCGCGACAAGGGCGTGAAGCGCTTCGGCCTGCACACCATGGTGGCGTCGAACGAGCTCAACCCCGAGTATTTCGTCGAGACGGCGCAGATGCTCTTCGACCTCGCAGTCGAGGTGAAGCAACGCGTGGGCGTGCGCATCGAGTTTCTCAACCTCGGCGGCGGCATCGGCATCCCGTACCGGCCCGAGCAGACCGCTGTGGACCTCGCGTATGTCGGCCAGGCGATCCAGACCGCCTACGAGCGCACGCTCGTGCCGGCCGGACTCGCGCCGATGCGCCTCGCCATGGAATGCGGACGCATGATCGCCGGCCCGTACGGCTACCTCGTCAGCCGCGTGCTGCACAAGAAGGCCATCTACAAAAACTACGTCGGCCTCGATGCCTGCATGGCCAATCTCATGCGCCCCGGCCTCTACGGCTCGTACCACCACATCACCGTGCCGGCCCGCGAAGGCGGCGCGCGCAAGGTGTACGACGTCACCGGCTCACTGTGCGAAAACAACGACAAGTTTGCCGTCGACCGCGAAATCGCCGACCCGCAGATCGGCGACCTGGTCGTCATCCACGACACCGGCGCCCACGGCCACGCGATGGGTTTCAACTACAACGGCAAGCTGCGCTCGGCGGAGATCCTCTGGCAGGGCGGCACGAACTATAAACTGATCCGCCGCGCCGAGACGCTCGACGATCTGTTCGCCACGCTCGATTTCCCCGGCCTGCGCGGGTGATCCCGCCCCGGTGGCGCGCCATCCGAGGGCGTTGGCAATTTCAGGATACAAAAAGGCGGCCTCCGATCAGAGGCCGCCTTTTGCTTTGGAAACGAATCTCGTCCCGAATTACTTGCCGAGGAGATCAGCAACCATCGTGCGCTCTTCGACGAGCTCGGCGTTGGTGGCGGCGATCTTGGACTTGGCGAAGTCGTCCATGCTGTAGCTGGTGATGACTTCGTAGGAGCCCGGGGTGGTCGTGCGGACCGGGAGGCCGGCCCAGACATTGGCGTCGAAACCGTAGGCGCCATTGGACTTCACGGCGATCGAGTGGATGGCGCCGGGGGTCACGAGGCTGCGGACGTGGTCAACGAGGGCGTTGGCGGCGGAAGCGGCCGAGGAGAGGCCACGGGCGGCGATGATGGCGGCGCCACGCTTGCCGACGGCTTCGCAGAAGGGGCCCTGGAACCAGGCCGCGTCGTTGATGACCTGCGTCGCGGGCTTGCCGCCGATGGTGGCGTGCGCGAAGGCGGGGAACATGGACGGGCTGTGGTTGCCGTAGATGAAGATGTCCTTGACGGTGGTCAGGTCGACGCCGGCCTTCTTGGCGAGCTGGGCCTGGGCGCGATTCTGGTCGAGGCGGACCATCGCGGTGAAGCGGTCAGCGGTCAGGCGCTTGGCCTGGCTAGCGGCAATCATGCAGTTCGTGTTGGCGGGATTGCCGACCACGGCGACGCGGGCGTCGGCAGCGGCGACTTCGTCGATGACCTTGCCCTGCGCGGTGAAGATCTTGCCGTTGTCCTTGAGGAGGTCGGCGCGCTCCATACCCGGGCCGCGCGGCTTGGAGCCGACGAGGAGGGACCAGTTGGCATCCTTAAAGGCGACCTTCGGGTCGTCCGTGAGCACGAGGCCCTTGAGGAGGGGGAATGCGCAGTCGTCGAGTTCCATGGCAACGCCTTCGAGGGCCTTCATGACCTTCTCGACGGGGACTTCGAGCAACTGGAGGATGACAGGCTGCTCCGGGCCAAACATGGCGCCCGAGGCGATACGGAACAGCAGCGAATAGGAGATCTGGCCGGCAGCACCGGTGACAGCGACGCGAATGGGAGATTTCATAGGGAAAGGAGGAGTTTTAAGACGCAGAGATTGTCGAGCGCACGCAAGCCTTTAGCGGCGGCTTTGCGTGGATGTCAGGAAAAACGCGGTGCGAGAGTCTGGTGGGTTTCTCGGATGAGGGCCTCGGTGGTGGCCCAATCAATGCAGCCATCGGTGATCGAAACGCCGTAGCGGAGCTCGGAGACCGGCTTCGGGAAAGGCTGGTTGCCGGCGCACAGGTTGCTTTCGAGCATCGCCCCGATGAGGGTCTGAGCGCCACCGTTCACTTGGGTGAGCAGGGCACGAAGCACCTCGGGCTGACGCTCCGGGTGCTTCGCGGAATTGTCGTGGGAACAATCGACGAGGATCGACGCCGTGAGGCCGGACTTGGCGAGGAGCGCCTCGGTCTGGCGGATGTGATCCGCCGAGAAGTTGGGGCCAGCGGAACCACCGCGCAGGACGATGTGGCAATCCGGGTTGCCATTGGTGGTGACGGCCGAGGCGCGGCCCTCCAAATCGACGCCGAGGAAGGTCTGTGCCTGCCTGGCGGCCTTGATCGCGTTGATCGCCGCCTGAAGGGAACCGTCGGTGCCGTTCTTGAAACCGAGTGGCATCGAGAGGCCGGACGCCATCTGACGGTGCGTTTGCGACTCGGTCGTGCGCGCCCCGATGGCCGACCAACAAATCAAATCGGAGATGTACTGGGGTGTGATCGGATCAAGCAGCTCGGTCGCGGTGGGCAGGCCGATATCGAGCACTTCGCGCAGAAATGCGCGGGCCTGGCGGAGGCCGGACTCGATATCATGCGAGCCATCGAGGTGCGGGTCCATGATGAGACCTTTCCATCCAACGGTGGTGCGCGGCTTCTCGAAATACACGCGCATGACGATCAGCATGCGGTCGGACACCTCACGAGCGAGCTGGGCGAGGCGCGATGCATACTCGCGGCCGGCCGCGCGATCATGGATGGAGCACGGCCCCACGATCAGGAGAAAACGCCGGTCCTTGCCGCGGAGAATATCGCGTATCTCGGCGCGGGCTTGGGTGATAAAATCAGCCTGGGATTCCGTCTTGGGCAACTCCGCGAGGAGCGCCGCCGGCGATGGCAGCGGACGGGTTTCGACGACATTGATATCCGAGGTTTTTTGCACAGCCGGTCACGGTGAAAAAGGCGACGGCACGGGGCAAGCACTCTCCGAGCCGACAAAGAAAAACCCCAGGCTCGCATGAGCCTGGGGTTGAGAAAAACGGAACGATTACTTGCGGGCCGGAAGGGCCGGCGGTTCGGCGAGGGCGCTCTCCGAGGTCCGGCTCGCGATCATGGCGGTCATGCGCTGGATCTCGAGCTCGGCATTGCGGCGGGCGATCTTGGCCGTTTCCACTTTCTTGAGCAACTGGAGGTACTCTTCGTTGGTCTGGTCGCGGAGCTTGCGGGCGGCCAACAACTCGAGGTCAAGGCGGGCAATGTCCTTCGCCGCGGCGGCGGAAGCAGACTTGGCGCGATTGGTCTCGTCCAGAACCTTCTGGCCTTCAGCATCCCACTTTTCCTGCTTCTCGCGGGCCTTCTTTTCGTCCGCAGCCTTGCGCTCGGCGGCACGGGCGTCGGCATCCTCACGGGCCTTGGCTTCGAGAGCGGCTTTCGCGGCGGCGGCTTCGGCGTCCTTCTTGGCGATTTGCTCAAGGCGGATGGCCTGGGCCTTCTTCGCCTCATCCACGTGCGCGAAGTAGAAGAACAGGAAGACCACCAAGCCGATGATCGGGAAAATAAAGTAGAGCCACTTTTTCATAGAGATAGCGTTTGGGGTGCTAGTTAGGATTTCTTGGCAGCGGCAGCGGCGCGCTCTTTGAGGATTTTATCAGCGGCTTCGATTTTCTCCAAAGTCTGGACGAGGCCGCGGACGTTTTCCTGAGCCTTGACGACGTAGGTCTGCTGGAATGCCTCTTCCGAAATAGCGACTTTCTTGTCGGCTTCGATGGCGGCGATTTCCTTCTTCACCGCTTCGATTTCGCGGTTCAGACCCTTCACCTGATCGAGCAACTTGCGCTCCTCGGCTTGAGCGAGACGCTGGGCCTCATAGCTCTGGGCGCGCTCCTCTTGAGCCTTCTTTTCGAGGGCCTCCTTCTCGAGCTTCTGCTGCTTACGCGCTTCTGCCTGCTGATTGGCCTTGTCGATCGCGTCGCGGCGCTCCTGCTCCTCCTTGCGGATCTTGGCGATGTGGGCCTCGCGAGCTGCTACCTTCTTGGCCTCCATCTCCTTGTTGTAATCGGTTCGGAAATTCCAGTAGTACCCACCAAAGACCAGCGTCGCGATCAGTGGCACGAAAAGATAAGCTTTGTTCATGGTAGATTAGTGTAAAGGGGTTAGCGCTGCTTGCGTTGAGCTTCGACGGCTTTGCGGATCTTCTCTTGGTCCTCAAGACCCACGAGAATGGCCTCGCGCATCTTGGGGTAATTGGGTTCGTTGACGCCGGCGGGGATCAGGGCGATCGCCTTGTCGATGGCGGCCAAACCCTCTTGGTACTTGCGCATTTCGTAGCAAAGGAAGGCGACGAAATAGTGGACCTTGTAGGCGGTCTGGCCCAAATCGCCCTTGGTGACGGCGATCTTGGCGGACTCGAGCGCGTCGTTGTATCGGTCGATTGAGTAGTAGGCGTTGGCCGCCTGGAAATAGAGCTGACCAGCATTGGGGAAGCGAGCGGCGGCGCGCTTGAGGACGTCGATCGACTTCAGCTCCTTGTTCAGTTGTTGGTAGCAGAAGGACAGCATCTCGTAGTTGCGCTGTTCGTGCTCGATTGCGCCCGACTTCAGACCGGCTTCCATCAGCTCCGCGGCTTTCGTATACTGCTGGATGTTAAAGTAGAGGCTGAAGAGGGAGTATTGGTCCTTCGGGGTGTTCATCTGCCCGACGGCTTGCGCACGCTCCAAGGCGAGAATCGCGCGGACGTTGTACGGGAGAGAGTCTTTTTCCTTGGCCTGGGCACCCGCGAGGTTGACGTAGCAGCCAAACAGCTGCTGCCAGTACTGGCTGTTGCTCGGGTACTGGGAGACCAGAAGTTCGAGATACTCGGCCATCTGGGCGTAATCGGCCAGCTCTTGGGCACAGGCCACCATGAGCATGTAGAAGGGCTCCTTCGGGCGAATCGTATCCTGCAAGGCGCGCAAGGTCTGAGCTTGGGCACGCTTCACATAGGTGATCTTCTGCGCCTTCGTCGCCGGAGCGTCGCCATAGGATTGGGCGATATTGAAAAGGACCGACGCGTAGAACTGGAGCTGATCGATGGTCGGCTTGGTCGTGAGCGCGTCCCACTTTTCAATGTGCTCCAAGGCCTTGATGAAGTATGTGCGCTGATCCTCGGCGGAGCGCTTCACCGCGACCCCTTCCGAGTAGTACAGCTGGGCGAGCAGGTAGGTTAGCTCGGCGTTCTGCTTGGGCTCAAAATAGCCAAACTGCGTCGAAATGCGGAGGGACTCCTCCATGCAGGGGATGGCTTTGGCGAACTCGTTGCGGCTCAGGTAAACCTGGACCTTGGTGTTGAGCAAAACGGCCTGGTCGTAGCTGCCCGGCTTGGCTTTGGCGTACACCTTATCGATGATCACCAGAGCCTCGTCCCACTTCTTCTCGTCGAAGAGCGGACGGACTTTGCCCAGTTGTTCACCGACTTCATCCGACAAATAGGGGCGCTCCTTCTCTTCAGCCGACACGAGTGCAGCGGCGCAAGAGAAGCATGCCAGAAAGGCAACGGCGCGGAAACCCCGTCCAACGATGGGTGATGAGAATATCACAGAGAAAGCGCTCACGGTTGTTTAGTCGTTGTCTTTGAGGTTGAAGATAAGCGGAACGCTCATGCGGGTGTTGACGGCTTTGCCGCCCTTCTTACCCGGACGGAACTTCCATTTCTGAATAGCCATCAAAGCGTTGGCCTCGAATTCGCGATGGGAAGAGCGAATGACGTACGGTTCGCGGACTTCGCCATTGGTGTCGCAGATGAAGCCGATGACGACCTCGCCATTGATGCCTTGGCGGCGCATTTCGTATGGATAGTTCGGAGCGATCTGCACACGAACGATCGGGCGCTGATCCAAATCTTTTAGATTAAAGACATTGCCCATCTTGGCCGCAACCTGAGTCGGGCGGGTCTGCGGGATGACCATCGCCGAAGCGCTGGTCTTCACGCCTTCCGGCGGCGGGGGCTGAATCTTCTGCACAAACGAATCCATCGTGATCGTCTGCGGCACATCCGTCTGAGACGGCGGAGCAAAATCGACGCGGGTGTTTTCGACCGGGGCGTCCGAGACTTCGGTGGACGGCTCAGGCTCTTCCGGCTCGATTTCCGGCATGGCCATCATCTGGAGAGTGGGAATCTCTTCCTGAACTTCCACGACTTTTTTGCCAGAGCCTTCAAAGAGCTTGCTGCCGAACAAAAATCCGACGTGGAAAAGGATCGAGGCCAGAATACCTATGATAAGATCGCGACGCATGGCGTTTAGCTAGTTGTAGTTGCTTATCTGCCCGTCGGGCGGACCTGCGTTTCGACGGACACCTGATCAATCCCCGCCTTGCGCACCTCATCGAGGATCATCACCGTCGCGCCAAACTTGGCACGGTCATCGTTGGCGATGAGCACGCGCGGAACCCCCTTGGGATTTTCCTTATACTGACGGAGACGGGGCGCCACTTCGTTCAAAGTGATCATCTCCTTGTTCCAGTAGAAGGTGCCGGATTCCGACACCTGAAGCGTTACGGTGTTATCTTCAGTTTGAATTTCGTTAGCAGGCCCTGCGACAGGCAGCTGCACCGGCAATGACTGGAGATTATTCAACGACAACGTGAAGAGCACGAATGTCGCGAGCAGAAAGAAGATAACGTCGATCAGAGGGATGATCTCGATACGCGCTTTTTTCTGATCACTATCGGTTTGTGAACTTCCACCACCAGCCATGAGATTAAGGGGGCTAAGGGATTAAGATGTGTATGCCGCAGAGGAAGAGTTACTTCCCGGGAGCCTGAACCAGAGTTTCAATGTAAACCTTTGAGATGCCGGCCTTACGGACTTCATCGAAAGCGTACACCGCCTGGCTGAACATTGCTTCTTGGTCGCCGTTGATGAGGACCTTGGGGTTCGCCTCGCGCAGCTTATACTGCTGGAGGCGATCCAAGAACTCCTGCAACGTCACGGGGTCTTTGTCCCATGCGAGCGTACCCTCGGCCGTGACGGTGATCGTCACGGAATTGGCCGGGTCGCGCTTCTCACCAGACGCAGCATCCGGCAGTTTGACGGGCAAACCGTTGGACTTGTTTAGCGCGAGGGTAAACAGCACGAAAGTCGCGAGAAGAAAGAAGATAACGTCGATCAAGGGAATGATCTCGATACGCGCTTTCTTCTTGCCGCCACCGCCGCCTGAACTTGAACCGGCCATTGTTAGAGGGTGTTTGAAGGTTAAAACGGAGGACGCTCCGTTTTCTTAGGAACTCAGACGTTTTGGCTCTCAGACTTCTTGAGGAGAATCTCAAGAGCGCTGGAGGCATCGGCCACTTCGTGCTTGGCCTCTTCGATGCGGGCGTTGACGTAATTGAAGGGGAACAGACCGGCGATGGCGACGCACAGACCGCAAGCCGTGGCGATAAGAGCCTCACCGACACCGCCCGTGATCTTGCTGGCGCTGGAGGCGATGTCGCCACCCTGACCGAGGGCGCCGAAGGTCTCCATCATACCGGTGACGGTACCGAGCAGGCCGAGGAACGGAGCCGCGGTGATGACGGTATCGAGGATGGGCATGCCCTGCTGGAAGCGCTTGAGCTCGAGGCTGGAGGCGCGGAGGAAAGCATTGTGCATGGCGTACTCCTTATTGGTCAGAGCATAAACCATGATGCGGGCCACGAAATCCTTGCTCTGGCGGCCCATCTCGACGGCGGCGTCGATATCGCGGGCTTCCACGCGCTCGAGCATCTTTTCCACCATCTCGGCATCACGAGCAGCGTTTTCACGCAGGATGAAGAGGATGCGCTCAACGATGACCGTGAGACCTACGAACGAGATCAGCAGGATCGGCCACATGATGGGACCGCCGTGGATGAACAGCTGCATCGGCGTTTGACCCATGAGGAACGCAACGGGGAGGGTGCTTGTAGTCATAATTCGGAGTACGAGTTAGGGTGAGATTTGTAGGAGAAAAGCAGGGGGAAAGGGAGCAACTGAGGGGCCTAGAAACGAGCTGAGGGGATCAGGGAGAATGGCCATTGAGTCAGGATGAACCTGAGCCAATAGCGCCGGGGACTAGGACAAAAGTAGAGGGGGGTGTAAAGAGGTTTTCAGGAAAACTAAACAGCGTGGGGTGCGTCGAACGCGAAGGCCTGACGAGCAACCCTCACAGCGACAGGCTAAAAACAAAAAATGCATCGCCTGAAAAAAGCGATGCGGAGGTTGTCCTAACGTTAGAGAAGCTACTGGCTGCCCGACTAGGGATCGAACCTAGACAAACAGATTCAGAATCTGCTGTGCTACCATTACACCATCGGGCAGTGAGAGTTAAACTACGACAGGAAGACGATGGAGCCGGCGACGGGAGTCGAACCTGCAACCACCTGTTTACAAAACAGGTGCTCTGCCATTGAGCTACGCCGGCGCAAATCCGAGAACATCGCGAGACAACGCCTGAGACGCCGCCGCACACGCACAAACATCAAAGAACGCTTCGACCAGCGCCACCTGGGGGAAAGGCGGTTTTGGTGGCTCCCCGGGGACTCGAACCCCGAACCAATTGATTAAGAGTCAACTGCTCTACCATTGAGCTAGGAAGCCAAAATGAAGGTGGTGAACGCTCGAAATCTGGCGCGGCAAGTCAATACCTTTTCCGAAAACTTCTTTGTAACTTTCCACAAACATCTGACCTCAGCCCGCTAACCCTGCCGAAAAAAGTCGTACGCGCGCGGCGTCGACCGTTTCTGCGCCCGCCTTTCGGCCGTCCGACACCCGGAATTTTCCATCGTGAGCGAGCACCGACGGGGCGCCTCGCGGCCTGCATTGGCTAAAAAATCCCCTTGCCAAGCGCAGGCCGGCCGTCTGTGTTCCGCCACTCTCCTCATGCAAAAGACCAAAAAGTCCGTTGCTAAGCGCTTCAAGCTGTCCGCCAAGGGCAAGCTCGTTCGCCGCACGCCCGGCTTCCGTCACTTGCTTGGTTCGAAGAGCACGAAGCAAAAGCGTCGTGCTACCAAGGACAAGCTCGTCGCCGAAGGCCATGCCGCGCCGCTGAAACGTTGCCTGCCGTTCGGCCTCTAAACCAACAGCCGAAGCATCAACCATAACTTCGTCAGCCAGGTGATCTCTTTCTAGGCGACCCGGCGGCGACCAAAAATACACAAACATGCCTCGTGTAACAAACTCACCGGCCTCCCGCAACCGCCGTAAAAAAGTGTTGCGCTACGCGAAGGGCTATTTCGGCAACAAGTCGAAGCTCTTCCGCTACGCGAAGGAAGCTGTCCAGCACGCCTGGCAGTATGCCTATCGCGATCGTAAGAAGAAGAAGGCCAACTGGCGCGCCCTCTGGATCGTGCGCGTCAACGCTGCCTGCCGCAACGCCGGCATGAGCTACAGCCGCTTCATGGAAGGCCTCAAAGCCGCCAACATCACCCTCGATCGCCGCGTCCTCAGCGACCTCGCGATCCGTGACGAGGTGGCGTTTAACGCCCTGGTGCAACAAGCCCAGGACGCGTTGAAGGCCAAGGCCGCTGCAAAGAAGGCCTAACTCAGCGCGAGCCCGGGTGGGCTCGCCTTCCCATTCCCCGGAGGACGGGCCTCTTCACTGAGGCGCCGTCCTCTTTTTTTGTGCCGTTTCCCTTCCCACCCTTGCGCCAGCCACCGCGAAACACTCTTGTGGCCCCTCCACCCTTCAGGTGAACTCTTTCCCTCTCATGGAATCGCAACTCTCCGCCCTCCTCGCAAAAGCGCAGGCCGAGTTTCCCACACTCGCCACGCGGCCCGATTTCGAAGCCGCCAAAGCCCGCTACGTCGGCCCCAACGGCGAATTTACCGCTCTCATGAAACAGATGGGCTCCGTGCCCAAGGAGCAGCGCCCCGCCATCGGCAAACTCATCAACGAGGCCAAGGGCAAGTTGCAGCCGCTCCTCGACGCCGCCCTCGCCCGTCTCGAACAGGCCGAGCTCGCCGCCCAACTCGGGCCCGCCGTCGATCCCACCCTGCCCTCGCCCGACATCGGCCCCGGCACCTTCCACCCGCTCACCCTCGTCCGCGAGGAGATGTGCAGCATCCTGCGCAAGGTCGGCTTCGTCGTCGCCGACGGCCCCGAAGTGGAAACCGAATACTACTGCTTCGACGCCCTCAACACCCCCGCCGATCACCCGGCCCGCGACGCGCAAGATACGTTTTACCTGCCCGACACCGTCCGCTTCGGCAACGTCTCCAAGAAGACCGCCGAGGAGAAATACCTCCTCCGCACCCACACTTCCTCCGTGCAGATCCGCACGATGCTCAAGGGCCAGCCGCCCATCCGCATCGTCTCGCCCGGCCGCGTGTACCGCCGCGACACCTCCGACGCCACCCACTCCGCCAACTTCCACCAGCTCGAGTGCCTCTACGTGGACAAGAACGTCACCGTGCGCGACCTCAAGGCGCTCCTCGACTACATCTTCGCCTCGCTCCTCGGCAAGGACACCAAGACCCGTTTCCGCCCGCACTATTTCGGCTACACCGAGCCCAGCTTCGAAGTCGATCTCTCCGCCAAGCACCTGCCCAAGGTGAACAAGGAGTGGATCGAGATCGGCGGCTGCGGCATGGTCGACCCCACCGTCTTCGACGCCGTCGGCTACGACTCCACCGTCTGGAGCGGCTACGCCTTCGGCATGGGCATCGAGCGCCTCGCCATGCTCCTCTACGGCATCGATGACATCCGCTATTTCTACCAAAACGACGCCCGCTTCCTGAAGCAGTTCGCCTGAGGATCACCCGATGAAAGTCTCTCTTAACTGGCTCAAAGATTACGTTCAGCTCGACGCCCCGATCGAAGAGATCTCGCGCGCCGTCACCTTCGTCGGCCTCGAAGTCGAAGGCATCATCCGCACCGGCGCCCCGAAGCTCGAAAACGTCTTCGTCGGCGAAGTGCTCACGCGCGACAAACACCCCAACGCCGACAAACTCTCCGTCTGCACGGTCGACGTCGGCCCCGCCGGTGGCGTCAAAACCATCGTCTGCGGCGCGCAAAACTACAAAGTCGGCGACCGCGTGCCCGTGGCGTTGCCCGGCGCCGTGCTCCCCGGCGATTTCACGATCAAACAGGCGAAGGTCCGCGGCCAGCTCTCTGACGGCATGATGTGCTCCGCCAAGGAGCTCGGCACTGCCGAAGACGCCGCCGGCCTGCTCATCCTCACCGACCGCCCCGCCCTCGGCACGCCGATCAACGAAATACTGCCTCCCGGCGACACGGTCATCGACATCGAGGTCACGCCCAACCGCCCCGACTGCCTCTCGCACCTCGGCGTCGCCCGCGAGCTCGCCGCCTGGTTCAAAAAGGACTTCGTGTACCCGGAGATCAAATTCCAGGGTGCCGTCGGCTCCGCTCGTCCCGAGCTCCTCCAAGGCGTCCGCGTGGAAGCCCCCGAGGATTGCCCGCTCTACTCGGCGCACATCGTCACCGGCGTGAAGGTCTGCCCGAGCCCCGCGTGGCTCCAGGACCGCCTCCGCGCCATCGGCCTGCGCCCGATCAACAACATCGTCGATGTCACCAACTACGTGATGTTCGAGTACGGCCAGCCCTTGCACGCGTTCGACGCCAAGAAGATCGCGGGCAACCGCATCGTCGTGCGCCGCGCCAACGACGGCGAAAAGATCGTCACCCTCGACGGCAAGGAGCGCACGCTCAGCAGTCGCACCCTCGTTATCGCCGACACGCAAAAGCCGCTCGTCGTCGCCGGCGTCATGGGCGGTGAAAACTCCGGCGTGGACGACACCACGACCGACATCGTGCTCGAAGCCGCCCATTTCCGCCGCCAGTCGGTGCGCTGGACGTCCAAGCACCTCGGCCTCTCCTCCGATTCCTCGTACCGCTACGAGCGCGGCGTCGATCCGCACTCCACCATCGAGGCGGCCCGCCGCGCGCTCGACCTCATCGTCGCCACCGGCGGCGGCCAGATCGTCGGCCCCATCCACCAGGAAGGCGGCGACAAGCCCTGGCTGCGCGAGATCGTGCTCACGCCCGACTACGTGCGCGCCAAGCTCGGCTTCGATATCGCCGACGCCGAGATGAAGACGACCTTCGAGGCCCTCGAACTCACCCTCACCCGCGACGAGAAACTCGCCGACGGCTCCGTGCAATGGACCGTCGCCGTGCCGAGCTGGCGCGACGACCTCGACCGCCCGATCGACCTCGTCGAGGAAGTGCTCCGCCACTACGGCACTGAGCGCATCCCCGCCGCCGTCGTCCAGGCGCCCGGCCTTGCCGCCAACGACGATCCGATCGTGCAGTTCAACCGCCGCGTCGCCACCAAGCTCGTCGGCCACGATTTCCACGAGTGCATCACCTACACGCTGCGCCCGGAGAAGGAAGTCGCCACCTGGGCCTCGCAGACGGCCGCCGCCGAGCTGCGCCTCTCGAATCCGTTTATCGAAGACCAGTCGCACCTGCGGCCCACCTTGATGCTCGGCCTGCTCGAATCGCTCCGGCTCAACCAGTCGCGCGGCGTGGCCGTTTCCCGGCTCTTCGAGGTCGGCCGCATCTTCGTCGAGCGCAACGGCCAGAATCTCGAGTGCGCCGCCGTCGCCTTCATCATCGCCGAGGATCAGGAGCGCCGCTGGAAACAGCGCGAGTCCGCCGATTTCTACACGGCCAAGAAACTCACCGCCGAGCTCGCCGCCGCCGCTGGCATCGACTTCACCCGCCAGCCGCTCGGCCCCGTCAAGGGCAACGAAATGGGCTGGCAGGCCGACCATTCCTGCTCGGCCGGCGACCTGCAGCACGGCTGGATGGCCCATTGCGGCCTGCTCAATCTCGCCATGGTCAAATCCATGGGCATCGAGGGCAAAATCTACGGCGGCCTCTTCGCGATCCTGCCGGAGAAAGTCACGGCCGAGAGCACGCGCCTGCGCTACACGCCGTTTGGCCTGTTCCCCGCCGCCCTGCGCGACCTCGCGCTCGTCGTCGAAGCACACACGCCCGCCGACGAGGTGCGCAAGCAGCTTGCCAAGATCGCCCGCGCCGCCGTCGGCAATGTCTTCGCGCTGGAAAACGTGCAGATCTTCGACGTTTACCAGGGCAAGGGCCTGCCCGAGGGCAAGAAGAGCCTCGCCTTCTCCCTCGTATTCCGCGCCACCGACCGCACGTTGAAGGACGATGAGGTCAACGCCGTCTTCCTGAAGATTCAGGACGAGATCGCCAAAGCCGGCACCTACCAGATTCGCAAATAACCCAACGGGCGGCGCGACCAAATCCGCCGCCCTCTTCTTTCAGGCACCATGTCTCAGCCCACCGACCTCAACATCGACCACATCGCCACGCTGGCCCGCCTCGCGCTCTCCCCCGAGGAGAAAGCGGCCTTTTCCCAGCAGCTCGGCGGCATCCTCTCCTACATCGAACAGCTCAAGGAGGTGGACATCTCCGGCGTCGAGCCGATGGCCCACTCGTTCCCCGTGTACAACGTCTGGGGCGAGGACATCCCGCGCCCCGGCCTCCCGGTCGAGCTGGCCCTGAAAAACGCCCCCGCGCAACGCGACAACATGATCGTCGTCCCCACCGTCGTCGAGTGAGCCCACGCACCATGTCCTCCGAAATCTTCTACCAACCCGTCTCCGCGCTGGCCGACGCACTCGCCGCGAAAAAGCTCTCCTCCGTCGAGCTCACGCAGGCCGTCATCGAGCGCACCAAGGCCGTCGACGACCGTGTCCTCGCCTTCAACTCGTACGATGCCGACGACGCCCTCGCGCAAGCCCGCGCCTCCGACGCCCGCCGCGCCGCCGGCCAAGCCCGCGGTCCGCTCGACGGCATCCCCGTCGGCCTGAAAGACGTGATCTCCGTCGCCGGCCAGCCGCTCACGGCCTCGAGCAAGATCCTCGCAAACTTCGTCTCGCCCTACGACGCCACCGTCACGCTCAAGTTGAAAGATGCCGGCGCCGTCTGCTGGGGCCGCCTCAATCTCGACGAGTTCGCGATGGGCTCCTCGACGGAAAACTCCGCCTTCAAAACCTCCAGCAACCCGTGGGCGCTCGACCGCGTGCCCGGCGGCTCCTCCGGCGGCAGCGCCGCGGCCCTCGCCGCCGGCGAAGCCATCGCCACGCTCGGCTCCGACACCGGCGGCTCCATCCGCCAGCCCGCTGCGCTCTGCGGCATCGTCGGCATGAAGCCGACCTACGGACTCGTTTCCCGCTACGGCCTGATCGCCTACGCCTCGTCGCTCGACCAGATCGGCCCGTTCACCCGCACGGTGGAAGACGCCGCGATCATGCTCGGCACCATCGCCGGCCACGACCCGCTCGACTCGACGTCGTTCAAGACCGAGATCCCCGACTACCGCGCCGCGCTCAAGCAGCGCAAAGGCCCGTGGAAACTCGGCGTCGCCAAGGAATATTTCGGCGAAGGTCTCGACCCCGAGGTCGCCGCCTCCGTGCAGCGCGCCATCGATTACTACCGCCAGCAAGGCTGCGAAATCAAAGAGGTCTCCCTGCCGCACACGAAATACGCCGTCGCCACCTACTACATCATCGCGACCGCCGAGTGCTCCTCCAACCTCGCGCGCTTCGACGGCATCCGCTACGGCCACCGCAGCGCCAAGGCCACCGACGCCATCGACATCTACTCGCTCTCGCGCGCCGAGGGCTTCGGCCCCGAAGTGAAGCGCCGCATCATCCTCGGCACCTACGTGCTCTCCAGCGGTTACTACGACGCCTACTACCTGCGCGCCCAGAAAGTCCGCGCCCTCATCCGCCAGGACTTCCTCAACGCGTACAAGGACGTGGACGCCATCCTCACGCCGACCTCACCCACGCCCGCGTTTAAGAAAGGCGAAAAAGCCTCCGACCCGCTCTCGATGTACCTGAGCGATATCTACACGATCGGCGTCAACCTCGCGGGTCTGCCGGGCATCTCGATCCCTTGCGGCTTCACGCAGAGCAAGCTGCCGGTCGGTCTGCAAATCATCGGCCAGCCCTTCCGCGAAGCCGACCTGCTGGCCATCGCCCACACCTACGAGCAAGGCCACACCTGGCACACCGAACACCCGACGCTCTGAAGACACGTTGAACCACGGAGACACAGAGATCACCGAGGCGATTATCGGTGCCGCCATCGAGGTGCACCGGCACCTCGGCCCCGGCCTGCTGGAGTCGGTTTACGAGGCGGCACTCGCCTACGAACTGACTTCACGGGGGATCGCCTGCGAGCGGCAAAAATCCGTGCCCGTTGCCTACAAAGGCCTGCGTTTCGACGAAGGTTTCCGCCTCGATCTGCTCGTCGCCGACGAGGTGATCGTCGAGCTCAAGTGCGCCGACGCGCTCCTGCCGATCCACGAGGCCCAACTCCTTTCCTACCTCAAACTCTGCGATCTGAAGGTCGGCCTGCTCATCAATTTCAAGGTCCCCGTCCTGAAGCAGGGCATCAAACGACTCGTTAATTAAACCTGCGGCACTCCGTGCCTCTGTGGTTCCAAACTTCATCCCCTTTCCCTCATGCAATACGAAGCCGTCATCGGTCTTGAAGTTCACATCCAGCTCAAGACCAAGTCCAAGATGTTCACCCGCGTGGCCACAGGCTTTGGCCAGCCGGAAAACACGCTCACCGACCCCGTCGTGCTCGCGTTGCCCGGCGTGTTGCCCGTGCTCAACAAGGAGGCCATCGACAAGACGATCAAGGCCGGCCTCATGCTCGGCTGCACCATCGCCCCGGTCTGCAAATGGGACCGGAAAAACTATTTCTACCCGGACTCGCCGAAGAACTATCAGCTCTCCCAATACGACCAGCCCCTCTGCCTCGGCGGCGGCGTCGAGATCGAGTTGCCCGGTCCTTCGCGCAACGTCATGGGCGAGCACAAGACGATCCCGCTCACCCGCATCCACCTCGAGGAAGACGTCGGCAAGCTCAACCACTTCGCGCACGAGTCGCTCGTCGACTACAACCGCGCCGGCACGCCGCTCATGGAAATCGTGTCCGACCCCGCGCTGAAGAGCGCCGACGAGGCCTTTGCCTATCTCACGTCGCTCAAGCAGACGATGATCCACGCCGGCATCTCCGACTGCGACATGGAGAAGGGCCAGATGCGTTGCGACGCCAACATCTCCATCCGCCCCGTCGGCGAGACCAAGCTCGGCACCAAGGTCGAGTTGAAGAACCTCAACTCCATCTCATTCGTGCGCGACGGCATCGCCCACGAGATCGCCCGCCAGCTCGCTGTCGTGAAGGCCGGCGGCACCCTCGTGCAGGAGACGCGCGACTACGACGGCCAGACCGGCGCCTCGCAATCGCTCCGCACGAAGGAAATGGCGCACGACTACCGCTACTTCCCCGACCCCGATCTCATGCCCGTGAAGGTCGACGACGAGTGGAAAGCGCGCATCCAGGCCACCTGCCCCGAGCGCCCCTTCGACAAGCAGCGCCGCTTCATGGAGCAGTACCAGGTGCCCTACACCATCACCTCCGTGCTCATCCCCGACCGCGAGCTGTGCGATTTCTTCGAGGAAGCCGCCAAGCTCTCCGGCAAAGCCCAGGCCGTGGGCAACTGGATCGTCAACGACCTCCTCCGCGAGCTCGGTGCCGCCAAACTCTCCCTCGCCGAATCCAAGGTCCGCCCGGCGCACATCGCCGCGCTCGTCCAGCTCGTCGAAGCCGGCACGATCATCAACCAGGCCGCCAAGGAAGTCTTTGTGGACATGTTCCAGAGCGGCGAGATGCCGGCCACCATCGTCGAGCGCAAAGGCCTCAAGGCCGAGACCAACGCCGGCGAGCT
>ERZ795030.2737-NODE-2737-length-20129-cov-4.530487_pt1 | contig 20129 bp, 16 predicted proteins | sample MGYA00375122_ERZ795030 | MGnify/ENA primary metagenome ERZ795030 (study PRJEB30165, sample SAMN05720146) | activated sludge metagenome | isolation source: anaerobic digester from wastewater treatment plant | place: Japan | collected 2015-04-20 ... | reverse complement strand
GCCAATGCCCACAGCAAAGCCGGTAGCAGCCAGCACCACCATGGTCACCGTCGCCCCAAAAAGGCCGGTGCCGCACAGCGCCAGCAACACCGCCGCACCCGACATTGAGAGCGCCACCACACGGTCACTGTGGCGGGAGGTCGCCGCCACAAATCCGCCAATAAACATGCCAAAGGCACCGCACAGCATGTAAGCGGTAATGGTCAGGGTGGCGGTCTCAAAACTGATGCCGTGCATGGCTTTCAGGATCGACACGGCAAAACTCTGCACCACCGCCAGCGTCATGGAAGAGAGCATAAAGAAGGCAAAACACCACCACACCACTGGCAGCTTCATGAACGCCATGCTGTGCTCGGCCGGGCGGTCCGGGTGGTGCACGGCAGCATGGGTCAGTAGTTTGTCGCGCTGCAACACCATCAGCAACAAAATGCCCAGGTACATCAGGCATGCAGCCACATAGGCGGTGCGCCAACTGTACAGGGCACTGATGCCGACCAAAAACACTGGTGCTGCGGCCCACCCCAGATTGCCTGTCAAGCCATGCGCACTGAAAGCGTGGCCCAGGCGCGCAGGCGACACGCGCTGGTTCAGGATGGTGAAGTCCACCGGGTGAAAGGTTGCGTTGCCCAAGCCGGCCAGCGCCGCCACGGCAAACAGTGCGTAGTAGCCGGTCACCAGCGAGGCACCAGCACAGGCCAGGGCAAACAGGCTCAAGGCCAGAAACAGCATGGGCCGCGCACCCACTTTGTCCACCACAAAACCAGCCGAGGCCTGGCCCAGACCCGACACCACAAAAAACGTGCTCATCAGCAAACCGACCTGCGAGTAGCTCAGGCCAAACTCGGCCATGAACACCGGAAACATCAGTGGCAGCAGCAAATGACCAAAGTGCGATGCGGCATGCGCCAGACCGACCAGACCAATGATGGTGGCATCTTGCTTGAAAGAAACTGACGAAGGCAAGGAATGGGCGGTTGAAGTCATGCGCCCATCTTGCCAGATTCCTGATTTGAGTGCCTGGCCCAGGCGGGGCTCTATAAATCAACCTGTTGCAGCGAGCCAGCCTGACCGGATTCGTACAAAAAAACGCCGGTACTGCGCACCAGACCCAAACTCTGATTGCTGGCCGTGTTGACAGAAAACGGGCTGGCGACCCGGCCCAGGTACAGCGCGCCGACACCACTTTGGGCCAGGCTGGTCAAGTGGTCCTGCCCACTGACATCACGTTGCCAAACCCGCAATTGGCTAAACACTGCGTCGTTGTCGTCGATCCACTGGTTGCCGTCCTGGTCATATTTGGCCAAGTCGGCAAAACCGTCGCCGCTGCGCGGGCCAAACAGCTCGCTGCCATCGTTGATTTTGCCGTCGCCATTTTTGTCCAGCGCCAGAAAGCCACTGCCCCCCGCGACAAAGGCGATGTTTTCCTGCTGACCGTCGGCATTCAAATCAAACGCGAACTGGGTATCTGTGAGTGCCACACCGGCACCGCCAAAGTTGATCACCAGCGGGTCTTTGCGCACCGCGTCGCCTGAGCGGATGGAAATGCTGCTTTCCTGAACAAATGATCGGCTCATCTCCAGTTGCAAGGTGAAACTGATCTGCTGGCCGTCAGCGGTTTGCACCACGCCTTGCGCACTGACCTGGGTGGTTTCAGACTCGGCGATTGTTTGGCGGCTATCAAGCTCAAGGCCCCAGCCCGCCGGGGCTGCCGGTTGCGCTGCGGCGGCAGCCTGGCTGCCTGATGCCCCAAGCTGAACCGGCAGGTCGGCATTGCTGGCCCCGGATTGCAATTCACGGGCATCAAACACCCTGATTCTGCGTCCGGTGATGGACTCAACCATGTCAATCAGCATGGCCAGGCGCGGGTCGTTGCGCACTGCCGCATCGGCCTGCGCCACCGCATCGGCTTTTGCGGTGGCTGCATTTGAGGTCGCCGGTAGCTGGCTCTGCAAGCGCTTGCTGGCCGCTTGGGACAAGGTCAATCGGACCGCAGCAGCGTCCTGCTGCACCGGGCGCTGACCTTCAAAATCAGGTCGCTGGTTGCCAACCCAGGCCCGCATTGTGGTATGTGATGTGCGCAAAGACACGCTGGCGTGCTGACTTTGCATGGCGATGGTGGATTGAGCGATCTTCATCGCCATTTCATCGACCAAAATGAAAGGTAATTCAGGGTCTTTTCAAGCTTTATTTTTCACCCGCTTTGCCGAGGCCCACCCGGCACGAAAAAGACAGAAACAATCAGGCAACGCCATGCGCCTTGAACCAGGCCAACGCACGTTGAAAGGCATCGGCAGCGTCGTCTTTGCGGTAACTGGGGCGGTAGTCCGAATGAAAAGCGTGCGGAGCGTCTTTATAGACCACAAATTGAGATGCTTTGGCTGCTGCATTGCCCTTGGCACCCGCTTCGGCCAGCGCGTCTTTCATCTGGTTGATGGTGACAAGCGGAATGCCGCTGTCTTGCCCACCATACAGGCCCAGCACCGGAGCCTTCAGGCCAGCCGCCAAATCCAGCGGATGCTTGGGGGTCAGGTCCGAAGCAGTCCCAACCAATCGGCCATACCAGGCAACAGCCGCCTTGACGTTTTTGCTCTGCTCGGCATACAGCCAGGTAATGCGCCCACCCCAGCAAAAGCCAGTGATTGCCACCTTTTTCAGATCACCACCATTTTCACCAGCCCATTTGACCGCGCCGTCCAAATCACCCATCACTTGCGCATCGGGTACCTTGGAAACCAGTTCAGCCATCAATTTGGCAACTTGGGTATACGAAGCTGGGTCACCTTGACGCGCGAACAACTCAGGCGCGATGGCCAAATAGCCGACATGCGCAAAACGGCGGCAGATGTCGGCAATGTGTTCATGAACCCCAAAGATCTCCTGAATAACCAGCACCACCGGCAAGTTCTTTTTGCCCTCGGGCATGGCAAAGAAAAACGGCACTGAAAAGCCCGTCATGTCGTAAACGGATTCACCCGTGCGCAGCCCTTCAGAAGATGTCTTGATCGCGGTTTGCGCCATGATGGGCGCAGCGGCAGCGGCGTAGCCAACTCCCAATGCGACTTTCAGCGCGGTTCGCCGACTCGCGCCAGCCTCGCTGGTCTGGCCGGGCATCAGCGCAGTGAAATCCTGAGTCTGATCCTTGTTGAGCATGGGGGTCTCCTTGATTTGAAAAAATGAGAGCTTAGCGACGCTGGAAACCCGCGTGATCCATGGGGTCTTACCAGTCACAAAATCCGCTATGCTCTGCTTTGCAGTTCATGCAGACGGTGATCCCGGCATGCAAATTGCGCGTTCCGGTCTGTTGCACGGCTACCCGCCAGGTAACCAGCCGGTTTTATGGTTTTGAAGCAAGATACAAGCTTGCCAGGAGACTTTTTCATGCCACAGCGCCAAACGCTTCATCTGCACGTGCCAGAGCCCACCGGGCGACCAGGTCGCGACACCGATTTTTCCTACCTCCCCCTGTCTGCTGCGGGCGCCAAGCGCCGCCCACCGGTGGACGTGGCAGCCGCTCAGACCAACGATCTGGCCTTTGCGCTGATCCGCGTGCTCGACGACTCGGGCCAGGCGCTCGGCCCCTGGGCACCGCAGATGGACTCGGCCCTGCTGCGCCGTGGCCTGCGTGCCATGCTGCTGACCCGGGCCTTTGATGCGCGCATGCTGATTGCCCAGCGGCAAAAAAAAATGTCGTTTTACATGCAGTGCCTCGGCGAAGAGGCGATTGCCTGCGCCCACGCGCTCGCGCTGAGTGAAGGCGACATGTGTTTTCCGACCTACCGCCAGCAGGGTCTGCTGCTAACGCGCGAAGACAACAACATGGTGGACATGATCTGTCAGCTCTACAGCAACGAGCACGACCCGATGAAAGGGCGGCAATTGCCGGTGATGTATTCCAGCAAAAAACAGGGCTTTTTCTCGATTTCGGGCAACTTGGCCACCCAGGTGATCCAGGCTGTCGGCTGGGCCATGGCATCCGCCATCAAGGGCGACAGCAAGGTCGCATCAAGCTGGATTGGCGACGGTGCCACCGCCGAGGCCGACTTTCATACCGGACTGACCTTTGCCCACGTCTATCGCGCCCCGGTGATTTTGAACGTGGTGAATAACCAGTGGGCAATTTCAACCTTTCAGGCCATCGCTGGCGGCGAAGGCACCACCTTTGCCGCACGCGGTGTCGGCAATGGCATCGCCTCACTGCGGGTCGATGGCAATGACTTTCTGGCGGTTTATGCCGCTTCACGCTGGGCGCTGGAACGTGCCCGCAGCAACTTTGGCCCGACCCTGATCGAATGGGTGACCTACCGTGCCGGGCCGCATTCCACTTCAGACGACCCGAGCAAATACCGACCGGCCAACGATGTCGCCCGCTTTCCCCTGGGCGACCCGATAGCGCGCCTGAAGCAGCACCTGATCGTGCTGGGCATCTGGTCTGACGCTGAGCACGAGGCCGTGCAAAAAGAGGTGGAAGCCGAAGTGGCAGCGGCCCAAAAGGAAGCTGAAAAGTACGGTACCCTGGCCGATGGCCCAACCCAAAGCCTGTCGGGCATGTTTGAAGACGTTTACAAGGACATGCCCGTTCACTTGCAGCGCCAGCGCGCTGAACTGGAAGGCCAGTCATGAGCGATATGCCCAACACCAGCCCAATGACGATGATCCAGGCACTGCGCTCAGCCATGGACGTGATGCTGGAGCGCGACAACAACGTGGTGGTCTATGGCCAGGATGTCGGTTACTTTGGCGGTGTCTTCCGCTGCACCGAAGGCTTGCAAAAGAAGTACGGCAACCAGCGCGTTTTTGACGCACCCATTTCTGAGGGCGGCATTGTCGGCACAGCGGTCGGCATGGGGGCCTACGGCCTGCGCCCGGTGGTCGAAATCCAGTTTGCCGACTATGTCTATCCGGCCACCGATCAGATCGTGTCGGAAGCGGCCCGCCTGCGCAACCGCTCGGCAGGCGACTTTACCTGCCCGATCACCATCCGCATGCCCTGTGGCGGTGGCATTTACGGTGGCCAGACGCATAGCCAGAGCCCCGAGGCCATGTTCACCCAGGTCTGCGGGCTGCGCACCGTGATGCCGTCCAACCCCTATGATGCCAAGGGGCTGTTGATCGCATCGATTGAAAACGACGACCCGGTCATATTTCTGGAGCCCAAGCGCCTGTACAACGGACCGTTTGACGGTCGCCATGATTTGCCGGTGGTGCCTTGGTCAAAACATCCGCTGGGTATGGTGCCAGACGGCTATTACACCGTGCCGCTCGACTCCGCTTCAGTATATAAACAGGGTCAAGCCCTTACTGTGCTTGCCTACGGCACTATGGTTTACGTAGCAGAAGCAGCAGCCCTTGAGAGCGGCGTGGATGCCGAGATCATCGACCTGCGCAGCCTTTGGCCGCTGGACCTTGACACGCTGGTGACCTCGGTCAAAAAGACCGGCCACTGCGTCATCGTGCATGAAGCCACCCGCACCAACGGCCTGGGCGCTGAACTCTCGGCACTGATTCAAGAGCATTGCTTCTACCACCTGGAAGCGCCGATTGAGCGCGTAGCTGGCTGGGACACGCCCTACCCTCATGCCCAGGAATGGGCGTATTTTCCTGGCCCGGCCCGCGTGGCCGCCGCCTTCAAACGTGTGCTGGAGGCGTGAATCATGGGCATACAAATCATCAAGATGCCCGACATTGGCGAGGGCATTGCCGAAGTTGAACTGGTCGCCTGGCATGTGCAGGTGGGCGACACGGTGGCCGAAGACCAGATTTTGGCCGACGTCATGACCGACAAGGCCACGGTGGAAATTCCGTCGCCGGTAAGCGGCATCGTGCTGGCACTCGGGGGCGCTGTCGGACAGGTCATGGCAGTAGGCTCAGAGGTGATCCGCATCGAGGTCAATGGCGCGGGCAATCTCAAGAGCGGGCCAGGTGCGGTGCCAGCACCCGCCAGTGCGGACCCGCCGACAGCCACCCTGCAAACAACGCCCGCAGCCAACATCGCACCCACTGTGCAAACGGCTGCAGATGATGGCAACGGCAAACCGGCAAGTGTCCCCGTTGCTGTGCCTGCCACCGATACGCAACCTGCGTCGCCCGCTCGCGGCACCGACAGGCCGATTGCCGCGCCGACGGTGCGCCGTCGCGCCTGGGAACTCGGTATCGACCTGTCGCAGGTGCAAGCCAGCGGAACCGCAGGTCGAATCACCCAAGCCGACCTCGCCCGCCATGCCACCAGTCAATATGATTATGATAGCTACCAGCGCAAGCAGGACAAGGGCTACAGGCCGTTAGAGGCACAAGAAACGATTCCGGTCATCGGCCTGCGCCGCAAGATCGCCCAGAAGATGCAGGAAGCCAAGCGCCGCATTCCGCATTTCACTTATGTGGAAGAAATCGATGTGACCGAACTCGAAGCGCTGCGAACCACGCTTAACAACCAACACGGCCAAACCCGTGGCCGCCTAACCTTGTTGCCGCTGTTGATCCGGGCGATGGTGCTGGCGGTGCGCGAGCACCCCGAGGTCAACGCCCGCTATGACGACGATGCAGGCGTTCTGACCCGTTTTGCCGCCCTGCATCTCGGCGTGGCAACACAAACCGATGGCGGCCTGATGGTGCCGGTGATTCGACACGCCGAAGCGCTGGACCTGTGGGACTGCGCCAGGGAAATTCTGCGCCTGGCCGAAGCTGCGCGAAGCGGCAAAGCCAGCCGGGAAGACCTGACCGGCTCGACCCTGACGCTAACCAGCCTGGGTGCTTTGGGCGGCATTGTCAGCACGCCGGTCATCAACCACCCCGAGGTGGCAATTGTCGGCACCAACCGAATTGTTGAACGCCCCATTGTCATCGGCGGCACCGTGGTGGTGCGTAAGATGATGAACCTGTCGTCGTCGTTCGACCACCGGGTGGTGGACGGCCTGCACGCCGCAAAGTTCATTCAACGCCTGCGCAGCCTGCTGGAATGCCCAGGGACACTTTTTGCCGGTTGAACACGGGTAATTTTCATGGCGCAGGCCGAGATTGACTGCCCGCATCTGCACTGAGGTTGTTAGCCATTGAGTGCGTCGGTACGCATGTTCGATTCGCGAGTTTGCCCGGCAGTTCGTGGCCTTCTTGCTTGAGTCGGCCTCCAAGCCGGTTGATCTGCCCCGAGGCAAGGGCACGGTGTCTCAGTTGTCCGCACAGGCAAAACAGCGAGCCTGCCATTGAATCGCCAACGCCAGTTGAGCCCAATCCGACACAAATATTCAACGGCACTTATATTCTGAAATATCGCAGATCTTCAAAAACACAAGTTTTCCTTGGAAAAATTTTTTTTCCTTTCAAATCAATCACTTAAACCAGATTCTGCAGCGCCTCGATATAACGGAACTGTGAACCAATTGCTGCAAAGCAGCATAATTTGACGCATAATCACGCTGCTTATTTCGGTTCGGCTGGGTTTTGGTGGTGTTCAGGTTCATAGCAGCCCTCTGTCAGCAAATTTGTCGCTTTCAGCGATCGTTTTTGGCCGGAGGACCTTGTGCACGTGACTGCTCGTCTTGCTGCAACATGGGTCAGTGGTCCTGTTGTTTCTCGTCTGGCATTTGAATCCGCACCCCGGTTGAGGGCGAATTTGCAACCAATGATGGATGTGTTTTTTGTAACAATGACGGAGACAACACATGAAGCTCACGCTGACCCACGACGAAATGAGCGCTTACTGCGCCGAACTGCATGATGCCAATGCAGTATTCAAGTCCGACTATCCGGCCGATTCATTTGAGCGGCAACCAGTGCACACCGTGTATGGTGGCGCCAACCTTTTCAAAGCAGGTTTTGCACCCAAACTGGGCGAGGTAGCCTTAAAGACCCTGGAGACTTATGCACCCAGCTTTAGCGTTTTTGCCAAGGTTTTGGGCTTGCCGCGAGCTGAAATGCTGCCGTCCAATCCATTCGAGTTGGGTAGCCTGACGCGCGCGCTGGAAGCCAATCCTGAGCAAGTGCGCGAGACCAAGCCAGCGGCCTGGCTGGCTTTCACCGTCTATAACCGTGTCGTCAAGAAGCTTCAGGCCGAGCCGATTGAAGACAACCGGATCGATTTTGAAGATGGCTATGGCAACCGTCCAGATGCCGAAGAGGATGCCCATGCCGTAGCAGCCGCCGATGAAGTCGCCAAAGGCATGGCTGACAACGTTCTGTCGCCCTTTATCGGCATCCGGGTCAAAACCTTCTCAGACGAATGCAAGGTGCGTTCGATTCGTACGCTCGATATTTTCCTGACGCGGCTGGCCGAGAAAACTGGCAGCAAGCTGCCAAAGAACTTTATCGTGACATTGCCCAAGGTCACCATACCGACACAAGTTTCCACCTTTGTCAAGATCCTCGAAAATCTTGAGACCCGCCTGGGTTTTGCCAAAGATTCGCTGAAAATGGAAATCATGATCGAGACCACCCAGTCGATCATCAATCACAAAGGCGAAAACACGGTGCCGCTGCTGGTGGCTGCTGCCGGTGGCCGCTGCCGTTCGGCCATTTTCGGCACTTACGACTACACCGCATCCTGCAACATCACCGCTGCGCATCAGACCCACACGCACCCGGCCTGCGATTTTGCCCGCCATGTGCTGCAAGTCAGTCTGGCTGGCACCGGCATCACCATCAGCGACGGTGCCACGACCATCATGCCGATCGGGCCGCACAAGGCACCCAAGGACGGCGTGCTGTCGGCCCAGCAGATGGACGAAAACCGCTCGGTGGTGCATGGTGCCTGGAAACTGCACTACGACAACATCATGCACTCGCTGCGCCACGGTTACTACCAAGGCTGGGACTTGAATCCGGGCCAGTTGCCAGTGCGCTATGCTGCGATGGATGCTTTTTTCCTCAGTGGGCTGCAAGACGCATCGGCCCGGCTGAACGCATTTCTGAACAAGGCCGCCCAAGCCACGCTGGTGGGCAATACATTCGACGATGCCGCGACCGGCCAAGGGCTGTTGAACTTCTTCTTGCGCGGCATGGCCTGCGGAGCCATCACCGAACAGGAAGTGCTGGCCACCGGCATCACGCTTGACGAACTGCGCTCTCGTTCCTTTGTTCGCATTGTCAGCAATCGCACTGGCAAATAATGGCTGATCAGCCCATCAAGAAAGCAATAAACCATGAGTGAAGTCAACAACAGGCTGCAGGAAGCGTCGCAGCATCTCAAAGTGGCCGATGCACTGATCAAGAAATCTCTGCTCTGGGTAAAGGAGCAATGCCTCGGAGGCAAGGGCGTGTCGGGCGAGAAGCTTGATGGTCATCAAATGGCCAGTTTCGATCTGGCCTGGTGTGCCGCCGAAGCAACCACGGCGCGTTTTGCCGTCGAGTATGCGGGCAAGGTCATTGCCGACAGCCAGGCCAGCGGCGCTAGCCTCTGCCTGGAAGAGCAGATGACCCTGGTTTTTTGCGCCGAAGCGCTGCAAAACATACGCAACCGGTTCGCGGCCAGACCGCAGAGTTTTGGTCTGGGTGAAGGTGACATTGCGTTGCTGGATGCCAGCGTCCTGACCCGCTTCTGCCGCACACAGCTTGATGCTGGCAATCTGGAAGCGCTGGGTCGGCAAGTCATTGCCATGGATGGTGCCAGCGGTGTCTACCTGCTTGGCGACGATGCCATGATGATGCAGGATTCTTTCCGCAAACTGGCCACCCATGTGGTAATGCCGCTGGCCGAAGAGATACACCGGCACGACAAGATCATTCCAAAAGAAATTTTGGTGCCACTCACCGAAATGGGCTGCTTCGGCCTGTCAATACCAGAGCGCTACGGCGGCATCCAAAGTGACGATCATGAAGACAACATGGGCATGATCGTGGTCACCGAAGAGTTGTCTCGCGGGTCACTTGGCGGTGCGGGTAGTCTGATTACTCGCCCCGAGATCCTCAGCCGTGCCCTGCAAAAGGGTGGCACCGAGGAGCAACGCCAAAAGTGGCTGCCGCAAGTGGCCATGGGGCATCCCTTGTGCGCCATTGCCGTCACCGAACCCGATACCGGATCGGATGTTGCAGCCATCCGACTCAAGGCGACCAAGTGTGAGGGCGGCTGGCACCTGGACGGTGTCAAGACTTGGTGCACCATGGCTGGCAAGGCTGGCCTGCTGCTGGTGTTGGCACGCTCCAACCCGGACCGTGCAGCCGCGCACAAAGGCCTGAGCATGTTCTTGGTCGAGAAAGACTCCTACGAGGGTCACGATTTTGAATTCCGTCAGCCTCAGGGTGGTGTATTGACCGGTCGTGCCATCTCGACCATAGGCTACCGCGGCATGCATTCTTATGAGTTGTTTTTCGACCATGTGTTTGTGCCCGATGAGAACTTGGTCGGCGGACCGGAGGGCGAAGGCAAGGGCTTTTACTCGACGATGGCCGGCTTTGCCGGTGGGCGGATTCAAACCGCCGCACGCGCCATTGGGGTTATGCAAGCGGCGTTTGAGCGGGCAGTCTTGTATGCCACTGACCGCAAGGTTTTTGGCAAGGCGATTGGCGAATACCAGCTCACGCTGGTCAAACTGGCCCGCATGGCGACCCTGCTGACAGTGTCACGCCAATTCACCTATGCGGTAGGCCGTTTGATGGATCAGGGTGAAGGCCAGATGGAAGCCAGCATGGTGAAACTGTTCACCTGCCGAACTGCGGAATGGCTGACCCGCGAAGCGCTGCAGATTCATGGCGGCATGGGTTACGCCGAAGAGACAGCAGTCAGCCGCTTCTTTGTCGATGCACGTGTGTTGTCGATTTTCGAAGGAGCAGAAGAAACGCTGGCTTTGAAAGTCATCGCACGTTCTCTCATAGATTCCGTCTAGCCTTGGCTTGATGCCGTTACAACGTTATGTCCAAAGGAGCACATCCCATGTCACAGGCAGTTCGTTTTCAGGCACAGGTTGAACTGGCCGAAAAGGTGAAGGTTGACGGGCCCAGGGTTCGCTTTCCGCATTACGGTCGCTATCTGGAAGAGTTTGTGCCCGGGCAAGTGTTTGTTCACCCCCGTGGTTTCACCTTTCTTTCGGCCCAAATGGAGGCTTTTGCCCGCACTTACTTGCAATGCAATCCGCTTTACCTGAATGACCAGTACGCCACGGCCTGTGGCTTTGCCGGTCTGCTGGCTTCACCGCAAATGGTTTTCAACGTCGTTCTCTCGCTAGGCGTACAGAACGACTCCGAGAAGGCGATGGCCAACCTCGGCTACTACGATGCCCAGTATTTGCGACCGGTCTATGCTGGCGATACCGTTCGTTCCCTGACCAAGGTGATAGATCGCAAGGAGCGTGGTGTCGGCAAGCCTGGCATCGTCACCATCCGTACCTTGGGGCTTAACCAGAACGACGAAGTGGTGCTGCAGTACCAGAGAAAAATCATGGTCGACGGGCAAGGTAGCCGACCGCCAACCACCCCATTGCCAAGCGCTGCGACGATGCCGACTTTTCCATGGGTCGAGCAAGCCGAAGTGTTGCTGCCGAACTTCCCCGCGCAATTGCCATCGGGTTTGACCGGTCCGAATTCATGGTTCGAGGATTTTGTGGTGGGTGATGTCATCGTTCATGCCAACGGCAGAACCATCACCGACGAGCACCTTTCGCTGACCTATGCAGTGGGCAACACCCATCCGCTGCATTTTGACCAGGTTTTCAGTTCCGGCCTGTCAGGCAAGATGAGTGGCGATCCGATTGTTTATGGCGGACTGGTTTTCGCCTGGCTGGAAGGACTGGCCAGCCGTGACATCAGCGAAAACAGCCTGTGGGAAATCGGTTTCACCGAGGGTTACCACACTCAACCATCCATCGCCGGTGACACGGTTGCCGCGATGTCGCGTGTGTTAGCGGTTGCAGACGCACCCGGCGGGCTGGGTGCCGATTTCGGCATCGTTAATTTCCAGTTGATTGGTGTCAAGAACATCAGCGCCTCAAAAGCCTATGCCAAACATGGTGCGGACCTGTTCATCAAGGAAAGCGACAAGAAGGCCATGGGCAAGGAAAAAATTGATGAGAAGATTTTTGAGATCGAGAGACAACTTTTGATCAGGAAGAGGAAATAGTCATGGCAACCACCCCGAAAAAAAATAAGGACCAGCCCTGGTTGATGCGGACCTACAGCGGCCACAGTTCAGCCAAGGCATCCAACGCGCTTTACCTCACCAATCTGGCCAAGGGTCAGACTGGTCTGTCGGTCGCTTTCGATCTGCCAACGCAGACCGGCTACGATGCTGACAATCCTCTGGCCAGCGGCGAAGTTGGCAAGGTCGGAGTGCCCATCTCGCACATCGAGGACATGGATCAGTTGTTTGACCAAATTCCGCTCGACAAGATGAACACCTCGATGACGATCAATGCCACAGCACCCTGGTTGCTGGCGCTGTACATCGCATTGGCGCAGCGACGCGGCATTGACCCAAAAATGTTGAGCGGCACCACGCAGAACGACATCATCAAGGAATACCTGTCGCGCGGCACCTATATCTACCCGCCCGGCCCTTCAATGCGCTTGATCGCTGACACGATTAATTACACCGTCTTGCATGTGCCGAAGTGGAATCCGACCAACATTTGCAGCTACCATTTGCAAGAGGCCGGTGCCACCCCGGTTCAGGAACTGGCTTATGCCCTGTGCGCCGCCATGGCGGTACTCGACCGGGTCAAGGCATCCGGTGAAATCGGAGCCGCTGCCTTCCCGCAGGTGGTCGAGCGCATCTCGTTCTTTGTAAACGCCGGCATACGCTTCGTTGAAGAATGTTGCAAGCTCAGGGCTTTTGGCCAAATGTGGGATGAATTGGCCCTGACCCGCTACCAGGTTGAAGATCCAAAGCTGCGCCGGTTCCGCTACGGGGTTCAGGTCAACTCATTGGGCCTGACCGAGGCGCAACCAGAAAACAATGTGCAGCGCATCGTTTTGGAAATGTTGTCGGTAGTGCTCTCCAAAGGTTCAAGAGCCCGCGCTATCCAGCTCCCGGCCTGGAACGAGGCCATGGGGCTGCCGCGCCCGTGGGATCAGCAATGGGCCCTGCGGATTCAGCAAGTCATGGCGCTAGAAACCGATTTACTGGAGTATGGTGACATTCTGGACGGCTCCCCCGTCATTGCTGCCAAGGTGGCCGAACTGATTGAGGGTGCCAAAAAGGAGATCGCAAATGTCGAGGCCCAGGGCGGAATCATTGCTGCCATTGAGTCCGGCTACATCAAGCGTGAACTGGTCGGCAGCCACATGAGCCGTCTGCGTGCCATTGAGTCTGGCGACCTGAAGATCATCGGTGTCAACTGCTTCCAGGAAACCGCCCAATCGCCGCTCACCCAGGGCAGCGACGGCGGCATTATGAAGGCCGATCCAGAGGCAGAGCGTGAACAAATCGAACGCCTGCAGGCGCATCGCAGCAAACGCGACAACATCGAAGTTCGTGCCGCCTTGCAGGGCCTCACCGATGCCGCCAACAGCGGCGAGAACATCATGCCCAGTTCGATTCGCTGCGCCCTCGCAGGAGTCACCACTGGCGAATGGGGCGACACCCTGCGCGCGGTATTCGGTGAGTTCCGGCCACCCACAGGTATTGACATTGCCATCGACAGTCGTGTTGTGCTGGGCAAAACGGACCAGGTGACCGATCTCAGGAGCAGAGTGGCAGACACTGGCAACGCGCTGGGTCGGCCCCTGAAATTGTTGGTTGGCAAACCGGGTCTTGACGGGCACTCCAATGGCGCTGAACAGGTTGCGGTCAAAGCCCGCGATGTCGGCTTTGAAGTCGTCTATGACGGCATCCGGTTGACCCCGCAGCAAATTGCGCAAGCAGCACAAGAGGAAGGTGTGCATATGGTTGGCCTGTCGATTCTCTCAGGCAGCCACATGCAATTGGTCGAATCGGTATTGCAGGAAATGCGGCTGCGCGATCTTGGTCAGGTGCCGGTAATCGCTGGTGGCATCATTCCGCCAGAAGATGCAGAAAAGCTCAAGTCATTGGGTGTGCGGGCCATCTACACGCCCAAGGATTTCAGCCTGAATGCCATCATGGCCGATATGGTCGACGTGGTCCGGGAATGCAACGGACTGGTGCGTCTTGGATTATTGAAGTAACGACAACAATGCGCCAACCGGACCTACCTGATCCCGAGCAATTGGCATTGAGGATACAACGCGGTGAGCGGGCTGCAGTTGCCAGTGGTTTGAATCTGCTTGACAACAAACTGGCCGAGGCACGTGTCCGCGCCACCAGGCTTCTGGCGCTGCTTTCAAGCCAAAGACGAGTGAGTGACGGTCATCTGATCGGCGTTACTGGCCCGCCCGGCACCGGGAAGTCAACGCTGGTTTGCGCCATGATCCGGGAATGGCGGCAAGTCGGCAGAACCGTTGGTGTGCTGGCAGTTGATCCGTCGAGCCGTCCTGAATTGGGTGGGGGTGCCCTGCTTGGGGACCGTATTCGCATCAAAAGCGCTGGCTACGATGAGGGACTGTTCATTCGCTCGCTTGCCAATCGCAATCAGTTGGGCGGTGTTGCCATTGAAGTTTGGCCAATGAGTTGGCTGATGCTGGCCTGTTTTGACATAGTCGTGGTCGAAACCGTGGGTGTTGGTCAAACTGAAATTGATATAGCCGAGCTTGCCGACACTGTGTGCTATGTAGCGCAACCAGCCTCGGGCGACGCTATTCAGTACCTGAAGTCGGGAATCATCGAGATCCCCGACGTTTTCGCGGTCAACAAGGCCGATCTAGGCGCGCCTGCCTTCAAGACCGCCGCCGAGATTGGTCGCAGTGCACCCCGGCAGGATCGTCGCAAGGAATGGGATTACCCAGTCTGTCTGGTAAGTGCCGCGATGAACACCGGCATCAAGCCAATGTTGCAACGCATTGACCAGCACCGGGATTTTCTTGTCCGCGCCGGGTTGCTGGACAAACTGCGTAACAACCATCACAAGGCTTGGGCCATTCGCTTGCTCAAAGAAGAATTCGGCACTTTCGGCCTGGAACTGGTCGGCGGAGTGACACTTGTCGGTGAGCACCTTGGCGATGGTCAGGCCAACCAATTTGAGGAATACCAGCGGCTTCGCAAGCGTATTCTGTCCAGATTCCAGTCGGAAACACAGTTCAGTCAATTAACCAAAAAGGAGCATTCTGATGAGCAAGCAACTGTATGAAGTAGGCGAACAACCCCCTCTGGGCCTGGTCCCGGAGAAAATGCACGCATGGCTGATCCGGCCTGAGCGCTTTGGTAAGCCTATGGAGGCGTTTCAAAAGGAAGTGGTGGACACCCCGAGCATTGCTGACGACGAAGTGCTGGTGTATGTGATGGCGGCTGGCATCAACTACAACAACGTCTGGGCCGCGCTCGGCATTCCGGTCAACGTGATTGCAGCCCGCAATAAAAATGGCGAACCCGAGCCGTTTCATATTGGCGGTAGCGATGCCTCGGGTATCGTCTACAAAGTAGGCAAGGACGTAACCAACGTCAAAGTCGGCGATGAAGTCGTGATGCACTGTGGCACTTTCAACCGCAATTGTGAATGGGTCAAGGGCGGTGGCGATCCAATGTACTCGCCATCGTTCAAGATTTGGGGCTATGAGACCAACTTTGGCAGTTTTGCCCAGTTCACCCGGGTGCAGGGACAACAGTGCATGCCCAAGCCTAAACACATGAACTGGGAAGAAGCCGCCTCCTATGTGCTGGTGGCGGCAACCGCCTGGCGGATGTTGCATGGCTGGGAATCGAGCTCCATCAAAAAGGGCGACGTGGCCTTGATCTGGGGCGGTGCTGGTGGTCTGGGTTCGATGGCAATTCAGATTGCCAAGGCGGTCGGTGCCACCTCGGTGGCCATGGTGTCAGGCCAGGATAAGTTTGATTACTGCATGAAGCTTGGTGCCAAAGGCTGCATCAACCGCAATGATTTCGACCACTGGGGTATGTTGCCACACTGGAAAGACAACGCTGGGTACGGTAAATGGCTCAAAGGTGTGCGCTCGTTTGGCGCAAAAATCTGGGAAGTGCTGGGTGAAAAGCGCGCCCCAAATCTGGTCTTTGAGCATCCCGGTGAAAGCACCATCCCGAGTTCGATTTTTGTCTGCGAAACCGGTGGCATGGTGGTGGTCTGCGCTGGCACTTCCGGCTACAACGCCACAGTCGATCTGCGCTACCTGTGGATGCGCCAAAAGCGTCTGCAAGGCTCGCATTTCGCCAATACCGTGCAGTGCAACGAGATGAACCAATTGGCGCTTCGGGGCGAACTTGACCCCTGCATGTCGCGTGCCTTTGTCTATAACGAATTGCCAGATGCCCATCTGTTGATGCATGACAACAAGCACCCGCACGGCAACATGGCCGTGCTGATCGGTGCCCCCAGCTTCGGCCTGGGTGCCAGTGGAAAACCGGAGGTTGAAATGGTGCATCCCGTGCTGCCCAAGGGTGACGTGCATACCACGCCACATCCGTACCCGATGTCCGAGCCGCTGCCCAGCATTGAATCGGCTGAGGCAATCACCATCGTCGATGATGGCAGCAAGGTGCGCGATCTGATGCATGCCGGCATCATCTCCTGCACGCCAGACGATACGATTGGCGCTGTAGCCAAGATCATGGTGAGCAAGGAAATCCATGCGGTGGTGGTCATGGACGCTCAGGGCTCTGCCGTGGGTGTCGTGTCGCAGACCGATATGGTTCTGGCGCGCCAGGGTCGCACCCCCGATCAGGCGCGCGCGATGCTGGCGCGCGAGGTCATGACCCCCGGTTGCGCCACTTGCGATGCCGACCTGCTGCTGAGCGAAGCGGTTAGCATGATGACGGGTCGGCGCATGCACCGCCTGGTCGTTACCGAGAAGGACAAGCCAGTCGGTGTGATCTCCATGACCGACGTGGTACGCAAGATCATCGGCGAGTAATCGCCGCCCAATCCAGCGCATTGCGACGCAGTGCGCTGCTCCCTCACCGTCCATAGAGGGAGTTTTAAAAAGCACTTTGCTCTGGCCTCAGTCAGAGCAAAGTATTTTCTTTGATTCGGTCAAACTTTTTTGCCATGCGTGCTGTCGTCTGCCATGAACTCACCGGTCCTTCAGCCCTGCGTCTGATGCAGGTCGACGACCCGCGACCCCGTGCTGACCAGGTGCTTATCCGTGTGCGGGCTTGTGGCGTCAATTTTGCCGATAGTCTGATCACCCGTGGCCAGTATCAAATGCAGCCGCAATTGCCCTTCAGTCCTGGCTTTGAAGTTGCTGGTGAGGTGCTGGAACTTGGCGCTGGCGTTTCAAAGTTTGCCATTGGAGATCGGGTGATCGCCATGTCTGCGCACGGTGGCTACGCGGAAAAGGTCGCAGCCGACATGAACCGCTGTGTGCCGATGCCAGCGGGGATGTCCTGGGAGCACGCGGCGGCCTTTCCTGTGGTTTTTGGCACCTCGCATGTCGCTTTGTGGCATCGGGCACGGTTGCGCTCTGGTGAGACACTGGTAGTGCATGGTGCCTCAGGTGGTGTCGGGTTAACGGCTGTGGCGATCGGCAAGCAACTCGGAGCAACTGTCATTGCCACGGCCAATGGCCCAGACAAGCTGGCTGTGGCCAAAGCACACGGCGCGGATCATCTGCTTGATGCCAGCCAGGAGGATTTGCGCATGCGGATCAAGGAGTTAACCGGTGGCCGGGGTGCCGATGTCATCTACGAACCGATCGGTGGCGACATGTTTGCTGCGTCACTGCGCAGTATCGCCTTTGAAGGGCGAATCCTGATCATTGGCTTTGCCGGTGGTGTCGTGCCGCAGATTCCGGCCAACCATTTGCTGGTGAAAAACGTCGATGTGATCGGCGTCAACTGGCCGGCTTACGCCCAATTGAATCCAACAGTCATGACCGAGAGTTTCCAGACTCTGATTCAATGGTATCTAGCGGGTGCCATCAAGCCGCACGTCTCGGCGATCTATCCGCTGGAGCAGGCCGTCGATGCCTTGAATCAGGTGCTGACCCGCAAATCGACGGGCAAAGTCATCATCACAATGTCTTGACCAACCAAGATGCGCTGTCATTCTGCTGCCCTGCGATTGGCTGAGTTCGATCCTCTTGACAAAGGAGCTTTCGCGCTTGCCACCGAGGTTCTGTGCAATGTATTTAGCCAGCAACTTGAAGCCACGAAAAATCAGCGTGACGCAGGCTTCGCTTGCGTCATTTCCCAACGGCACGGAATAACCCGCGCTTAACATCACCAAAAGGACTTATATGAATCCACAAAACGGTTACGACGTCGAAGACATCACGGTTGGCATGAGCGCAGAAATCGCCAAAACGATTACCGACGCAGACATTTTGCTTTTTTCTGCAGTGTCAACCGACACCAATGCAGTTCACATCGACGAAGAGTTTGGTCGAACCACCATGTTTGGCGGGCGCATTGCGCACGGCATGCTGTCAGCCAGCCTCATTTCAGCCGTTCTGGGCAACCGCCTGCCCGGTCCCGGAACCATTTACATGAGTCAGTCGCTGCGCTTTCGTGCGCCGGTGCGCCCGGGCGAAACGGTTCATGCCAAGGTCACGGTCAAGGAAGTCATTGCGGAGAAAGCCCGCGTGGTCGTCGATACCGTCTGCACCGTGGGTGACAAGGTGGTCATTGATGGTGAGGCCACGCTGATGGTTTCGTCGCGCAAAAAACGCGAAGCTGCTGCAAAGTAGTCTCGCTCCCACAGGCTCTGCGAGATGTCAGCCAGCCTTTCGCAGGCTGGCAGCATCAGGCAGAAGCCGCTATCTCGATGTCGATAGGGTAAGGTCAACTGTCGTTGACCTGGCTCAGGTGCAAACCGCTGAACTGCGAGCGCTATCGATAAACTCAAATCCCAGAAACCTGATCTGCACCGGGAACTCGATGTCAGCACAGGCCGTGCGTGGGCCTACCGAAACACCACCACAATGGTTGGTATCTGTCTGACCCCAGGCTCTTTGGCCAGGAAGTCGCGCAGTGCGTCGACCAGTTTGGCCTTGCAAAGTGCACGCACTGCATCTTCTCTGGCAACTGCCAGGCCGTAACGTTGCGCAAGCTCGTTAAATTTCTGGTTTACCTCAATAAAGGTGGCCCGTTCGTCAGCTAGCACATCTGGCACAGAGACTTCGTGAGATGCCGATTTGGTTGAGGGCGGCGAGATCAGCGTAGGTTGACCGCATTTGATGGAAATGCCGGCACCTTCCGACTCTATCTCGAAGCGGTCAGGCTTTAGGTCAATGGCAAAACAAAACTCCACCGTGTATTTTCCAATAACGATCACGTCAGATTTAAGCTTGTGTTTGTCTTTGCCGAAGCGCTCCAGATGCACATACTCGCGCACCACATTAGCCGCCAGACTCTTGGCAAGTTGCACCAGATGCGGCTTCGCAGCCGACAGGCTGTCGTTAAATTTGGTATAGCCCAGCAGTTTGGTCTTGGTGGACTCGAAGTCGGTCGTGGCCTTGAGTATCTTCTTGCTGGCATCTTGCTGTTCTTCATAACGCCGGAACTGCATAACAACAAACACTGCCGCTGCGCTGATGATGCAGCCCGCAACTGCCAAAGCTCCCATGTTTTCCACCCGATCACTCCTTGAAATAGATAGCGCTGTGCCCGAACGGTAAGCCATTGACGTGAATCAGCACAGTGACATGACTGAAGATGCTCCGCAAATGAAGTGTGGTGGTCGGCCTCGGACCAAACTGTCCGTGCAAGTTGCCAGTTGAAGTCATGCCACCCTCAATGTGCCTTGTCCCAGTTCACGCCCATACCAACCTCAGCCAGTAGCGGCACTTTCAGGTGCGCAACGCCCGCCATCAGTTTGGGGACTTCATGTTTGACCCAATCCACTTCCGACATCGGCACCTCAAACACCAGCTCGTCATGCACCTGCATGATCATTTTGGTCGCCAGGTGTTGTGCATCGATAACCTGCTGCACCTTGACCATGCTGAGCTTGATCAAATCGGCGGCTGTGCCCTGCATCGGGGCATTGATGGCAGCCCGCTCGGCCCCGGCGCGGCGCGGCCCGTTGGGCGAGTTGATCTCGGGCAGATACAACCTGCGGCCAAACACGGTTTCCACATAGCCCTGCGCTTTGGCCAACTGCCGGGTATGGTCCATGTAGATTTTGACGCCAGGATAGCGCTCGAAGTAACGCGCGATGTAGTTCTTTGCGGCGGTGTTGTCGATC
>ERZ795030.2731-NODE-2731-length-20178-cov-3.845898_pt1 | contig 20178 bp, 25 predicted proteins | sample MGYA00375122_ERZ795030 | MGnify/ENA primary metagenome ERZ795030 (study PRJEB30165, sample SAMN05720146) | activated sludge metagenome | isolation source: anaerobic digester from wastewater treatment plant | place: Japan | collected 2015-04-20 ... | reverse complement strand
TACTGTTGGGAATAATAATTCAACCCAAAGCTGATCATATGTTTTTCCTCTTAAATAACCTACCGAGGTATCAGCTAAAATACCACCAACATCATTTGGAACTTTTATACTGTCTGAAAGAGATGGATTAAATGTTGAAGAAATACTTACATCTAATAATCCTGAAACCCATTTGAAGCTAGTTCCTAGAGAAGCCTCTTTCAATCTTAAAAGAATTGAAGCATCTTGAGCTTGATTCCATTCTCTTATGGAGGTTACTGTTAGAGCTGTTGATGTATCAAATCTTTTAAGAGAATCATTCCAAAATGCAACACCTAAATTTATAGGATTGTTTTCTCTTGTAGCTACCGCTTGTGTTGAAGCATCTGAATAGTGAGTTGATGTTTCTAATTGTGTAATACCAATTCTAAAGGTTTGATTGTCTTCGTCATAAACAAAAATATATGGCTCACCATCACCTCTTTCAACAACAATACCTGATTGTAAATAAGCAGGAGTAGGCCCGGTTAAACCAGAATTAAGTCGAATAAAAGAACTTGAAACATCAATTGCTTCAATACCAATCACATATAAAGATCCATTTATAGTAAGATTTCCTCCAATGTGTGTATGACTGTCCACATGTAATTCTCCATGTAAAGAAGTATCTCCAGTAACGTCTAATCCTCCTGAAGAAATAACTAGAGGACCACTCATAGTATCTCCAGATTTTAATACATAAAGATCTAAAGAAGCATCATTTGCTTTCATGTTTAGAGATCCGTCGATATAATTTCGAAGATCTACTAAAGCAGAAGAATCAGATCCAACTAATTCCCAATTTGCGGGAGATAAAGTTGTTAATATATAGAGCTTTTTGTCATTAGCGACATAAACTTGCAGACCTTCATATGCTCTTCCTTCAGTTATGATATAATCTCTTGCAGCATTGTCTGCAACTACATAACGACTAGCGTCTAAAGGGTTGTTGTTTGAAACTCTTACGCCAAATGGTAGGTTAAAATTTGCCATAATTGTATTTTATTTTTTTATTTTAAGATATAGTTACTAAATAATTAGCAGTTACAGGATAACCAGTATCGCCAATATGACTTACATAAGAAGTATATGACTGTGGGTTTCCAGCAGCATCATTTACAGTTATCGGTGTTTGAACAAATGAACCCGTTACATCAGCATAACTTGATTCAACATATTGAACAACAATAGTTTTTCCAGAAGGAATATAGAAATATACATCTTGATTTCCTGCAGGAATTGTTATAGTAAATGTTCCAGCATTTAAAGCATTTAAAAAGCTTTTCGAAGTTAAAGCCCTAACACCTATTGAAGTTGCAGGTGCAGAACCAGTTGCTCCTGATCCTCTCCATGCATATCTACGTCCTGTTACTGTGGCTGAATTGGCACTTACTAAGGCTGAAACTCTTGATCCATCTAAGTTGAATACTTCATATCCTTTATTATCATAATAAGATCCGGTTCCAGCAGCATGAGTACCACTAACAGACCATACATTGGCTCCAAATATGATATTGTATGGTGAAAATACGTGTGTATCTCCAGTGGTTGCATCCAATGTACTATCAGGCAACATGTATGCATATAGAGGTATAGTTCCAACTAAAGCAGGACCATCTGTATTATTTCCATTTTTAATAAGTCCTTGATTAAATACAGCAGTTACTGATGGAAAATATGACGTTCCAACTTCGTCTGTTACCGTAGAAACTCCATTTAATGCAAAAGATTTAGGAGTTCCTATGTATGCAAGTACAGTTGGGAATAACATATCAACAATTATTTGTTCAAGAGTTTTTCCTCTTAAATCTCCAACTGTTGTTCCAGCAGGTATACCTCCAACATTTTCGGGAACCTCAATACCATCATCCATTGTTGGATCAAATATTGCTGGTCCTACTTCTTGTCCATTTAACATAATGGAACCATCAACATAAATATCTCCTGATGTAGAAATATCATGGGTAATTAATAATCCTTCAATCCATGCATTTGGACCATAAATACAAACATCTCGAACAGCTAAAGGATCATTAATTTGTAATGGAGATCCATATCCTATAAGAATATTTTCTGAGCTATCTCTTAATGCATTGTGAATTATTACATCACCTACTGATAAATCGACATCCCCGTAAAGTGTCGAACCAACCATATGGAGAGGAGAATCTCCAACAGATGTTGCAGAATCGAACATTGCTAAATAATTCAATGTTCCTGGACCAACAGTTCCTCCGCCACTACCTCCTCCAGATTCTACGCCATATTTATAAGTTTCCCAAGTTGAACCCCATGATGGATCATAAGATGTGGCAATAAAATCCATAAAGAATGATCCGGCCATCGATGAATCAATTTCATAATATGAGCCGGAACAAGGATCTAATATAATTTTGAATTGATCTGTAGAATAAATCGAATCATCTAAATAGATACCTACTACTTGAGATAAATTGTTATTTCCAAGAAAATAGGGTTGCAGATTATTGATTTTATAATAAGGTTTTTGAACATCAATAACTTTTGTTCCTGCTGGTTCATAAGGAAACTTCCAAGACGATGTGTCAATTCCATATGTACAAGGATCTCTACCAACAGTTACTGGATCAACAATCATTCGATACCAGTTGTAATCAGCTGTTGTATTATTATCATATAAATTAGTAAATTGTTTTTTTACTATGAGATTATCTACGACCGCTGTAACAAATTCTCCTTTTGTACCTTTTATTCTCCCCGTTGTCTCCAATGGAACAGTTAGAATTCCTAGACTACCATCATAAAATACATCAATATATCTCTCAAATGATAAGAAGTTTGTATTTAAAATCTTAGGAAGTTGAGGTACTGATGTATACAGATTTAATTGGGTCCAAATCATAATATTAGAGTTTTATTTATATATCCACTCTCTAACAAAAAGTGCTCCACGAAAAAAATATATAGATAAACATGTATTATTAACGCAAAAACTAAAATAAGTATGGATAATTTTAACGATTTCAACTGGGCGGAGTTTGAAGGAAATCACCGCGGTGGCAACCGATTAATTCCGAACGAGAAAATCAAAGGTCAAGACAATAAAAATATTTGTTATTCCCGAGCGCCCTATGCGCAAGAACTATTTAACCTCCTTTCGGCCGACGATTCCAAAACAATTAAAAAAGATTTAACTAAAGGTGATTGTGTAATTATCACAGACATCTACAATATTCGTTTAGATAAAATAACTGTTGAATTATCAGGTGGTTTATCTGTTGATATTGATTTAAGTCGTGAAAAAAGATTTCTTCAAATATTTGGTTATGATTCAGTTATCAAATTTGTAGAAGATATATTAAAGGACGATTATAGACAAAGATTTGTTTCTCAAGGAATTTATGCCTATATCATTGAATCATCTCCAACTATTAAAATCTCATTATGGCAAGGTCATCTTAAGAAGATAAGAGAAGAATTCATGAATGAAATACAGGCACCTTCTAAGGCTTATGTTGCTAAAGTTAATGAAGCAAATAAAGGTGGATATTTTGTTGAAGTTCAAGGAATCGAAGCATTTATGCCAGGATCTCTCGCTGCTCCAAATAAAATTTTAGATTTTAGATCTCTAGTTGGAAAAGAAGTAATCGTAATGATTGAAGATTTCTTAACAGAAATGAATTCATTCATAGTATCTCATAAAAAATATTTGGCTCATGTTCTTCCAAAGAAAATAGCTGAATTAGATCTCAATAAAAAATATGAGGGAAATATTACAGGTACTTCTAAGTATGGAATATTCGTAGAATTTGGAGATATATTTACAGGTCTTCTTCATAATTCAAAAATGAAAGAGAATACTTTAAGAGACTTTAGAAATAGAAAGTTTAATCCAGGAGACACAATTGAATTTTATATAAACGAAATAACTAAGGATAATCGAATAATTCTAACTGAAGAAAGCCCTGAAGAAAAAAGAGAAAAATTCACCAAATTTATTTTAGAAAATAAAGATAAAGTAGTTGATGCTGAAGTCGCTGCAGTTATGAATTTTGGAGTTATCGTAAACGTTGGAGATCTTTCCGGCTTAGTGCCAAATAAAGAATTTAAACGAAGAAAAATAGCAGTTAAAAATTATGTAGTTGGTGACAAGTTCAAAGTTAAGTTTGCTGAATTTAAAGACGATAAGTTAGTCTTCGACTTATTTTACGGAGACAAAAAACAAGAAGAGGGAGTTTAACACTCCCTTTTTTATTTTGAATAAATAAAATAAATCGTTGATTAATGCAAGCTAATTTCGTATATGAAGCTCTTGAAGATATATTAAAACCTAAATCTAAAGAAGAGGTTGCTACTGCTTATAAAAAAATAGAAGCAAACAGAGCTTTAAGAAATGCTCTTTATCAACATAATATCGCGTATGCTAGATATGCTTTAAAGCGTGGAGCAAAACCTCTTGACTCATATAATGAAAAAACAGGAGGATCATCAGGAAATTTATGGATTGCATTTCATGAATCACGTTCTGAAGAATTAATTATTGAGATGTTACAACATAAACAAATTCAGAGAATTTGGTCTATAAGTAGATCCTTTAGAGTTACATTTTTATCTAAGGCTATTTATATGGGCATGCAAAAAGTAGTTGAGTGGGTTATGAATAATTTAAACCCACCATATAATGAAGTTTTAGAAGCTTTAAAAGATATTGATAGTTCTTCGGATTGGGATGGATATTTAGACACTGAAAGTTTTATACTTAAATGGCTTCAAAAAAATAAACCTATGAAAGAATCAGTTGGCGATATTCTTAAACCAAAATCTAGAGACGAAATACGAAAAGCACTTGAATATACGGAGGAAGAAGAATATGCTGATATGGTTGACAGAGAAATTGATAGACAACGAGTTGCATATGGAGATGAAATTGTATTTTCAAAATATAGAGAATTAGTTAAAGATGGATTTGAAAATAAAACTCCTCCTTCCGAAGTAGCTCATAATATAATAGAAAACTATTATAAAAATGATTGGAAACCTGATGGTGCCATGGCTTTGACAAATACTGGTGGTATTGAATTAAAAGTTGTGGATAGTGGAAATAGTGTTGAATTTAGATTTACAGGAGAAATAATTCCTCACGGTGCAGAAATAGAATATGATTATCGAGATCAAGAATCAGATGAGGAAGTTGGATGGACAGATGAAGATGAAAGAGAAGCAAAGGCATTCTTCAAAGATGAACATGATAATAAATGGTATCTTGAAGATTTTATGCGAATAGATTATCCTTATTTTGGCTAATGAATAAAATTGTTTGTGAATCGATAGAAGATCTTTTTAAGAGTAAATCTCAAGAAGATATAATGAATGACTTTCCAACAGATTTTGAAAGTCAAATTAAAATAGCAATGAGATCATATCGTTCTCAAAATTTTGATCTAAATTTAATACAATATTTTCCAATAATAATTCAATTAGCATTTAAAATGAGGATTGATCCTCGATTTCAAATACGAAGTGGACCAGATTATACAAAACAATGGCACAATTTAGGACTGTGTGATATAACATTCGTATTTAATGATGGTAAAAACAAAAGAGTAGAAACTATTGGGCAATATGAGGGTATGGATTACGCTGCGTTTATTACTGAGAGAATGAGAATGATACCCATGTATAAGATTAGAAGCTATGATGATTTAATAAAATATTTAGAAGAAGAAAGAGGGTTTTAGGCCCTCTTTCTTATTTAATTTCAATCTTTTTTGAAAGTTTATCTTTCTCGTTTTTAAATTTAATAGTTAGGATTCCGTCTTCTAAGGATGCTTCAACTGATTTAGAATCAATTCCATAATGACTCATTGCATAATGGAATGTGTTTCTGCGAAGTCTACCTTTAGTTTTTTCATCTTTTATTTCTCCTTTAATAGAAATTCCCTTGTTATCTACTTCAATTTCGATATCATCTTTCTTAAATCCAGGAGCTTGAACTGTGATGATGTGGTCTTTTGTTTGTTCATCATAATAATAAGATGATAATTCTTGACGATCATCCCAAGTTCTAATAAAGGTATCAAATAAATCGTCAACTAAAGATAGATTGTTTGTTCTTGAATTTCTAATTACTGGTAACATAGCATTTTATTTTATTTTAGTTTAACATTAAAAATATCAATGTTAATATTTCAAATAAAATGCCAAAATAAAAAATATGACAAAAATGACAAAAATTTAGAAAAAATATGACAAAAATGACAAATTTAAGGATTTATTTGGATTTTATCTTTTTTCCAAAGATAATCATCATTTAACCATTTAATAAACCCGTCGTATGATTCGATGACTTGTTCATTCGCAGTATCGGCTTCTTCGTATACGTGGATGGTGTCTGGTTCACTATTATATTGTTCAACGTTAATCGGTTGAATATTATTACTGAGCCTGCTATAGATTTTAAATTTTGTACCTATTTGTTCATCAGGACTAAATGACCAGGCAAATTGATTGAGTGCATCATTAGATGTTACTCTAAACATACTATCAAATTGTGGATTGTTCTTTAATTGTTCTTTTATTTGTAGAATTAATGGCCAGTTTTCGAATGGGATTATGTGTCTGTTTTCATAATCATCTAAAAATTCAACCTGCTCGCTTATAGACAGATTGATAAATGAGCTGACTATTTCATCAGTCGTTTTAGGTTTCAAAATACTTGACTCGTATACTTTTTTAGCCTTCATCTATTTCAGAAATACTATTACTTAAGCTATCATTAAAAACATCTGGATGATCATAAATGTTTCCATTATAGTAATAAGGTGGGTTGTATCTTATTTTGTTATCATCTATATTCGCCTTTTTAAAGATCTCTATTATAGAATCCTTTGAAAGAGGAATTTTATAACATTTATCCTTTTCACTATAATATTTTGTTTCAAATTTAAATCCTAATTCTTTTTCTAATAAATTTTTTAATTCATTGAAGGCTTGTGATTCATCAGCAATACCTTGTGTTTCATTTAAAGCCTTTTCAAATGCGTCAATATATTCTTCTAGGTCTCTTTCATCTTGATATTTTATTAAAAATTTGGCTACATCTGTTAAAGTTTTTAAATTTTTAATCTCCATTGTATTATCATAATCAAGCCAATTAAAATCCTCTAATAATTTAGTTACTAATTCTTCTGTTAATGATTTAAAATATGTAACTCCTTTATCCTTTTCCATTTTTTGGATGGCATATATTTCATCATCTAAATTCATACCCTCTGACCCATATCTCTCAAATAAATCCCATGAATCCCCTGATAATATCTTTTCAATAGATTCTTTAGATATGTCATTACCTTCCATAAATAAATCCGAAAATTCATCATACCAATCAGCATAAAGAATATATTTTTGTCCTTCCTTTTTTAATTTATACGGAAAATTCTTAACTATAAGGGGAAACAGGATTTCAGTAGAATCAGGAAATTGCTGAATTGCTTCTGCTATATCTTCGCTACCTATAGGAAATGTTAAATTCTTTTTTAATGCTCGCCTTAAATATTCTTTTTGTCCTGTATCTTTCCATAAATCCCATAATTCATCTCCAGAAAGCTTACCCATTTCTTTTTCAATTTCTTTTTCTGATTTAGGTTTCAAAATATCACTAATTGATTCATTAAGATATTTGTGATGACCAAATGATCTAAAAAAATAAACTAAATCTTTAACTGTTTTATCAGAAAAATATTGAGGATATTGTGAAAATATATTTGATAGTTCAGTGATTGTAATAGAATGTACTTGATTTGGTCTTGTTTTTTTAATGTTAATAATTTGTTTTTCAATATCATATACCATATCTATAAAATCTTTGGCATCTTTTACATTTTTGACTATTTTATATGGAGAAAATACTCTTGGTGTTTCTTTACGATAAGCCCCCATATCAATCCTAGGAAATGGTTGTTCTTCATCTTGATGAAACCATATTGTAAAATATTTTGTATCAAATTCACAAGATACGCCGCCCGGATTTATATTCAATTTATAATCAGGGAAAAGGGCATTATAAACTTCTAGAAATATGGGAAATTTATCGCGAATTAATGGAATAAGTTCTTCTTGAGATTTTGGTTTAAAAATATCTAAGACTTCCTCTTTGATTGGATGATATTCACGTTTAGCCATCGTTTTAAAGTGTTTTAGAGCTACTTCAACGGTTTTTATCCATTGATCAATCATTTCTTCTAACATGTCAGAAGAGTATCTGCCACTTTCCCACCAATTAATCAAACGTAATAAACCCCTAAAACCAGTGCTTCCTCCTTCGCGATAACCAGTTCCTTTAATTGCATTTTGTTCTATTTCCAAATCTCTTTTAAATGCACGCACTTTATCTCCAAAAGAAGATAATTCTGGACGATTTATTTCTTTTTTAAATATAGGATTCCATTTTTTATAAATAGAAAACATGACATCTAGTTTGTCAGGTTCAACTTCTAAAAGTTCTGACATGATGTCATCATCAGGTTTAGGCTTTAAAATATCTGAAACCTTTCTTGCTTTCATAAAAGAGACTGTAAATATTTTTTAAAATTTTGTAATTCCTTGATTTCTTTATCTAGTTTTTTAATAGGTTCTTTATCTAATTCCTTGAATCCGTAATACTCTAGCAGTTCCTTCATCTCATCTAAATTTAAGATTGCTGAGTCCCCCTTAATCATTGAGAATACATCTGGGCCTTCAATCATAAATGAATTATAAGTAACAGCAAATGTATAATATCCATTTTCTTCTTTGACTATTTCCAAAATAAATTCAACATGTCCTGTTGCTGTACTTTCAACACAAAATTTTTTCCCTACTAGTGACTTGGGTTTTAATATAGATTCTATGGATTCTTTTACAAGGTTCATAATCCAGCTTTATATTCTTTTTGTCTTTGTAATTCTCTGTCTGATAACATTTCTCTTGACGCAGCCATAATTTGTTCTGGAACAAATTGATATTGAGGAAACTTGTGAGCAGCAGCTTTCAGAAATGGGAAAAATAATTGAAGAGCCTCAAGTCTTTCAGGACTTGCAGGTTCACCTTTCTTTCTCTTAGGAATTACATATGATTCACTTAAAGCAAAGGCATTTTTATTCCAAACTCTTTGAACAGCAATGAATTGATCAGGATTCCGCTCAAACGGATCTTCCCATCCTGTGGCCTTTTCATCAATTATATCCAGTTCTTTCATTCTTCCTAACATTTTTGTATGAATAATATGTAAGGCGTCAGAAATAACATATAAATCTCCATTTGATAAAATAACGGCTCTAGCATTTGGAACAAAATGCTCTAATGATTTAGGATTTTTTATCAATTGGTAGCCATGAATCCAAGTAAGAGCACGACCTGATAATTGTTGTCCAGCCCATTGTAATTCAAATTCCTCATCAGGATCTGTAATTCCAAAATTAGCAGACGCGTATTTATCGGCTACTCCTTCTCGTAATGATTGATAAACAAACTTTGCTTTCATACTTTTATTACTTTCGCAATTCCTTCTTTAAATTTAAGGCCCAACATTTTTGCTGCTATTTCGGCCTGTTGTACGTACTTAAAACACTGGGCTCTTTTTACTCTTGTTGTCAATTTTAAAAGTTCTCCTCTGTTATAATCTCCGTAATCTTTTAAATATTTATGACCTTTTTTAAATGATGGGTGTGATATGATTACTTTCCAATGTGTTTCGTTTGTGGTCATATTCTTCATTATTAATATATTAATCCTTTGGTACTATAATCCATGTTATTAAATAAACTAAACCTATTGCAGATGCTGTAAATAAAAGTAGCAATACGGCTGCTAATCTCCACATTACTGGATCGGTATTAGTATACTTTCCTAAGCCACCACATATCCCTGCAATGACTCTATCATTATCGTTTCTTCTAAAAAATTTTGCCATATCTTTATTGTTTAAAATGCTCTAATTATTTCAACGTGTGTGCTAATATAATTATCATATTCGACATTTGTATGTTGATCTTCTAATTTTTGTCCAAACATTGATGCAACCTTTTGTCTAGCCTCTTCTTTTGATTTAGCAATAACATCTATATAAGGTAAAAATACCTTTTGTTCTGGTGGTACTTTTTCATTTGGAAAAACAAAAGCGTCAACTCCACTATAAACTCTAAATATCAATTTACTATTTGTAGATGGATTTTCTGCGATAGCTTTTTCCATATCTTCTAATGTTTTAGGTTTTAAAACATCACCTATTGCTTCATATACTTTTTGTGCTTTCATTATGGGAATAGTAAGAACCAGTCGGCTACGTCGTCTGTCTTTATTTTTTCTTTTAATTCTGCTAATTCTTCGTTTCCTTCTGTTCTAATTTGTTCAAAGTTTATGGTAACATTTCCTAATAATTGATAGTTGAACGCTCCAAGAATTCTTGCTAAAGATCTTTTTCCTTGCGCTATCATCCACTTTAAAACTAAAGGATCTTCAAATGCATCTTCATCAGGAATTTGTACTTGGCTTAAAATAAACAAAGATTCCACTGGGGTTCTTCCCGTTATCACCAAGCGTTTTGTATTTAAGTTGAAATTGTGATTTATATCTCTTAAGTTAAATGCTCTTGCAAGGTCCCAGAATGACCACTGGATAGTTCTATAAGTTATTTGATCAGAAGATAATGGTGTTAAATAAAGATCTGATGCCATTAATCTATCAAAATTTAAATCGGGGTCATTAATACCAAAAACTCTATTTCCCTGCGACATTTCCCACACAATCTTAATACCAACAACACACTCTGGTAATTGGAAGGTTCTTGTATTACGCCACTCTTTAGTAGAGTAATATTTTTTATTTAAGAGATAAATTTGATCCTGCCATAACGTTCTGTACTCACGAAATAACCACTTCATTTCAACACCTATCAAACGATCTATTTCGGCGTCTGGTGGTGCGTATGGAAGTGCAGCACAAGCTGTTAAAGCATTTTGGACCTCCTTTATTAATTCGACTCTAGTCATATTTTTCTTTTATATTATTCTAATTCAAATCCTATGTTATTTTTCAACACATAGATAAGAGCATCATAAAATTCTTTGTCACTTATAAAATCAATAATTTCTCTAGAAACATCACTATAACTCCAATCAAATTCTTCTCCTCCTAATAAACGGGCAACTTCAAATATTGCATCCTCTTTTATAGGAATGTTTCGTATCATTTTTTCTAATTCCTTGAAGTTTTGATTGACTTCTTCTTTAGATTTTGGTTTTAATGTGTTTTCTAATGATTCTCTAACTAACATTTCTTAAAAATAAATTTTATCCACTTAAAATGTTTTCGTGTTTTTGTGTACTCTAAATTATTTTCATAATAATTTGCTTCTCTTTCAAATGATATGTTATAATAGGCATTCTTTCCATAAAAGAATAATTTAATAAACCATTCTAAACCATAAAATATGTAAAAGAAAACGCCTAATAATTCTTGACTTTGTTTCCAATGTATTGCCTCATGATTTATCAGAGTCGCATTGTTTAAATATTTATCTTTTAATAAAAAAATACCAAAGGGCCACAACGTAATTGCTGCAGCGAAACCAAAGGTAATAGTTTTTACAAATCCAGGTTTAACTAATATTTTCATGTTACCATAGCGTCGTTAATAAATTTCACGACATCATTTTTATCAACATACCACCATGAAATTAAAGCTTCAATTATAGAATCTATAGGACCAGATATTGTAAATAACAAATACTTTGAACGTCCTAAATCAAATTCTTCAATTTCATGTCTAGATGCATGCCACTCTACATTCTCTGGAAGATCTTGAAACAAATAATCGGTGTGATCTTCCCAACTTTGTCTTTCATATTCTAGTTCTAATGTAATTGGTTTACCCTGTGTTCTTAAAAATTGGATAGTGGTTTTATCATCAAAACCAAAGTCCTTTAATTTATCTAAATCGTCTAGAGATTCATATACTTTTTTGGCGATCATTATTCATCTTTATATTCATTCGCAAATCCTTTGTCTGTATAATTTGGATCTCTTAAAGATTTGATCCATTTGTAATCACGTATTTCTTTAACTTCTATTCCGTTTAAAGATGGTTGAGAAAGTTTTTCTTTTGGACTTATCACTAAACAATTTTCATCTAATTTGGCTTTATCTCCTAATCCTGCATTTTTTATTACACAACTATTTAGGTCACAATTAATAATTTCTCCAGAATTAACAATCATTGATTCTTCAATTTTGTTTTCCCTGTCAGCTCTAACTCTTTGTAAATAAGATTCAGAAACATTATTGCCGTTTACAAGGGTTGAATTTAAAATCCTTGAATTGTTTAATTTAGTACCCCATAAGTGACAATTTTCAACTATACCATTAATTGTACAATTAACTAATTGAAATCCTTTTACTCTTGATGCATTTATTTCTGCATCTTTAATCTGGAATGTTCCAAATTCAGTGTCCCAATTAAATTTACATTTCTTAAGATTGCTTTCTAGAATTAGTTTAGCAATATGATCTCTAAGTTGAAACCATTGCGTTTCGATCAATTGATGTCCTTTATTAAGGTCGATATAGATAACGAAATCTTTATATGTAGACTCAAATAAATCATACTTATAGTAACATTTTCTAAATATTCTATATTCTTCGGTTAATTTATTAAGTTCATTAATCATCGAAGGGGTGTATTCTTCTGCATTTAAAACTTGATATGTTGTGAAAACATAATACTCAAGAAGTTCATAAATCTCCTTTACTTTTTCTGAATACTTATACCCACCAATATAATTAAACGTTAATTCTCCTTTTGTCTGTTCTGTTAAATCTATTCCATAAAATGTATCAACGGGCATTTGAAATTCACTAACTAAGTTAACAACATTTGATGCATTAGAACTCATATTAAATGGCACAATCTTTTTCACAGAGACTGCAAACGGGCAGCCTTTCATTTCTGGAAATCTCTGATAAACAAAATTCTCATCCATCTTTAAAACAAGTTTACCAACATCCATGTGCGAAATATTTGTAAGAGTCTGAAGTTCGCTACTGTAATTAAGATTCACTTTCATCAAAGTATTTTTGTCTAATGATGCATTCTCATTTATCCAAAATAAAATAGTATTTAAAAATGTAGATACTTCATTATATTTTTGTTCGCCAATTTTAAATTGGTAACGTGGTCTTTTTCCATCATATTCTTTCACTAAGATACATGTAGAAAAACTAGGTTTTATGGTTGTTTGATCTGTAATAACCACGCTTTTTCCAGATATTTTTTTGAGATCCTCAACAATAAATGATGGTTCTTTAGAACAATAGAATTCAAAAACGAATCCTAACATTGCTGCATCATAAACTTCTTTTGAACTGTATGTTTTTGCTCTTCTCATATAATTTCATATATTTTCGTATAAATTCATATATTTTTAATCAGTTTTGTAAATTATTTCATATTAATTGGCCTTCCAAACTTTCTAACCATTATTGATGGAAGCACTTTATTGTAAACTTCACGACATAATTTAGCTATTATTCTTCTTTCTTGATCATCATCTCTGATGATGATCGTATTATGCCCTATCGGCGTGTATCTTACGTTCAAATTATGTAAATATTTTCGTAATAAGTTTAGATTTTCTCCTTTAGATTCTGTCGGGTCATTATCTTCAACATGAACATAGATACCATTTACATTTCCATATTTTTTGTATAATTGATTCATAAATCCATCACCAGAATGATGGGATAATTTTACAGGAGGATCCCTCCAATATTCATCTTTATGAAAATGCATTGTGTGATCAGAATAATCTCTCAAAATATTATTTACAATACTATCGAGAATATCTTCTACACGTTTGGGTTTAAAAACCCCATGACTTGATTCGTTAATAGGATCAAAATATTTTATATGAAATCCATTTCCAAATATACCTGCAATAACTTGTGCTATTAATTCTTTGATCGCTGTTTCTAAAGAACTTCTTTGAATATCATAAACTATTACTCCTGCTTGCTTATAAACGGCTTTGACTGGGTATATGTGTTCTAATGGATTTGCATCTTGTTCTTTTACTAACATTGACATAACATATAATCCAGATCCATATTTTTTATGGTATTGGTTGAAGGAATAATCTATATTGTCCCATGCTATTGTCATTCTATGTGGGCCTTCACTAAATAAAGGTTCAAAGAAACTTAAGGCTTTATTTTCTAATAGGCTTAAATACATTTCTTGAGCTAAATCTTCAATAATTTGTTTTTTACCTTTAGGCTTTAATACGTCACCAACTGATTCGGATATTTGTTTTGTTTCTATAAAATAATTTATAAGTTTACGCCATTTTTCATCTGGCCCATAACTATATCTTGAATTTCGAAGTTGATTTCTTATGGCTTTTATAGTTGATTTATTAGGAAATGGACTACCATTCTGCAACATAAATTTCATTTTTCCTGGTCCTGTTTCATCCTCAAATTTAATATGATCTATTGGCAGTAATGGTTTATTGGGTTTGTTGTCCCATTTGGAATATTTAATGTATATGGGTTTATTTAGATCTAAATATCCTTTATCTAATAATTTTTTTATATTTTTAATGGAACCTCGATGAATTATATAAATCGTTTCTTCATCACTAGGTTTTAAATCTGTTTCATCCAAAAATCTATCCAATAATTTTCCTTTTAAAAATACATAAATGCTAGCTCCATTTTTCAATTTGTGATTAATATCAGCACCTTTATCAACTAAAAACCATACCATTTCAGGATTTATAAAATTCGCATTATGCCCTACTTGATTTGGACTTAATGAAGCGAATAAAGCGGTATATCCTTCTTTATTTTCCAATTCCATATCTGCACCATTGTCCAATAAAAATTTGACTGTTTCCAAATATCCGTGTTTAGCGGCATAATAAATAGGTGTACTTCCATTTCGATCCTGATAATTTATGTCTGCACCTTTATCTAGTGCCCATTTTGCTAAATCTGTAAATCCGTTTTGAGAAGCTCTTTTTAATAAAACATTTGTTAATTCCTTTGGAAGATCTAAAACACCATCGTTTGCCAATAAAAGATGCTGGCCATTTTTAGATAAGAATAAAAGTAGACTCTCATCAGTAGTTACAGATGATGACCATGATACTGCAGAACTATATGATGCTCCTCTTTTTAAAGAATCAAAAACACCTTGTAAATTTTTATGTTGAACAGCTTGTTCTAAATGTTCAGTTGGATGAGAAAGTGGACCTACTATTTTGTAATCTGGATGTTCATCAAGATTTTTTTCAATTTCTTCTTCTGTTTTTCCCTTTAATAAATCTCCAATAGATTCTTTTACTTTTCTAATATTTTTTCTTGCTGGTTCTATTGCTGGTCTTCCTCCTTTGTTACGCATTAAATTTATAAAATCATTAAAATCTTTGATGATATAATAATCATATCTACCTTTATCATTTGCAATTCCTAAAACTACCTTTCCATTGTGTTGTTCATAGTGAATTCTATATCCCATATAGTTAAAAGAAATAGGCCATTCTCTTGGATCAAATCTAAAAAAGAAATTTTCTACGGTTGTTGAAACTTGCGGGGACCAATTAGTATAGTGTGTAGAAATGTAAGAGACAATTTTAGCATATAGAGGATTAATATCTTTTAAATCATTATATAAATCTTCTTCTGATTTGCCCTTAAATATTTCGGATTCAGTTATGAATTTAGCCTTCACTAATCAAGTTTATTTTATATATCAAATTTCTAACAATTTCGAAGTTTAGAATATATAAATAAAAATGCTTAAATGATTCGAGAAATATACAATAGAAATCCTAGTGATCCTAATTTCAAGTATGGTGTCTTAGAACATTCAGATCCTATCGAGAGCATTATATCCAAAATAAAAATGATACTTGGAACAAGTCAGGGACAAGTTCTGGGAGATTTAAATTTTGGTGTTGGATTAGAGGATCTTATTTTCGAAACACGTATAAACAAGATGGAATTAGAAGAACGAATAAAATCACAAATAATGCAGTATGTTGACGAATCAAAGGATTATCAAATAAGTCCTAGTGTTTCTTTTGGTAAAGCAAAAGAAGGATATGATTACGCGGTCGTCGACATTTTTATAAACAACCAAAAGGTCATCGGAGTATTGATACAATAAATGAGAGCACAAAAAGTATATGAAGCATTAGGGGATATTTTTAAACCTAAACCCAAAGAACAAATAAAACATGAATACTGGGATATTGTTCAAGGAGATACATTTAAGCCAGTTGTATTTCGAAAGGCAAAAAACGGCGAGGAAGTTAGACTTTATAACAAAACAAGATTTCCTAAGTTTAGAGTAGAATACGCAAAAAAAGGAAACCGAATGATAAATGCACAAGAAAATGATTATGTTGTTACAGGATTTATATTTGTCGAAGAAATATACAATGGACAATTATATTGGGAATGGAAAATACCTGAATGGACATTAGACGGAAAATTGGCAATTGAATATGATTGGTACAAACCTGGAATGGAAATAGATCCAATAACACCTGAAGAATTTGATAAATTACCAGAAAAAGATTAAAAATAAAAAATATAATGGCAAATAATAACGACCAAAAATTTGAATTCTTTAAGACATCACGAATTCGTTTTAGCGAATTGTATCAAGATGCGCTTAATTTCATAAAGGCTTCATACGAAGATATAGGGCAATATTTTACAATGGCTTCTCCAATGGGGCAATTGTTACAAATTACTCTTCATTTTGGTAGAATGATTCTCTTCTACATTGAAGATGCTGTAACAGAATTAAACATAAATACTGCTTCACGTCCTGCTAGTGTAAAAGGTATTGCTTCTCTAACTGGTCATAACGCTTCAAGAGCAATGGCTGCAAGAGGAACTTTACGCCTAACTTATAATGGCGAAAAGATTAATATGTATGGAAATACCGTTGCCATTCCAAATTATACACAATTAACTTCTGTAACTAATGGTCTTATTTATACTATCGTTCTTCCTGGTGAAGAAATTCGTTTAGATCTAACTAACATCACTAATTTTATAGATGTGAATGTGATGCAAGGAAAGCTTGAATATCAACAAGCTACCGGAACCGGAGACCCTCTTCAATCTTACAATTTCCAAAATAAAAAAGGAGCAGGAATTGACAATTATTTCGTGAATGTTTATGTTGATGGAAAACGTTGGGAAAATCGAGATTCTATTATTGATATGGGATTCAATGAGGAGTCTGTTATGGTTAAAACAGGACAAACAGGAGGCATAGATATTTTCTTTGGAACGGGATATAATGGTAAACCACCAAGAATTGGGTCAACAATTTTAGTCGAATATTTGTTAACTGATGGAGAACCTGGAAATATTAAAACCCCTGCAACAGAATCTGAAGCTAGTTGGAAATTTGTTACTAGAGGTTATGCGTTAAATGGAGAAGATATTGATTTGAATAAAATTTTAAAGGTGTCTATTAAAAATGATATTCTTTTTGGAACTCTTGAAGAACCTCTTTATCTAACAAGATTATTAGCTCCTCATATGTCAAGATCATTTACACTTGCAAATGCAGACAATTACATTTATTTTCTTCGTAAATTAAATATGTTTACAATTGTAGATGCAATTCCTGGATTTGCAACATTTGAAGATAAATATGCGCTAGACAAATATAATCAAGCAAAAGACAATTATGAAATTGTTAATGAACAATATAGAAGTTTACTTGCAACTGTAGGAGCTGATTCCGAATTATCTAAAACTAAAAAGACTCAATTAGATAATGCCCAAAATGAAGTATATAAATGGCAAGGAATTCTAGAAGAACAAAAGAAAGATGATAATACAGTTTATTTGTTCTTAGTTCCGGATGTTAATAAAAGAATTTCTGCCGCTCAAAACTATTATTCTTGTACATTAGATTCATTTCAACTTACAAACAATGAAAAGACTGCCATCTTGGACCTCATAGAGGACAGTGGACAAAGAATTATTACCGTGGATAATGCTATTATGTCTTTAAAATATCCACGTTTCGTGCTTAATCTAACATTAATCATTTATGAAGGATTTGATTTTGATTCTATAAGAGAATCCATTATCTCTAAAACATCTGAATATTTCTTAAAAAATACAAGAAGAGATAGAATACCTGCATCAGATATTGTTCGTATAGTTGAGGCTATTGAAGGTGTTGACTCTGTTTCAATTTGGTTTGACGCAGATAAAAACAATTTAACCATTTATGGTGATAGTTATGGATTAGATGATTATGGAGATATAATTCTAGAACGTTATGTTTATGATGCATTTGGAAATAAAGTCCCTGTAAAAGATATTTACCCATTAATTCGCGGAGGATTTGAATCTGTTAATGGAACTTATTATGATGATTCAACCGAAAAGAATAAATTATCAACTTTGAACATAAATCTTAGAGGAACAACTCCTATTGATTTTAATTCAAAGAATAATAAAACTATTGTAAGTAATATTTAATGAAAGCGAAATTAGTTAAAGAAAGTATGCAGAATATTTTATCTCCCAAATCAAGAGATGAAATTGTTAAGGATGTTGCATTAAATAGAGAGGTTTTAAATTACTTATTAGATAATGGATGGACATATACAGATACCTTTTCCACACCTTTTATGGGAGATGATAAAAAAGAAATCGTATATCATACATTTGAAAAAGAAGGAATTGAGGTATGCGTAAACAAATTTGATGACTTAAATGATTTAAAAAGATACATATCAGACACTTATTTTTAAAATTATAAAAAAGCATGAGAGCACAAAAAGTCAATGAAGCGTTAAAAGATATTCTTGTTCCTAAATCAAAGCAACAAATTAGGAAAGATATTAAAAGTATTAATGATCCACAACAAATATTAAGATTTAAAGTAAAAGAAGCTTGTGAAGAATATTGGAAAAGAGAAGGAATCAGATTTGGAAAAATAAATTCTGATTCAGAATTTAGTAAAAAATATTACTACTGTAATGCCAAAATAAGAGAAAATACCCCATTTATGCCAGAATATGCTGATGTAAAGGGGACTACAATGGGTGCATTTAATGAATTATATGGAAGATTTGTGTTGAAGAATGGTAAATTATCAAATACAACACAATCAATAGCCTATACAACTGTTGATAAACGTTAATATTAAAAAATGGCAGCAAATAATCAAATAAAAAATCCAAGAAAAGGTGTTTACGCAAGAAACACTTATAAAGTTCGCTTGCCTTATTTTTATCAGGCAAAGCATAATAACGATCAGTTTAAAAATTTAGGATATGATTATCGTGGAAAAATTTTACGAAGCATAACATCTCCTGAATTATGGGCCAATCCATTACAAACAGGAATGATAGGGCAAATTGAATCCATGATGACATATATATTAGAACAAGCAAAATCCATTAAAAAATGGTTATCAATTGCTCATGATAAAGATACTCTCTCAATCAATTGATATATAAAATAAAAATGAATTTTGTATATGTAACAACTAATTTAATAAATGGAAAACAATATGTTGGATCACATGATGGAAGTGAAAACGACGAATACTTGGGAAGTGGAAAAGTTTTTTTAAAAGCCTTAAAAAAATATGGAAAACAAAATTTTAATAGAAAAATTTTGGAATATTGTGATCCATTTTATAATGTTATATTAGAAGAAAAATATATTAAAGAATTAAATACATTAAAACCAAACGGATATAATTTAAGTCCAACAGGAGGACATGTTAGGGGAAAATTATCAAAAGAAACTATAGAAAAAATTAGACAAAGTAATTTAGGAAAAAAACGCTCCATAGAAACAAAACAAAAACTTTCAAAATCTTTAAGTGGACGAAAACTTTCTGAACAAACAAAGGAAAAAATGAGTAACTTTCAGAAAGGAAGAATTAAATCTGAAGAAGAAAGAAAAAATATTTCAGAATCAAAAAAGGGACAAAAAAATCCAATATATGGAAAAAATCCTTGGAACAAAGGAAAAACTGGATTCAAACATTCTGAAAAAACAAAACAAAAAATGAGAGAATCCCATAAAAGAAACTATAATTAATGAGACCAGAACTTTGGAGAATATACGATAAAAGAGGTAGTAACTTAAA